>Ga0114975_10002658_pt1 | contig 12192 bp, 22 predicted proteins | sample S_130626_EF_Meta_FD_87031 | JGI IMG/M metagenome (GOLD analysis project Ga0114975, IMG submission 87031) | Freshwater microbial communities from Lake Simoncouche, Canada to study carbon cycling - S_130626_EF_MetaG | ecosystem: Environmental > Aquatic > Freshwater > Lake | place: Lake...
ATCGATGCTGAAACTAAAGGCTTAGCTACACCGGAAGAACAAGCTAAAGTTAAACCAGCTGAAACAATCGCTGGTAAACAAACTGTACCGTCTCTACCAAGCAGCACTAATACCTCTGGTTCCACTCCTGTTGATACTGCACCCTCGACAACTAAAACTGCAGAAGCAGTTACCGATCAACAATCTGAACCTGCAATAAGCCCTCAAAGAAGACAATTACTTAAATCTTTTTATAGACTCAACCACGAGTTTCCAAAAGGTACAACTGAAGAAGAGAAAAAGGTAATATTAGAGTCGTTTAAGAAAGACAACGCGCAGCTTGATACTACACTTAAAAATACAGATGATGCGCTAGCTCCTAAAGTAGTACCTACTGAAACTACTGCTGGTAAATCAGCACCTGTTATTACCCCAGGAGGACCAAGCGATACAATAGCTTCTGGTAACGGAATATCTACCAAAGCTTCACCACTAGGACCAACAACAGATAAAGGTTTTGCAGCTGGAGCAACAACACCTACAGATAAGCTTGCTACTTCTTTAGCTCCGCGCGAAGGTATATTAGATAGGATTAAATCAGCTTTAACTCCACGTGAGACGGGCGGACCTGTTACTTCAGATAAAGAATATTTAGTCGGTGAAAAAGGTCCTGAAAAGTTTGTACCGGCTGGTAACGGTACTATTGTACCTAACAGCGAGATTGCTCCAAAACCGAGAGCAAGACAAGCAATCAGTATTGCTCCTGGTGACTACCCTGCAGCTGGTAATTCTCCTGTAACGTCTGTTACACCAATGGGATCTGGAGCTCCTGATACTAGATTGCTAGAAGGGTCTAAGTCTCCAGCAGCCTCACCCATGGGTTCTGGTGAACCTGATCAGCGTCTACTTGGTGGTCGTCCAATGACTACTAATACGCAAACAGCACCCGTCACATCTGTTACACCAATGGGATCTGGAGCTCCTGATACAAGGTTATTGGATGGATCTAAATCTCCAACTGCAACTCCAATGGGATCAGGAGGACCAGATTTAAGACTATTAGGTGGCCGACCTGTAACGAGTAACACTTATAATGAAGCACCTAACGTTAGCCCGGCATCTAACCCTGGCGGTAATGCACCTGATCTAAAGCAACTATCAAATGACAATAAAGATATGGAGAGAGAAGTATCTAATAAAGGATCTTCTGCTCAACCAATTATTTCTAATACTATATCTAACAATAACACACAGACTTTTGTACCGCTTAAGCCTAATCCTAGATCTAATCAGGAATCATCGGCAGAACGTTACATGAATAGAGTAGCGGTATACTAAAGAAAAAGGGCTCTAGGAGCCCTTCTTTTACTTCTTAGCTGTTTTCTTCTTAACCTTATTTACAACGCGGCAACCATTGGCTGCCGTTTGTCCAGCTTTACAAGGCTTTTTTACTTTTTTGCTGGCTCTTCTTTCTTTGCCGAAGCTGATGCAGCAGGTTTTGCCGCTTCAACTTTTGGCGTCTCTACCTTAGCAGTCTTTGTAGCAGCGGCTGGTTTAGCTGCATGCTCATCCTTCTTAGCGGGAGTTGCCGCTGTAGTAGGAGCTGTGGTAGTTACAGTAGCTGCAGGAGTAACAGCAGGTTTTGCTGCCTCAGTGCTGGCGAATGCCGATACTGCGAAAGTGGTACTAACTAGAATAGCGCTGATAAATTTAGTCATAAAATAAGTCCTTCAAATAAAATAAAACAGATCACTTCGTTATCGTTCCGAGGCCTAAGTTACAAGGTAACGAGTGCCTCGGATTAGATGTAAACTAGTTAATCACTCGTTTGCTAACTTTGCAAAGTAAGACAGTGAGTCGTCCTCATCATCAAAGCTGACCTCTTTCTTAGGTACAGGTTTTGAAAGCTGAGGCTTTGCACGCTCTTCCGGTAAACTGATCTCATCTGCTCGAGCAGACGGAGAACCATTTGACGCAAGAACCATTTGGAGCTTAGCTTTAAGCTCATCATACGACTTAAAGTTCTTGGGATCAAGAAACTCAGTCAATGAATATTGCTTACTCCAAATCTTTTCCAACTCACTATCATCGTCTGATAGTGGGCTAGATTTTTCAAATTCAGACTTATCGTAATTACGATAGCCTTCAACATTGCGAATTTTCAACTTCAGGTTTGCACCCTTCCAGAAATCAAAAGGATTAACAGGATCCTCGTCCTCAAATTGAGGTTGCATAACATCTTTAATCTTATCAAAGATTTTCTTACCAAACTTATACAGGAATACTTTACCTTCATTCTCAGGATGTGCAGGATCCTTTACAATGTAGATATTAGCAATATACGTCAAACGACGTTTCTGCTTACGTACAACATCCTTATCAGCCTCGATGCCAGAATTCCACAACACAGTATTGAGTTCTGAAACAGGATCAGCTTTATTAAGAGTAGTGAGAGAGTTTTCGATATACCACTTGCCGGTCGGTCCTTGAAATCCATGATTCCAAACTCGTACCCAGGGTAGCTCTTCGCCTTTAGGAGGCGTCAAGAATCGAATGACCGCGTAACCGTTACCGGCTTTGTCTACTTCTGGTTGCCAGAAGCGGTCGTCTTTAGAGTTATTTTCTTGTGTCTGTGGTGTTGCGATCTTCTCAACCTCTTTGAGTAAACCATCAAAAGTACCACGGCTCGTTTTCAGAGCATTAAAGTCCATTGCCATATCTTTTTCCTTTGTATGCGTTGTATTGCGATGTATTAGCGTCGTTTAATATAGGTTTCATCATATTCATTATCTACCATATCAACTTCACTTCCTAAGTTATCTAGTTCCGAATCATCTTCTTCTTCAGATAACATATTATATATGCTTTTGCGGTGCTTTGCAACTGTATCGGTACCCTTTAGTACCTTACGAATTTTCTTTTCCCGCCAGTCCCTGTTCTTCTCGTACGTCATAGTTCCATGTTACTTCGTAAATAGCCCCAATAATTTAGTCTGAAGGTTGACGGCCCATTGAGGCTGAGGGATATGCCAACCAATAAAAGCACCTACTAAAACCCAAAATAGTGTTTCAAGCATTATTCTTCTCCTGATGTGTTTACTGCGATGAACGGCCAAGTGGAAAGTCTCTTGGCGATGTCAGATTGTGTCGTAGCTAGCTTTACGAGATACTGTTGCGTATCTCGCACGTGGTACGATAGTGACGTAACACTATGTTGTAATGCTGCTATGCTCTTTTCCATTTCAACAATCCTAGCTTTAGCTAGCATTAAGTCCAGTGATTCTGGTGAGGATTCCATTATATTTTTCTTTGTTTACGTTAAGAAACGGGGAATACTTTTTAATGATTCTCGACATATCTGGCCAAACCAAATCGTCTTTTAATTCTGTATCGAGAATAGGTACAAAGCCGTTTAGTTTATTTAGGATAACCAGAGTTTCAATAGACACAATACCTTTCATGTACATCTTAATTATAGCTGGATGTTGGTTACTGTGCACTGAAAATAAGTCTGGAAACGTTTTGCTGTTATCATCTGCAATTGTAACTATCTTTCTAATCTCTTTCTCAAAATTATAGGACATAGATTCCATACGTTTCTTCCAATCTAAGTAACGGTCCTTAGCTTCGGAATTAAATACACCACCCCATCTATCTCCAGAGATAAAGTTGGCAACCAGGAATTCTACTACATCTTTATCGGAGTAACTTTCAGCAACACGAGTAATAGAAATTAAATCTCTACGTTTCAGAAAAGACTCTCTAGTTGCTTTAACCCTACCTTGTTGTTTTATCACATCGTACTTATCGGTTGTAAAGTGTAACCGTAAAGCTAGGTAATGGCGATAAACATCAAACGGTGACATAGCGATCATACAGGAAGGTGCCCTCTAGGTTTAATCATATTCTCTTGTTCAGCTTCTATCTGAATCTTCTCGCGCAATTTTTGATTAATTAGCGGACCAATACTATCAATATCAATATCTTTTTCGTTACAGTAATTGATTACAGCATCCATGTAACTAATATCATGCTTTAATTTTACTTCATCAATGTAGAGACTAAATTCATTTGGTGATCTAAATCTCTTTGTTATAATTAGAGAATCAGTAAGTGTTTCGTTAGTTGCCATTATACAAAAAATATTAAACCAAGACAAATTGCTTGAGCTGCAAAACCTAGACCAATGGTAACTACCATTAGCATATCTTTGATTATAGCTGATCGAATAAAATAAAGCAACAGACCTGACCACACTAGTAATGTAATATCAAGAGGCGGCATTTTATCGGAATGTCCTGTCATAGCTGCAATAAAGCTAGGAATGGTTGCTGCCATTATGATAATAATACTAAACCAAGCAATAGTGTCGGCAGTCGCTTTTGTAAATCCTTCAAAGAAGGTTACCGCTTTGTCTTTAAGTAAGTTAATTTTATCCATTTTATTTCCTGTTAAATGTTTTCACCGTAAAAAATATGATGTCCAATTTGAGTAATTTTAGGTTTACCCCAATTTGGTTGTACATAGTCTGCATGGTAGTAGTAAGCGCCTTTAAGTGATGCTAGTCTAAAGTTTTCAAGAAGTACTTTTTTTGCTACTTCCATAGATTCTTTATATGCGGCATTTGATTTAACAGTAGGCCCGCTATCACAATACCAGGAAAACTGACATATGACTTTACCATAGATTACGTTCTTTTGATATACAACGTTGCAAATATCTGGAGGCCATTTCTTTGATTCTGAACGATTTATTGTCACTTGTGCAACACCAACTTTACCTTCGAAAGGCTCATGTGCTGCTTCAAAATAAATGTTCTTTGCTAAACAAACAAGTTGTTTTTCTCTTTCTACCATTGTAATAGGCGTACTATTAAGCGGGTTAGTCTTTAAATACTCTATCTTATTTTCTGTAACTTTTGCAATAGCAAATATTGCTAATGCCACTAGGCTTAATTTTACAACTAAGTTTAGTATTCTTACCATTAGTATTCCTTTATTAACAGGGGGGTATAAACCCCCCATACCTTTCAGATTACTTCTTTAGACTGCTAGTATAATGTGTCTTTATATTATCTGATTGGACCTGCGAGACGAATCCATTAAGAGCCGTAGCTTTTGCTATGACATCAGATTCGTTAGGAAAGGCTGGATAGCCTGGATGAGCAGGAGCAGTCGCATTGTTGCGATTTGCCTCTTCTACTTTAGTATGCCATTCTTGATTAACTATTTCACGTTTACCGTGATATTCTTCAGTCAGCATATCTCTCGCCATTTTTAAAAGTTCTAGGCGAATCTCGAACGGGGTCATATTACTCATATAAATCTCCTTGTGTGTGATGAGTGTTAAAAAAGTAGGTTATTTGCTAAGCTGGTCAACCTACCGAAACCTTTATATCTTAGAAGCTAAATTTAACCCCTGCATTTACTCGATTACCATTTTGTGAACTGATACGATCTTGTCCAAGTTGGTAAGAATAATCTACTGTGGCAGCTAGCTTTTTGTTTAGAGGTACAGCAGCACCCGCTCCAACAACTAATGCATATCCATCAGTACCAATTTTATTATCTACATATGCAAATCCACCTTTTACAGCTAGGGTAACTGGGCCAAATGACTTAACATTTTTGCTAGTTCCAATGCTATATGAATCGCCTGAATTGCTGCGTGTAAAACCACCGGTAACATCTAGGTTAGCAATTTGATGCTTTGCTGTAATGCCCCATGTGTCTTCTGCCCCAGCATCGCGATTGCTTCGGCCGCCAGTAATACCTACTTCTGTAGCCTGAGCTACTACTGCTGCACCGATAAGTGCTGATACAAGTACGAGTTTTCTAATCAAAATTATCTCCTTTTGTTGAACATATTGGTAGGTTATTCTGTTACGAGGAAACCTACCGAAACCCTAAGCAGAGTTTAGGCTGCTAAAGCGAACAGTTCGTCGTTTGCATTTACGGTTTTTGCTTGATTAGCGGTCATCGCCTACCGAGTTGTCCACTTGTTTACTTGTTGCCCTGTCGAATACTGAGTACACCCCCATCAAAGATACATTGCTGTTACCTGCACTTCTCACAGTGTGCTTTTCGAGCTGCAGTCTCTAGGTAACCCCGTGCAGTTAATGGTGCAATATATCTTTGGTGGAGGTGGGGGGATTTGCACCCCCGTCCAGAACACTTTTCTCTTTGCTTCATACAACTATAACAATATAGGTATTATATATGCTCTCTAGAATACTGCAACTCTCTAGTTACTTTCGTACAAGTCACGAAAATGCAATAGTCTTTTAACGTGAGTATTTCTCTTTTCAACAAATACCTGAGGTTCATCATCCTCCACAGCAATAGCGACTACAATCTGACCTACAGGTATTTCAAAGATTTCTTCAAACATAATAGCGTAGGCTGAACACTGCATAAAGTAATTTTCAATGTAACTTGGATCTTTTTGTCTATTGGCTGTCTTAAAATCTATAACTGAAAGCTTACCATCAAACTCACCCACACAATCTACTGTACCTGCAATGCGTAGATGATCAGAAAACATTCTCAGTTCTTGAGCATACACATTATTAATTCTATGTAGTGTTGGTTTAATAGAATTAAACAACACAGTTTCAAACGGCGTCTTAAAGATCGGGTCTTTATTGTTTATGTAATCTTCACAATTTTTATGCAGTTTGGTACCTCTGGTAGACGCCTTACCGGAGATTTTATTTGCTTCTTCGGTACCAACTCTCTGTCGCCATTCAAAAATAGCTTTGCGGTTATACGCTGATAGTACAGTTGTAATGGAAGGGTACTTATTACCGCTAGGGGTAACATAGTACCTAGTTCCGTTTTCGTTTAGCTGAGTAAGTTTAGGTACTTCACGGTCAAGTTTTACATGATTAAATTGCATTATGTATTATAACTTCAACTCGATAGAATTGCAACAGCCTCGTTGTAATGATGTATACGGTCTTCTAAACCAATTGTACCACCATTAATACGTTTTGTCATAGTAGTAAGATCACCGGAATCTGCGTATTGGTTTAGTTTGTTTTTATTCCAAAACCAACATGCGGTATTTAATGCATAATATGGATCAGTTAGTAAGTCTGGGTCTTCCAATAACGTCGCATCTTGAAACAAGTCCTGTGAGCAGGCTTTGTAATTATCTTTACCAGTAAGCTGTAATAGTCCACGTCCTCTGTATCTATAACCATCCCCTGTCTCTTCAATCCCATTACCCATTCTTCCCCCATATGATCTATTAGCAATTGCCTCTGGTTTACCGGCATATTGCTCTGCCACACCAGAAGGGTATCTTTGAGGCCATATTTTTGTAAGTGTAGCTGCTTTGTAGTTTAGGTTCTCTTCTAATGTAGAAAAACCACCAGATTCATGCGCACATTGTGCAATAAAAGCCGCTACCCGTTCTACTGTATTAATCTCATACAATGGTAGTGTTTCAACAAGGGAGTCAAACCATGCATCTGGTCCTCCTGCTGCTCGTGGAATAAGTTGTCTTACTTGCTCTATAGTTAATTGCATATCGTCTCCTAGACAGTAAAGCTGCTACCGCAACCACATGTTTGCTTTGCATTAGGGTTTATAAAAACAAATTCTTTACTCATTAATTTTTCTTTATAATCTATAGTGGCGCCTTGAATATATTGCATACTCATTGCGTCAATAATTACTTTAAAATCACCAATAGGTATTTCAAAATCATCTTCGTTTTTTTCTTCATCGAACGTCATACCGTAATTAAATCCAGAACAACCTCCACCCTGAATAAACGCTCTTAAAAAAATACTTGGATTATTTTCTTCCAATATTAAATCTATAATTTTATCTTTTGCTTGATCTGTTATTGTAATCATCTATAGCCGCCTTAATAGCATCTTCTGCCAGTATTGAACAATGTATTTTTACTGGAGGTAGAGCCAGCTCTGACGCAATATCAGAATTTTTAATAGTATATGCATCTTCTAATGTCTTGCCTTTAACCCACTCAGTTACAAGACTTGAACTAGCAATCGCTGAACCACACCCATACGTTTTAAAACACGCATCTTGTATAATGTTGTTTTCAACACGTATCTGTAATTTCATTACATCACCACACGCCGGTGCTCCAACCATCCCTGTACCTACATTAGGATCATCTTTCGTAAAGGATCCTACGTTACGTGGATTTTCGTAGTGGTCAATAACTTTATTCGAATAGGCCATTAATTATTTATAATAGTATCTTCATATTGAAGCTTCGCTAATATATAGTCTTTTACCAAAGATGAGCGAACAATATCATCAGCTGTAAACTCTACTCTTGTAAATGCGTTCATATGATGGGCAATATCAAAGAATTTTAAAATACCTGTCTTGTCACCATTCTTACGTAGGTCAGTCTGTCTGTAATCACCGCACCAAATAATTTTAGATCTGTAACCTACACGCGTCATAACGGTATCGATCTCTTCAAAATTCATGTTCTGCATTTCGTCAACAATAATGATTGCATCATCGAAGCTCATACCACGAATAAAGGATGTTGAAATAAATTCAATATATCCTTGCTCTACTAATCTATCATAAGCATCTTTACGATCGAATAATGTATGGCAAATTTGTCTGTATGGTTGCTGATAGATTTCTAATTTCTCATCTACATCACCAGGTAGGTGACCCATTTCTCTAGATTGAACTGCGGATCTAACAATAATTATTTTATTAAAGGGGTTGTTTCTATCTAGTACTTCTTCTAATGCTTTGTAGCATGCAATGAACGTCTTACCTGTTCCTGCTACCCCATGTAATGCTAAGAAGTAATCTCCTCTTTTATATGCATCAAAAAATAGTTTCTGATTTTGTGTTAATGGATCAAATGTCTTTAAATGATCTAACTTCATCTTTAAAGCATTACTTACAGGTCTAATATTTTTATTTGTTTCCTCTGAATCGTTAACCAATCTAACTGTCGTTCTTTTGTTCGATGCCATGTAATCCCCTATAAAAAAAGGACTATAGTTGTCTATAGTCCTTAATACGGTTGGTGTTGAAAGCTGTCACCCTAATCATTTTCTAGATAATTTACTCGCTAAGTTGCTTCTATAATTAGCAGAGTGAATTTTGGAAAGTACTTCCTGGAATCCATTATCAGGTTTTCTGATACCCAGACGAACAGAATCACCCATGGCAGCAGCTTGACCAGGCTCGTGATATCGTTCTAGGTGGGGGTTACTATCAGCGAAGGTATCGTATTCTGACATACGCATGTTGTGTTCTTCGACTTGCTTTGTTTCAATATTTAAAAATGTATATCTCATAATTTATTTATACAAACCAGTCTGGAACTGTACGGTTTTTCCAGGTAGCAAAGGACCGTTTTTCAGCAATATAAAAATTGCGGTAACTTTCAATAGTATTAGATACCTTATATTCATCTGGCATAGCTGGTGTGGGATCAGATAACCAACCTCTATGTGGTGAATTTTTAGGTAGCTGGCTAAAAGCTACTTTCATTCTTTCAGCAGAATGCTTCTTACTGTAGCGGTAAGTATATTCAGATAACAATTCAAGCCATAGATTATACAGCCAGCTATAGTGATCGGAAGACTGTCTCACCCATATATTAGAAGGGTGATTAAAATGAGATGCTTTCCATAATATATCTTCTCTAGAATCGGGTAGTAACCACCTCGGTATATTACGGTTGTTTTTAGTCTTACCATAATAAGGCTTACCGTCAAGAACGCGATGCGCCGTTGACATTAACTGCCCGTACTCAAGAATCATTTTAACAACATGCTTATCAACATGCTGTATTGCACAATCACTCGGGTTGTGGCTCAAATAGAATATGTTCACTGGTATAGATTTCAAACGCTACATTTGGATGCTCATTTAATACACCTTGCTTTGCAACCTCTACAGCTTCCAGAGTAGAGTATACACCAACATGAACCGTTTTCTTACTACGGTTCATGCTATCAAGTGTTTTATATTCTAAGATATAAACTGGTGTCATGCAACATTACCGAGTGTCGTTTCACCGGTTAGTTGCTCATACATAGTTTCGAATTCTTCGTGTTCAGCAACTTCCTTGGAGAAGTTTTGTTTATGGTAAGTCTTAGCAAGGCGACGGAATGTCTTTTTACTAAGTTCATATTCTTCGCATATGTTGGTAAGCGCTTCTTTAATTAGATCGCGCTCACCGTCTATACGCGCCATAGATGCTGATAGCTCATCCATGCAACGTTTAATAGCTTTACGTGCTGCAGGGTCGGAAGGAAGACTCATTATAATACCTCTTTTCTAAAATTTAATTCATCAATAAACGCTGCTCGGTAACTAGGTCTCATTCTAGCTTGGGTATCTAAACATGCCTGAATATGACCGTCACTCATTTCCATAAGTTTAACATACCTAAGAGGCTCATCACCATTAATACCATACGTTCCCCATTTTATTACTTCACGTTTTAAAATATGAGGGTCGTCTTCGTATACACTTAGCTCCTCAGCAGGAGCAGCATCTACGACATTACGTCTCAAATAATCGAGACCACCATCTACCATATATTCATGACCATTTTTATCCACATAGGTTTGATAGTCATGCCTATTTTTAGACTCTAAGATCGTACCATAAGGGGTACGAATTGCATTATAAATAATTTCTTTCATTTCAAGGTCTTCCAATTTAACGTCTCATATGAGCGATATCAACCGCATCTTCAGCTTTAAACACGGGAACAGCATTAGACTTATGCATCTGAGCAATACCTAATATATTACCACCCGTATACACTTTCGTAGGTTTAAGATAACTAGCATCACCAGGAGTACTAAGACTAGGTATTTTTCTAGTCTCGCGTATATAAGGTTTAGTTACGACAACCGGGCTATCAATAACAGTAACTTTTTTCCTACGATTCTTACCGCTAGGGTCGATACCATATTGCTTACACCAGGTAGCATACTGCTCGAGAACAGCTTTAGATAGTTTCTTAGGTTTTTTAAGAGGCTTAGTATTAGTATAGATCATGATATAATTATAACATATAACTGCGTTACAGTCAACTGTTACGTTTCGGTATTCTCACGTTTATCAACTTTACATTATAAAACTTTTCAGGGTCTGGTACATCTGCACTTACAGACCACATAGATTGTTTTTTCTTAAACCTCTTGACCAATCTCAACCAAAAAGCTTTTATGCCAAAGGGGCTTCAAGCTCCTTGGGGATTTGCTCTTTAGGTGTAAGACAACCATCATATACAGATCGAATAAGATCTTCAGTTAGAGACTTATACTTAGTTTGAAGTAACCTGTCTTTAGCAAGAACCATTACCTCTGCCTCTGTCCAATGTAACGATTCAAGTAACCCAATAAACAAAGCTTCCTTTTTCATTCGAGGTAAATTTTGTTGAGGAGTAAGCCAGATATAAAATCGTTTAAATTCTACTTGGAGATTCGTTTCTTGATATCCCATCGGTTTATCTTTATCTTTATTATATGGTGGTTCACCTTCAGGCAAATCCATTACTAACATTGGATCAAAATTTAACCGCATAATTGTTCTAAGCAAGGGAGTATCATACTGCCTAAGAACGTTTTGTTTTTCTGCTTTAGATTTTACCGCTTCAACTTCTTGTAAAATTTCTGAGATTAGTTGTGCCATTATAACTCCTCTATATGTTCAATCATTTGTTTCATTCTGTTACTAATTAAATAATTTAGTAGCTGACTCTTGTCTTTAACAGGATAAGTAGTAAATGTATTTATAATGCGTTCCTGTATATCATGCGGTATTAATGACAGATCGACAAGAGCACGATTACGGTGAAAGTTACGTAAGAACGTTTCGTCGGTAGGCATCGTAGAAGGATCATTTAACCACTCTTCTAGTTTCTTAGAAGATATAGACTTCTGTCGCTCACCAGTAACGATACTATCATCGGCTGAGAATACGTTCGGTATACCATCACCTTTATCACCGCGAATGATATGCTCAAGTACCGTTTTATCAGCAGAGGTATCTAACCTAATAAATTTCTTCTGTACAGGTGAGAACTGCTTTACATGCTTGTATCTTTGTAACTGATTAAAGTCATGATCACCAGATATAATTAATAGGGGTCTAGGAGAAGGAAACAGAGTACCTTCAGCCATGTCGTTGTTCAAAGACCAATATACAATAGACGCAATTACGTCATCTGCTTCAGTACC
>Ga0114975_10002661_pt1 | contig 12183 bp, 11 predicted proteins | sample S_130626_EF_Meta_FD_87031 | JGI IMG/M metagenome (GOLD analysis project Ga0114975, IMG submission 87031) | Freshwater microbial communities from Lake Simoncouche, Canada to study carbon cycling - S_130626_EF_MetaG | ecosystem: Environmental > Aquatic > Freshwater > Lake | place: Lake...
ATATCGAGCCCATAAAGAATCTGGCTCTTCTTGTAAATCGGAGTCTCTGAAGTATTCAAATATTTAGGACCTTGATCAACTTCATCACTAGCAAGTTTGCGGGCACCAAAACCAACTACATCACCTGAAATATCTTTGATTGGCCAGACTAAGCGATTTCGATATCTATCAATCGGACCCTTAGTTCCGTCTTTACTTAAGCCAGCTAATGAAAGTTCGCTATCTGTGAAACCTAAAGTTTTAAGATGCTTATACAAGCCATCCCATTCATCTGGCGCATATCCAACACCAAAGGTTTCCGCCGCAGATTTATCAAAGCCCCGCTTCTGCAGAAAATCTCTGCCTACTTGGGCGCCTCCTGGAAGATTCAACTGTTCGCGATAGAAATTCATTGCGGCAACATTTGCAGCCACCAACCGCGAGCGATTAATGCTTGGGCCGGTATTTGTATTAGTACCGTCATAGCGAAGTGTGTAATTCATTCGATCGGCTAACCGTTCAACCGATTCAGAAAATGAAAGATGATCCATCTTCATTAGGAATGCAATTGCATCGCCACCGACACCACATCCGAAACAGTGAAAGTAGCCTTTGCTTGGAGTTACATGGAATGACGGACTTTTCTCGTCATGGAAAGGGCAGAGACCTTTCTTCTGTCCCCCGCCAGCGCTTTTTAATTGAACGAAATCCCCAACAACGTCATCGATTGCGCTGTTATCGCGCACATAAGTGACATCTTCATCGCGAATTCGACCGGAAGCCATGGCGCTATCTTAATCGCGCAGCAAGCGCGATAGCCCCTGGATCAGTTAGCGAAGCCACTTGGTCAATAACTACCCGCAATCTTGCGGCATCAGTTGTTGCGCGCTGCCAATCTTGGAGAAAGAAGGACTCGAGAGTATTTGGAGCGTCCTTTAGAACTGCAGCAACTAGTTCATTAATTAAAGTCTGCTCATTGTCATAACGCTTTACCGAACGTTCTGAATTAATAATGTAAAAGCCAGCGAGTGATTTTAAGAATGCGACCTCAACATGCTGGGCCCGAGGAACCACCAAGTTAGCGTTGTATCTGGTTAATTGCCCGGTGCCATATTGCGCCCGAGTTTCTTCTTCTGCAGCACGCGCGAAGCGTCCTACTAATTGGCTTGCTAAATCTTTTAGCCGGGCAAGAGCGCGATGGCTGCCGTCATAATCTTTTGGCCAACATGAAAGCTGTTGTAAATTTTCTAGGGCAACTCGCGCTTCATCAATAGTGATATCAGCTAAGTTATTTGATTGGGCATCTTTATAAATATCTGCAAAATCATTTGTTAAATCGTGCAGCTTTACTTGTCCAGAAACTAAGGCATCCTCTAGATCATGAACGCTATATGCAACATCATCGGACCAGTCCATAATCTGGGCCTCAAATGATTGGCTGCCAACTGGTGCATCCTTGCGAACCCAATTGAAGATATCGAGATCATCATCGTAAACGCCAAACTTATGCGCATTAGTTGCACGCGGCCATGGATATTTTGTAGCGGCATCTAGGCTGGCGCGAGTTAAATTCAAGCCAAGTGAAATTCCATCTGCATCAACGGTCTTTGCTTCCAACCGAACTAGCAATCTAAAACTCTGCGCGTTGCCTTCGAATCCCCCACAACTTAGTGCGGTTTGATTTAAAGCTTCTTCACCATTGTGTCCGAAAGGTGGGTGGCCGATGTCATGCGCTAAACATGCACCTTCCATTAAATCTGGATCCGCACCAAGGGCCGCACCAAGTTCGCGACCAACTTGAGCACATTCAAGTGAATGTGAAAGTCGGGTTCTTGGAAAATCTGTCGCCCAGGGAACTGCAACTTGAGTTTTTGCGGCGAGCCGGCGAAGTGCAAATGAGTGAATGATGCGGGCGCGATCACGAGCAAATTCAGTGCGACCTAATCGCTTTGCGGGCTCATCAATAAAGCGGGCACGATCAAACTCGTTGTATCCCGAGTGTTCAACCGCAGCTTTTAAAACCATAGTGAGGTAACCCTAACTCCTTAGCTAATTCTTAACTTGATCGGTTAGGTGAATACCATGCCGCCCAAGGGTGACATAGGCGAGATAAGCGCCGGTTTCCCGCACTAAATAGCGAAGACTTGAATTGGTCGTAGAGGCCGGGCCGGTCTTGGTCGGTGCGCAGGTCGCTGATATTTTTAAATCTTGGGCCATAGTTATTGCACGAAGACAGTGATATTGATCGGTAACAATAATTGCCGATTTCAAATTCAATTTTCTCATAACATCAACATAACTCTCGGTGCTTGCAAAGGTATCTCTTCCATATGGAATTGAATCTACATATTTCTTTCCAACACCATGATCAACTAACCAATAGAAACCACTTGCGGCTTCAGTTGTTCGATCACCGGGTGCGCGTGACCCAACGGTGAGAATTCTAGGTGCTAACTTTTTCTCGAAAATCCGCTTCGCTTCTAAAAGTCTGGCTTCTAAAATCGGACTGGGCACACCATCAAATTGTGCGGCGCCCAAAACTACAATTGCATCGCTCTTTACTGGCTCCGTGTGATTGGCGGTATACCAAACTCGACCACCTACATAAGCAGGAATAACGATTACTACTAATAATAATGTGGCAATTAAACGCTTAATTATTTTGAAGATTAGAAACAAAATTAGCCACCCGAAACTGAATCATCGATAGTAATTTCTGGAATTTCAAATGGGTCATTTAACCAACCATCAGGAAGATGAACTGGCCGTCCATGACTGGTTCGACCTCGTGGTGACTCGCCAACTTCAACCGGATACGGTTGATCTTCAAGTTGGCTAAGTAAATACTCCAACTCGCCAAGAGAAGCAACCATTCCAAATTTGCTACGAAGTTCGCGTGGCACGCGGAAGCCCTTTAAATACCAGGCCATATGTTTACGTAAATCTCGCATCGCGCGACCTTCAGCTTCGAAGAACTCAACAAGTAATTCACCGTGGCGATAAATTACATCGCGAACTTCAAATAGTGTTGGCGTGATTCTTGAATCAGATCCGCTAAATGCAGCAACTAAATCTCCAAATAACCATGGGCGTCCTAAACAGCCGCGGCCAACTACAACACCGGCACATCCAGTTTCATTCATCATTCGAACACCATCTTGGCCTGACCAAATATCACCATTACCTAATACCGGAACTCCAGTTGGAGCAAGATGTTCGACCAATCTAGATATTGCAGACCAATCTGCTTGGCCCTCATACATTTGTGAAGCAAAGCGCGAATGAAGTGCAACCCAAGCAACACCAGCATCTGCTGCCGCTTTTCCGGCAGTTAAATAAGTTTCGTTCATCGGATCAATTCCGATTCTCATTTTTACAGTTACTGGAACTCCAAAAGGCTTCGCTGCGTTTACTGCTGCACTAACTATTTGCGAGAACAACTTCTGTTTAAATGGAAGCGCCGATCCACCACCACGTCTTGTTACCTTTGGAACCGGACAACCGAAATTCAAATCTATGTGATCAGCTAAATTCTCTTCCATCAATAACTTGACTGCTAGAGCAGTTACATTTGGATCAACTGCATAAAGTTGAACCGACCTTGGCGTTTCACCTTTGCCTGGCGTAATCAATCGCATGGTCTCTGGATGTCTTTCAATTAGTGCGCGCGCAGTCACCATTTCGGAAACAAATAAACCAGCACCTTGCTCGCGGCATAGTGTGCGAAATGCCGAGTTTGTAATGCCCGCCATTGGCGCAAGAACAACCGGTGTATTTAAAACCACCTGGTTATTCTCAAATTGGCCATTGGCAATTGGAAGAACTAGTGGTTTATGAGATGTAGTTAGCAACCCAACAACCGTGGCGCGAGCCAATTTTGAACTTGATCAATACTGATTCGCTCTTGCGCCATTGTGTCGCGTTCGCGAATTGTTACTGCATTATCTTCCAAAGATTCGAAGTCGATAGTTATGCAATATGGCGTTCCGATTTCATCTTGACGGCGATAGCGACGACCAATTGCACCAGCATCATCGAAATCAACTGACCAGTTCTGACGAAGTTGTGCAGCAAGATCGCGTGCCTTTGGTGATAGATCTGCATTTCGAGATAACGGAAGAACTGCAACCTTGATTGGAGCTAAGCGGTAATCCAATTTCATAACCGCCCGCTTCTCCATCTCGCCTTTAGCATTAGGAGCTTCATCTTCGGTATATGCATCCATCATGAAGGTAAGTGCGCAACGATCAACACCGGCCGCTGGTTCAATTACAAATGGCACCCAACGCTCGTTCTTCTCTTGATCAAACCATGAGAGATCTTTTCCAGATGCAGCGCCATGCGCCTTTAAATCGAAGTCGGTTCGGCTCGCAATTCCTTCAAGCTCGCCCCATTCGGTTCCGTTGAACTCAAATTTATATTCGATGTCAACAGTGCGCTTTGAATAATGTGACAGCTTCTCTTTTGGATGTTCAAACAAGCGAAGTCGATCCGGATTAATTCCTAGATTCTTATACCAATCTAGACGAGTATCAATCCAGTATTGGTGCCAATCTTCATCGGTTCCAGGAACCACAAAGAATTCCATTTCCATCTGTTCGAATTCACGAGTTCGGAAAATAAAGTTTCCGGGAGTAATTTCATTTCTAAATGATTTACCGATTTGGCCAATACCAAATGGTGGCTTCTTGCGAGAGGTAGTTGCAACATTTTCAAAGTTAATAAAAATTCCCTGCGCAGTTTCTGGACGTAGATAAGCCATTCCAGATTCATCTTCAACAGCGCCGAGATAAGTTTTAAGAAGTCCAGAGAATTGTTTTGGTGCGGTGAATTTGCCTTTGTTGCCACAGTTAGGACAATTAACTTCAGCCATTGATTCTGGCTTTCGCTTGTTCTTGGCTTCGAAGCTCTCTTCTAAATGATCTGCGCGATAACGCTTGTGGCATTCGGTGCACTCGGTTAGCGGATCGGTAAATGTTTCAACGTGACCTGATGCTTCCCAAACTTCGCGGGCAAGAATTACGCAAGAATCTAAGCCAACGACATCTTCTCGGCCTTGAACCATTGCGCGCCACCATTGACGCTTAACGTTGTTCTTTAATTCAACTCCAAGTGGGCCGTAATCCCAAGAGGCGCGGAGTCCGCCGTAAATTTCTGATGAGGGATAAACGAAACCTCTACGTTTTGCGAGGCTAACTATTGTTTCTAAACGATCTGCGGCCATGATTTCCTCCGGCTGGGTGTCGGGTTAATTCTCTTGCGCGGCGCAAGGTTGCCTATTCTACGCGAGAGCACGGGTAGAGTTCACACATGATCGCAGTTGGATTAGCAGCTTTGACCGTTCTAGCCACGACGCTAGGTGGAGTAACTGCGCTTAGATCCAAGGATCGCTTCCATTTGGTGCTCGGATTATCTGCCGGACTACTGCTTGGCTTAGTTGCCTTTGATTTATTCCCTGAAATTTTCGCAAATAGCTCTTTAACAGTTGGAAAAATCCCTGGCGTTTATCTGGCATTCGTAGTTGGGTTTTTAGTTCTTCACTTCTCGGAACAATTCTCTGGCTCACACGAACCTGCTGAATCTGATTACGAGCACGAACATTCACACTATGGAAATATCGCAGGATCTCTTGGCGCGCTTGCAATGGCGGTTCACGTATTTCTAGATGGTGTTGCACTTGCAGTTGCCTTTAAAGTTTCAGACAAACTTGGTTTTGCCGTATTCATCGCTCTTCTGGTTCACGCATTTAGCGATGGTCTAAACACGGTGGCGCTATTAGTTAAATCAGGTCATTGGTCAAGAAGTGCGACTTACTTATTGGGAGTAGATGCAATCGCTCGAGTAGGTGGGGCAGCTCTTGGAACATATGTTGTTATAAGTGAGCCTTGGGTAGCAGTTTATTTAGCGCTCTTTGCCGGTTTTATTATTTATATTGCAACATCTCATATTTTGCCCGAAGCACACTCTCGCCACTCTTCTCGTTACACGATGGCGTCAACACTAATTGGTGTAGTAATTATGTGGTTAGTCGTTTCTACGCTTTAAGCTTTTCCAAACCTGCGATCACGTTCGGCATAAATTTCAATTGCTTTCCATAGAGTATTTCGATCAACATCTGGCCAGAGGACATCCATAAACACCATTTCGGCATAAACCGATTGCCATGGCAGGAAGTTAGATGTGCGTTGCTCCCCTGAAGAGCGTAAAAATAAATCAACGTCGCTCATCTTTGGGTTATATAAATGCTTGCTAATTAATTTTTCAGTGATCTGTCCAGGCTTTAATTTACGCTTCGCAACTTCAGCAGCAATATTTGTCATGGCATCTACTAACTCAGATCGGCCACCGTAATTGACGCACATATTTAGCGTTAAAATCTTATTCTTTTTAGTCAGTTCTTCAGCTTCTTGTAATTCGTTTATGACACTTCCCCAAAGTCTTTGAGATCGCCCGACCCAACGAATCCGAACACCTAAATCATTCATCTCATCTCGTCGCCTGCGCAGAACATCGCGGTTGAAGCCCATCAAGAATTTCACTTCTTCAGGTGAGCGTCGCCAATTTTCGGTTGAGAATGCATAAGCACTTAACTCTTTAACTCCGATTTGGATTGCACCTTGCACAACATCAAATAGCGCAGCCTCACCTGCTTCATGTCCAGCAGTTCTTGGTAGCCCGCGCTTCTTTGCCCAGCGACCATTTCCATCCATAACAACGGCCACATGGTTTGGAATTTGTTCCGGCTTTAGCTTTGGAATTGCCATAGTTAAATTCTCTCAACAAGAGGCAGACTTCGTAAACCCCGTTCGATGTGCCACTGTAAATAAGCTGCGATTAATCCAGATGCCTCACGGCGAGAGCGCAGATCACTTTCGACTGCGTTGTTCCAATCCCCGGTCATTAAGTTAGCCATAAGTTCTAGAGTTTCTGGCGAAGGCGTTGCCGCGGCTGATGGCTTGCACGTAACGCAGACACTGCCGCCACCTACTAGTGAAAAATATTTATGTGGCCCTGGTTCATCGCATTTCGAGCATGTTGTCATTGATGGTGCAAAGCCAGCGACGCCAAGTGAGCGCAGAAGATAGGCATCTAGAATTAGTGAAGAATCGTAAGTTCCGTGTGCAAGTGCGCGAAGTGCACCGACTACTAAGTTGAATTGCTGCAGCGCAGGTTCGTGTTCGTTCTCAGTAAAGCGTTCAGCAGCTTCAAGAATTGAATTCGCAGTGGTCCAGTTTTTATAATCCGTAGCCAGTGCATCACCAAAGTTTTCAATACCTTCAGCTTGAGTGACGATATCGAAAGTTTTACCCGCATAAAGTTGGAGATCTACATAAGAAGTTGGTTCTAATCGGGCACCGAATTTAGATTTTGTGCGACGAACGCCCTTTGCAACTGCGCGAAGTCGGCCATGGTCTTTTGTGAAGAGCGTGATGATTCGATCTGCTTCGCCAAGTTTCTGGGTGCGCAGAACAACTGCTTGATCACGGTAGACGGCCACGGTCGTTACCGTAGCGATAATTACGAGCGAAACCCTCGATTTACAGCAGACACGACGGCCTTAAGCGACGCAGTTGTAGTGCTTGGGTCAATACCAACGCCCCAATAAATTCGACCGGCAACTTCACACTCTAAGTAAGCCGCAGCTTTAGCATCGCCTCCTGCGGAGAGTGCATGCTCGTAATAATCTAAAACACGAACATTTGCTTGGGGTAAATAAGTATTCATAATATTTACAAATGCTGCAATTGGTCCATTGCCAGAACCGCTTAATTCTTTTACAACATCCTTCTCAAGGAGCTGAACAGTTAATTGGGCATCTTCATCTAAGTTTGATGATTGCGACAGCGCCTTCAACTTAAAGCGGCCCCACTTATTCTGTTCTGCTGGAAGGTATTCATCTTCAAAAATCCGCCAGAGATCGGCTGCGCTAAATTCGCCACCCTGTTCATCGGTATGACTCTGAACAACTTGGCTAAATTCAATTTGAAGACGACGTGGTAAATCTAAATGGTAATCATTCTTCATTAAGTAAGAGATTCCACCCTTACCTGATTGCGAATTAACCCGAATAACTGCTTCGTAAGAGCGACCAATATCTTTTGGATCAATCGGTAGATAAGGAACTGCCCAAGTAATTTCGTGAACATGCTTACCGGCGTTCTTTGCATCTTTCTCTAAGTGCTCGAAACCTTTTTTGATTGCATCTTGGTGTGAACCTGAAAATGCTGTGAAAACTAAGTCGCCACCGTAAGGATGACGCTCTGGAACACGCAATTGATTGCAATATTCAACAGTGCGGCGCACTTCATCTAAATCCGAGAAATCAATATGTGGATCGATTCCGTAACTAAATAAATTTAGGCCAAGAGTTACCAGGCAAACATTTCCGGTGCGCTCACCGTTACCGAAAAGTGTTCCTTCGATCCGATCTGCACCAGCCATATATCCAAGTTCAGCAGCAGCAACACCAGTTCCGCGATCATTATGTGGGTGAAGTGAGAGCACAATCGAATCGCGATACTTTAGATTGCGGTGCATCCATTCGATGGAATCGGCATAAACATTTGGCGTTGCCATTTCAACGGTAGCCGGCAGGTTAATAATTGTTTTATGTTGAGGAGTTGGCTTCCAAACATCATTTACTGCGTCGCAAACTTCAACTGCAAATTCTAATTCGGTGCCGGTATATGACTCTGGTGAATACTCGTAGGAAACGATGGTTCCCGGAACCGTCTTCTCGTATTCCTTGCAAAGCTTTGCACCTTCGACTGCAATCTCTTTAATGCCTGCTTTATCTAATCCAAAAACCACTCGACGTTGAAGCGTTGAGGTTGAGTTATAAAGATGAACAACAGCCTGCTTGGCGCCCTTAATTGATTCAAAGGTGCGAGCAATAAGTTGTTCGCGAGCTTGCGTTAAGACTTGAATAATTACATCATCTGGAATCAGACCATCTTCAATAATCTTACGAACAAAATCAAAGTCAGTTTGGGATGCACTTGGGAAACCAACTTCAATTTCCTTGTAACCCATTTCAACTAGCAACTTAAACATCGCAAGTTTGCGAGCTGAATCCATTGGATCAATAAGTGCTTGATTGCCATCGCGAAGGTCTACTGAACACCACTTCGGCGCAACTTCAATGCGCTTGGTTGGCCAAGTCCGGTCCGTTAAATCGACAGGAATAAATGGCGCATACCGATGGATCGGCATTGTCGATGGCGTTTGCTTTGGGAAGTTCATAACTCCCCAAGATTACCGCAAGTTATAGGACTGGCAGATACCGGTTTAATTCGTAGGCGCTTACTTGGCGGCAATATTCAGCCCACTCGGCCCGCTTATTACGTAGAACATATTCAAAGACATCCTCGCCCAGAGCTTCTCGCACCAGTGAACTTGTCTCCATTGCAATAATCGCTTCTTCCAGATTTGTTGGAAGTAATTCTGGATTCGACGTTGATTTAAGTTCATATTTCTCTTCGATACCTTTCAATCCAGCCGCCAAAATTACTGCGAATGCTAAATATGGATTGCATGCAGAATCTGGGGAACGAACTTCGACTCTTGTGCTGTTCTCCTTCTTTGGTTTGTATGCTGGAATTCGAACTAGTGCACTTCGGTTGTTGTGGCCCCAATCAACAAGTGCTGGTGCCTCGCCCCCGCCACTTAATCTTTTATAAGAGTTAACCCACTGATTTGTAATCGCAGTAAATTCGCGGGCATGTTTCAAAATGCCGGCAATAAATGAGCGGCCTTCGGTAGATAGTTGAAGATCTGCGCCCTCTTCATGAAATGCATTTTCCTCGCCCTTGAATAGCGAGAAGTGAGTATGCATTCCAGAACCGGCATGATCAGTAAATGGCTTTGGCATAAATGAAGCATGGAAACCTTGATCAAGTGCAATCTCTTTAATTACATGACGAAATGTCATGATGTTATCCGCGGTTGTAAGTGCATCGGCATCGCGCAAATCAATCTCTTGTTGGCCAGGCGCACCTTCATGGTGTGAGAACTCAACTGACACGCCCATGGCCTCTAACATTGTGATTGCCTGACGACGGAAATCGTGTCCGACTGCTGAAGGTGTTTGATCAAAATAGCCAGCAGAGTCAACCGGAATCGGAGCCACATTGCTCTCCGGCGCATTTTTAAATAAGAAGAATTCCATCTCGGGATGTGTGTAACAGGTGTATCCCATATCCGCGGCTTTGCGAAGAACGCGCTTTAAAACATTTCTTGGATCAGCAGCCGATGCACTTCCATCTGGCATTGCAATATCGCAGAACATCTTTGCCGCGCCTGGATTTGCAGTGCGCCATGGAAGAACTGTGAAGCTTGCAGCATCAGGCTTTGCCAACATATCTGATTCAGTTATACGCGCAAAGCCTTCAATCGATGAACCATCAAAGCCAATACCCTCTTGGAATGCGTTCTCTAATTCGGCCGGTGCAATTGCAACTGATTTTAGGAAACCAAGAACATCGGTAAACCAGAGTCTGACAAATCGAATATTGCGCTCCTCTAGGGTGCGCATTACAAATTCTTCTTGCTTACTTATTTCATCGCTGTGGGAAGTCATGACAGGGATACTGCCAAAGTCTTGTTACGGGATTGTTACAAACCGTGTGCGATAGCCACTGCCTCATACTTAATTTTGCCTTCATGCACGTTCAATCCCTTTGCCAGGCCAGCATCATCAGCGCAAGCCTTCTCCCAACCCTTATTTGCAAGAGCTAGTGCATATTTGATTGTGGCATTTGCAAGTGCGGCAGTCGATGTTGCTGGAACTGCGCCCGGCATATTTGCTACACAGTAATAAAGTGAATTGTGAACTTTAAATGTTGGATCAGAATGTGTTGTTGCCTTTGAACCTTCAAAGCAACCACCTTGATCGATTGCAACATCTACAAGCACTGAACCAGGCTTCATCTTTGCAACAAGTGCATCACTAACAAGTTTAGGAGCCTTTGCACCATGAACTAGAACGGCGCCGATTACTAAATCTGCCGCCATGCATTGCTCTTCAATTGCGAAAGCAGATGATGCGATTGTCCGAACTTGACCGTTAAAGAGATCATCCAAATAACGCAGACGATTTAAATCTAAATCTAAAATAGTTACATCGGCACGCATACCGTGCGCAATCGTTGCTGCTGAAACACCAACAACTCCGCCACCAAGAACTACAACTTTTGCAGGTGCAACACCAGGAACTCCGCCGAGCAGAACACCGCGGCCACCTTCTGGCTTCTGTAGCGCGGTTGCGCCAACTTGAATTGACATACGCCCAGCAACTTCTGACATCGGAGCAAGAAGTGGAAGCTGACCATTCACTTCAACAGTTTCAAAGGCAATTGCTGTAGTGCCTGATTTGATTAGTGCATCGGTGCATTCGCGTGATGCGGCTAAGTGAAGGTAAGTGAAAAGGATTTGGCCTCTGCGCATCTTTGGATATTCCACAGCAATCGGCTCTTTAACTTTAAGAATTAAATCAGCTTTAGCCCAAACTTCATCAGGAGTTGAAATTATGGTTGCGCCAGCGGCAACATAGTCGGCATCAGTAATTGCTGAACCAATACCAGCAGATGTTTCGACTAGAACACTGTGCCCGGCTTTTACAAGTGCGTGAACTCCAGATGGAGTAGCCGAAACCCGAAATTCATTATTTTTAATCTCTTTTGGAACGCCAATAATCATGGATTCAGATTACTCGCTAAAGAGGGCAGCACAAACCTTTGGATGTAAGTCTTTTCGCATTGTGGCAAAACTCTCAGGCGGCCAATTGGCGGCATAAACCCGGCGAAGAAGTAAGGCCAACGGGTATGACTTCTGATCGGCAAAGGCTTTATCTAAGGCGTTAACGGCCAGTTCACTATCGCCCTGCTCGTAACTTATTGCGGAATACAACGCTGCAACCGGTGCAATATGTCCGCTGGGTGCAATCTCAAGCAACCACCGCCACATTGAACTTACCGTTTCTATATTTTCCGTGGTGGTAAATCCCATTGCATAGTCTCGAACTTGTAAGTCCGCCAAGCGCACAAAAATTAAAGCCAGCAAAGCTTTATTTTTACATGAACCGGTTCGAGTGAACTCTTCTACCAAATCGTTAATAGCTAAGGCTCATGCGCGCTGAAGCAATTGGAAGTCACCATTCTCATAATCAATATCTGAAACTAGTGAAACTAATTCGTTTAATTCGAT
>Ga0114975_10002663_pt1 | contig 12178 bp, 12 predicted proteins | sample S_130626_EF_Meta_FD_87031 | JGI IMG/M metagenome (GOLD analysis project Ga0114975, IMG submission 87031) | Freshwater microbial communities from Lake Simoncouche, Canada to study carbon cycling - S_130626_EF_MetaG | ecosystem: Environmental > Aquatic > Freshwater > Lake | place: Lake...
CTTTAATCATTAAACTAGCACCACCAGGATTTTTTCCTCCCCCAATTGAAAAATTAGTTTTACAGTTCCGTCCCATTCATTTTTTAAGTCATTTAAAATTTTTGCCGCACCTAATAAGCACGTTGTATGAACATCATGACCACAGGCGTGCATTACACCATCAACTAAACTTTTATATGGCAGATCATTTTCTTCTTGTATTGGCAAAGCATCCATATCTGCACGAAGTGCGATAATTCTGCTCGAGGAATTTTTTCCTTCAATTACAGCAACAATGCCAGTTGTGGCCATCACAATAGATTTTATCCCAAAGCTTGAAAGCTTTTCTTGAATAAACTTCGAAGTATTAAATTCTTTATAACTTAATTCTGGATTGGCGTGTAAATGATGTCTAACATCAATAAATTCTTGAGCATATTGAGCAGCTAATGCTTTTATTTTTTCTGATAACATTGTAATTTATTTAATATCGTCGTCATCTTTTGGAGTATATTCAATCGCATCTTCAACTAAGAAAATACCAGTTTGAAAATTTTTTGAGATTTGCTTACGCATTTTTTCTGCTTCTTCTCTTTTCAAAAAATTACCTAATCTAACTTTAAAAAATGGGGCCTGATAGGTAACATAAGCTTTTTGATCAGGATAGTTTGTCAGCAAATCATATTTCAGTTTAAATGCCTGATTTCGGTTGTTAGTGCTAAGGAGTTGTAATCTAAATCCTTTATACAACCCATTGCTCGTCATCATTTGAGAGCGTTTATTTACAATAGCTTGCTTTTGTGTTAGCACATCCAAACGAGGATCTTTGTTTACAACGATTGTATCTGCGATTTTTTTTGTAGTATCTACTTGAGTATTTCCTTTAGTGATACAAAGAAAAAAAGCAAAAAATAAAAAACAAATGAGTTTATTCATATAAGATGAATCATTTTAGTTGATAAGTATACTAATATCCCGTTTTTGCCCCACCAATATTTTCAACAGGATGCCAGGTTGTTTTTATTTCTTGTGTATCCATAATAAAATAAGGCGTTTCAGCCTCTGCAGTATTCCACTTTACTTTATCATACAACACAACTCTTTTTACATTTAAGGATGCTTTTTCCTGAATTAGCTTTTTTGTTTCAACATCAGTTTCACAATAAAGAATTGCGTTTACATCCATGTGGTCGGCAAAATATTTTATCAATTCATTTGGCTTGCCTGTTAAAATATTTACAACACCACTACTTACATCGCTGCTATTTAAAACTTCAGCAAAAGTTACAGCACAAAGAGGCTTGGTTTCACTTGCTAAAACAATGCAAACATTACCACCAGCGATTACAGGTGCTATTACAGAGACTAATCCTAACAATGAAGTTTGTTGTGGTGCAACAATAGCTACAACACCTGTTGGCTCTGGAACAGAGAAGTTAAAGTGAGACGATGCTACTGGATTTACTGCACCAAAAACTTGTTGAAATTTATCGCACCAACCTGCATAATAAATTAATCTGTCAATGCAGGTATTTACTTCTTCTTGGGCTTGTTTTGCAGTTGAGTCTTGCTTTACTAATTCATCAATGAACTGAGCTTTTCTACCTTCAAGCATTTCGGCGATACGATATAATATTTGTCCACGATTGAATGCAGGTTTTGCACTCCATCCACTAAAAGCATTTCGTGCAGCAACCACGGCATCTCTAAAGTCTTTTCTGCTGCTTAAACTAACATTTGCTAATGCTTGCCCTGCTTTATTTGTTGGAGTATAATATCTTCCACTTTCAGTTCTTGGAAACTGACCGCCAATATAAATTTTGTATGTTTTTAAAACTTCCAATCGAGTCATTATATGTTTAAAGTTTAATTGTTTAAAAGTTTAAGGTTTCGTTTTCTTTTTTCGAATTCCTTCAATATTACTTCCCTGCAAATATTTGATAAAATTTTGTATCATCGAACTTACATGAATTGCTAAAGAAACCAACTCTTCAAACTGTAATTTTGTTATATAACTTCTATCTAATGCCCTATAAAATTGAGACCTCAATTCGCCACAACTTCCTTTTGCATAACCTGAAAATTGAATAAATTCTGCTCTTGTACCTCGTTCAAACCCCTCAACAATATTATCCATTATTGAACCTGATGAGCCTTCGATTTGAACAATAATTCTAAAATTATTTTGAAACCTCCCTTCGTCAATTATTTTACCAATAAGATTGCAAAGTTCTCTGCTTAATTTCCATATTTCAAGGTCTTCAAAATGCTTTACTGTAGCCATTGATTCATAACATTAAACGTTAAACTTTTAAACCTTAAACTATTTAAGATATGCTCCTAATCCGTGTAAACCACCTTCTCTTCCATAACCACTTTCCTTATATCCACCAAAAGGAGATGTTGGATCGAATTTGTTGTACGTATTTGCCCAAATAACACCTGCTCTTAATTTGGTTGTAAGGTTAAATATCTTAGAACCCTTATCTGTCCAAACTCCTGCACTTAAGCCAAATGGGGTGTTGTTGGCTTTTTCTATCACTTCATCATCCGTTCTAAACGTTTGAATCGTAAGAACGGGTCCAAAAATTTCTTCTTGAGCTAGTCTGCTACTTTGTGCAACATTGGTAAATAAAGTTGGGCGAATAAAGAATCCTTTTTTTGGTAAAGTACAATTGCTTTGATACATATCCAATCCTTCTTTTTCTCCTATTTTTAAATACTTATGAATGTTCTCCATTTGTTGTTTGCTATTAATAGCACCAACATCAGTATTTTTATCCATTGGGTCGCCAACAATCAAACTTTCTAATCTGTCTTTTAATTTTCTTAATACCGTATCATACACACTTTCTTGAACAAACAAACGAGAGCCTGCACAACAAACGTGACCTTGATTAAAGAAAATGCCATTAATAATTCCTTCAACAGCTTGGTCGAGGGGAGCATCATCAAAAATGATATTAGCAGCCTTACCCCCTAATTCTAACGTTACTTTTTTATCAGATCCTGCAACTGCTTTTTGAATCATTTTACCAACATTGGTACTACCTGTAAAAGCAATTTTATTAATGTTTGGGTGATTAACAATAGCTGCACCAGTTGCACCAGCACCTGTAATAATATTTACAACACCTGGTGGCAAATCACTTTCTTGAATAATTTCTGCCAACTTTAAAGCTGTTAGTGGTGTGGTTTCTGCGGGTTTTAAAACAACAGTATTTCCTGTTGCTAAAGCTGGTGCTATTTTCCACGCAGCCATTAACAAAGGAAAATTCCAAGGAATAATTTGACCAGCAACACCCAATGGTGCTATTTTTTTATTTGGGAAAGCATATTCTAATTTATCTGCCCAACCTGCATAATAAAAGAAATGATTAGCAACCAAAGGCACATCAACATCACGACTTTCACGAATGGGTTTACCGCCATCTAAAGTTTCAATTACTGCAAATTCTCTGGCTCTTTCCTGAATCATTCGTGCAATACGATACATATATTTTGCACGTTCTTTTGCAGGCATTTTGCTCCAGGTTTTATCGTATGCAACACGAGCAGCTTTTACAGCTTTGTCAACATCTGCAGCATTTGCATCAGCTACTTCACTCAACTTTTCTTCTGTTGCAGGATTGATGGTATCAAAATACTTTTTGCTTGAAGGTTTTTCAAATTTTCCATTTATGAACAAATCATACTTAGCGTCAATTTTAGCACTACTCTTGCTTTCTGGAGCAGCAGCATACTTTGTATCGAAGTTAAGTTTGATGGTATTATTTTTTGCTTTAGTCATTATTTTTTAGTTTAGCCATAAAGGCACAATGTATTTTATTTTAAATTTTTGCCACTAATGCACGAAGACACAAAGAATATTTTGCTTAGTACGTTTGCGTCTTTGTGGCAATTTATTAATCTATTGAAAAATAGTTTGCACTTTGGTAAACGCCAGTTCTTTCTTTTTCTAATTGCATTAATACATCATTCGCTAAACTACTTGCACCAAATCTAAACCATTGATTATTCATCCAAGCTGTACCAAGCGTTTCTTGTAACATCACTAAATAATGCAGTGCTAGCTTGCTTTTGCTAATGCCACCAGCTGGTTTCATAGCAATCATTTTTCCTGTTTTATAATAAAAATCTCTGATGGCTTCAAGCATTACCAATGTTACTGGCATTGTTGCAGCAGGCGAAATTTTACCTGTTGATGTTTTAATAAAATCGCCACCAGCATACATTGCAATATCACTGGCTCTTCGTACTTTATCATAAGTAACTAACTCGCCAGTTTCAAGAATAACTTTTAAACGTGCATTGCCACAGGCTTGTTTTATAGCTGCTATTTCATCAAAAACAAAATTGTATTCTCCTTCTAAAAATTTACCACGACTGATTACCATATCAATCTCATCAGCACCTTCTTCCACAGCAAACTTTGTGTCTCTAATTTTTACGTCAAGTGGTGCTTGTCCACTTGGAAAAGCTGTTGCTACCGCAGCTACTTTTACACCACTATTTCCCAATGCAGCCTTAGCAATTTTAACCATAGATGGATATACGCAAATTGCTGCAACTGTTGGTAATCCTGAATAAGTGTCGTGTAAATGTTGTGCTTTGTAACAAAGCTGTTGAACCTTTCCTTTAGTATCTTTTCCTTCTAAAGTAGTAAGGTCAATCATATTTAGAGTTAGCAATAAACCATTTAATTTAGTTTCAGCTTTAATACTTCTTTTGGTAAACCTTGAAGCCCTTTCTTCCACACCGACTTGGTCTATTCTGGGAGAAAGACTAAAGTCCGGAATTGAAATAGGTGTATTTTTTGCAATCATTTTTAGAACTGTAATATTCAAAAGTAGGCAAAACTAATAAACGGTAGTAAATAGTTACTAATAGTTTCTTGCTTTACTGGCTTTGTATTTCTCGTAAATAATTGTTGCCATTGGTTTTTCAAATACTTTTCCTTCAACCCAAGAAATAATATCTAGGTAAGCAAATGCTCTAGTTTCGAATCTGTTTTTTTCGAGGTATTTTATTTTATCTAATAGCTTTTCAAACTCTGGTTTTAATTTTCTAGAAGAAACATTAAATGTATCTCTTAAAAACTTAAATATGGCCTCTTCTACAACGGTTAAGTTTTTCATTTTAGCCATAAAACGATAAACAGATTTTGTTAGGGATTCTATGATTGCATCGTTACCTAATTCATAGTGAGACATTAAGTGTAATAAACGTGCATAGCATTGTAAATCGTAACGCAGATCAGCATTTGAGTCAATTATTAAATTTAGGTAATCTATTGCTTTTTCATATTCTTGATTACCAAAATATAACGAAGCTATTTTATAGTTGAACACAACAATTCTGTGCCTATCAACAAACAATGCATAGTCTTTTAGTTCTTCAATCAATTGAGGAATCATATTAATGCCTTCGGCAAAAGTGCCTTTCATTAAATGCTGATTTACTTTTGCACTATTGATGTAAATAGAAGTGTGTACTCTAAAATTATCATATTGATTGGCTATATCAGTCTTTGCAAACTCTTCAAATTTGTGAAGTATCAATTCAAACTTTGAGAAATATCTTAAATCAAACATTGCATTTAAGAGATTGTGCATCCCTTTTACATAATGACCAGTTTCTACTGTAATCATCAGCCTATCTTCTTCAAACAAATTCATCCATTTTTGGCTGTATCTGTAATACATTAAAAAGTCTTGTCTAATAAATGCATACCAGCAATAGCTTTGATAGAAGTATAATTTTTCGTAAAATCCATTTACTACATTCTCATTTGGAGGAACATTGCTTTTGAAATAGTCTTTAATGTCTTTTTCATCTTCCTCGTTTCTGGCGTGTCCATATTGAACATACCAACGATAAAGCATCAATGTAAGGTTGGATAAACGAGTTACTCTATCGATATGACCACTAATCTCTAACGCTTCTTTTGTAAGAATTTCAGTTCTATCAATTGAGCTTCTAGTGATATGTAAAGTTTCAATTTTTTTCTCAAGTGAAATAACCTGAGCCATTGAATTGAACTTTTGATTTGCTCTTGCCAACTCTTTAGCTTTTTCTAAAATTTTGAGGGCTTGTAATTTTAAACCTTTGTTATAAAGCAGTCGTGCAAAATCTAGGGTTTCACTTAGCTGCAAGTCAATGTTGTCGGTAGTTTTAAGTAATCTTAGAGAAGATAGAATCTGTTTATATAAATGAGATTTAAGGTTTGCTAGTTGTACTTTTTGTATTGATGGAAGTTTTTTTAGTAGTACTTTTTCATCATAGTCTTCTAATTTATCTAAAACATCAAACAATTGAATGATTTTTAAATCATCATTATTAGAATTTCTTTTGATGTAAAGCTTGAAATGCCTCTTTTCAGCCTTCTGAAGTGACTTTATTAATTGAAATAATATATCGTTTGAGCGGTTGGACATCGTAATTTTTTTTTTGTGAAACCCAATATGATCAATGATTTTCACAAAATTTTAAAAGTTTTGATATAGTATAAAAACCAAATAATTGTTTTATAAACTATTTGGCTGATACTATTTTTGACTTATCAAATTCAAAATGGCTAGCAATCGATGAAAGCAAATCGTTAAAGGCTAAGAAAACAAAAACAAGTAGTTCTAAAGAACTAGAACTTTTTCATATGGCAAGCAATCGTTAGAGGCTGCTCTGTTTCTACAGAGGAGCCCTTTTTTTTGGGGCAATTGCAAAGAAATGGGCTTCATAAATTATTAACAAATATTTTACTATTTATTTTAATTTTTTTTCTTCAGTTTAAGCAAACTAAAATCATCTTGACCAACTTCTTTTACAATGGTATTTTTTAATAGACCCAAGTTTTCAATCTCCATTTCAACAATATCTCCTTCTTTTAACCATTGAATTTGATAATTTGGATTATTTAATTTACCAGTTCCATTTAGCTCAAGAAAACAACCAGTACCACAAGTGCCACTACCAATTACATCACCAGGGTGAATGTTTACGCCATAGCTACAGCGTTCTAAAATCTCAGCAAATGTCCAATCCATATCACTCAAGTTTCCTTGGCTTAGTTGCACCCCATTTACTTTACAGGTCATTTTTAAGTTCCAAGATTTGCCGGTATGATTTTCTTTACAAGGCACTTCAAAAGATTCAAGTTCATCAAGAGTAACCAACATTGGTCCAATCACTGTTGAAAAATCTTTGCCTTTTGCAGGTCCTAGATTCAGCAACATTTCTTCCATTTGAAGTGTTCGAGCACTTATATCATTCATAATCATCAATCCACCAATATAATTATCTGCATCTGTAGCTTTTATATTTCTGCCAGCCTTACAAACAACAATTGCTGCCTCCAATTCAAAATCTAATTTATCAAAATGATCTGGCATACATTTAATCTCTCCTGGTCCTTGTATGCTATTGTGATTGGTGAAATAAAAAATGGGATATTGATCAAACTCTTCAATCATAGGCACTCCACGATTTCTGCGAGCTGCTGCAACGTGCTGACGAAAAGCATATCCATCTCTACAACTTGTAGGAAAAGGGATTGGTGCTAGTATATTTGCATTTGTAAAATCTACTGTTGAATTGCTTGATAATTTCCCCTCTATAATAGCGTTATTTACCTGTTGAGCAATAGGAAAAAAATCGTCCCAATAATGCAAAAACATTGACATAGAACTTGGCAATTCTGGATGCATTGCATCGGCATTATATAAATTGCCATTATACAGAAAGGCAAGTTGATCATTTCCCTCTTTTGTTAGGTATGTAACTAATTTCATATTATTTATCTTGAGATTGCAAATGTATGTAGTGACAAATTATACTTAAAAAAATGTAGTCCTACTAACTCAGCTCCAAATAAATTGGGCAATGGTCACTATGTTTTACATCGGGATAAATTGTTGCATCTTTAATTTGTGTTTCCAATTCCTTTGATACGCATATATAGTCTATTCTCCAGCCTTTATTTTGTAAACGCACACTTGGAAAACGTTGACTCCACCAACTATAAGAATGTGCCAACCCTGGATTGCAGTGTCTAAAAGTATCTATAAAACCACTTGCTAAAAATCTATCCATCCAAGCCCTTTCTTCAGGTAAAAAGCCTGATGATTTTTTGTTGCCTTTGGGGTCGTGAATATCAATTTCTTTATGGGCAATATTGTAATCTCCACAAATAATTATTTTCTTTCTTGTCTTTTTTAATTCATTTATGAAACCAAAAAACTCTTCTAACCATTGGTATTTATAAGTTTGTCTTTCATCACCACTAGTGCCAGATGGAAAATAACAATTAAATAAAGTAATGTCGCCAAAATCAAGCCTGATAACCCTTCCCTCAAAATCACTCATTTCAAATCCATTACCAATCACAACGTTATCTGGTTTCATTTTTGATAATACACAAACACCACTATATCCTTTTTTTTGTGCAGAAAACCAATAAGAATTGTAGCCCAAACTTTCAATTTCAGTCATATCTGCATCGTGTTGTTGAGCCTTCGTTTCTTGAATACAGATAATATCAGCTGGGTTTGTTTTTAACCAATCAACTAATCCTTTTTTAATTGCTGCACGAATACCGTTTGTGTTGTAAGATATAATACGCATGGTTTGATTTTAATTATTTTTTAGCTTTGATTAATAAAATTAATTGTAAAATAATTTGTCTAATCAATCTTTGGTAACAATACGCCAAACAATTTATGTATGAATAAAGATTGTATCATTTTACTTTCTAATGGCAAATACTTAATTATTGATTCTACACAACAAAAATATTGGTTAATTTTTTGAAGAAATAATTGTAAGCCTAAAAAAAAAGAGGCTGTCTCGGACTTTTGAGACAGCCTCTTTTTTATAAATAATTGAAAAGTTAATTAGTAGGGAAATCAGCGCCAACAGATGTTTCTGCCCAAGTATCGAAATCGTTTTTAAGAACATCAAGTTTTATTCTTCCATTCTTTAATGCTGCAGCACCAAGTAACAAACGTAGTGGTGGGTTTTCAGCTTCAACTGCTTTTACAATAGCTTTTGCAGCACGAGCAGGATCGCCAGGTTGTTGTCCACTGTAACCTCTAATTGTATCTTTATTTTGATGTGCTGATGGAGCGTAATCATCAATTGAAACTTTAGCATTATTAGCAGAACGTCCAGCCCAATCTGTTCTAAATCCACTAGGGCAAATTACGGTTACTTTAATACCAAGATGTGCTACTTCTTTTGATAAAGATTCTGACAAACCATCAACAGCAAACTTGGTTGCATTATAATATCCAATACCAGGAAATCCAACCAATCCACCAATTGATGCAATGTTTACAATATGACCACTTCTTTGTTTACGCATAGTTGGCAATACAGCATTGATCATATATCCCAAACCAAAAACATTGATTTCAAACATTTTTCTCACTTCATCATCATCGCTTTCTTCTATAGCACCAAAATATCCAATACCTGCATTATTTACAAGTACATTAATTTGACCAAATTTTTGCAAGGCAGCTTCAACAGATGAAGCAATCTCTTCTTTATTAGTAACATCTAATTTTACTGCAATTGCATTGTTAGGATATTGAGCAACAATATCTTCAACATCTGACACCTTACGAGCAGTAATTACCGCATTGTAACCTGATGCTAAAACTTCATTAGCTAAGGCTCTTCCAAAACCAGTGGAACAACCTGTAATAAACCAAACTTTATTCATATTTTTTTATTGAATTGCGAAGTTGATGATAATTTTTTAAACAAAGAATTTTGATATTTAAATTTTATAAAAATCATCTAATTCTTAATCTATTCAGAAAATTTTTTATAAATAAATGCCATCATAACAACAAAAGGAATTAAACTAATGTTGAATTGCTGTGGCAAGAAGAACCAACTTGCTAGCACCAGTAATGTTGTGATGAGTGCAAACCGAAAATATTTTTTTCTGTAGCTTACCCCTTTGTTGGCAATGAATGTTGCTACGAAATTAGTTGGCAACGCCCATAAAATATTATAATTGTTAGAGCAAGATTTATGGTCGGTGCCAAACCACATAAACAGTAATAACACACCAATAATCCCACTCATAAAAACAAAAAACAAGGAGCTATAAAAATGTATTTTTTGAACAAATTTATTTTTTGAAAATGATGCCAACATCATCAACAATAATAACATAATAAACACTATTAAAGGCTGGTAATTATTTTTTGAAACATTATTTGCACCAAAAGCTTTGTAAACTTTTCTATCTTCAATTAATTTGTGTTTAACGTTGCTACTATCAAATGCAAGCATTAGATAATCTGGCAAGAAATTGCTTTGTTCAACCGTAACTGGTTTATCTATTTTACTACCTAATAAAATATCAATTCCAAGCTTACTCCAGCACATTCCACTGCTGTCTAAATACAGGTAAAGCATATTTCTAAATGTAGTCCCTTGCGGTACTAATTTTTCTTGCGAAAAAGAGCTTCTACCTTTAATAATATCTCTTGCTCTTGTTGTGCAATTGTCAAATAAGAAATCGTATTTGTAGTATTTATTATTGCCACTAATATTTATAAGCAATGCTTGTAATATAGATTTCTTCTCTTGCGACGATAAAGCTAAAACTTGCTCTGTTACAGTTCTTCGCTCGTTTTGATATGTTAAAAAAAAGTCATTGGCAGATTCAACAGATAAGTAATAATCTAGTTTTCCACGAACAAATTTTGCAAAAAAATTAGGATCGTCAAAATCAAAAGTTCCATAATTATAGAACACGTCAGAACCGTTTGTTGAATCAAAAACTCTGATTGCTGTGTGACCAAAAATTGAATACAATTCGTTTCCTGGGGCACAAGTAACAAGACTTATTTGCGAACGAGATGTTGAGTCCAATTGAGCAAAACTCATTTTAGAAAAAACAATAAATACCAATAAAATAATTCTTCTCATTATTATGATTTTTCGTGAGGTGTTCCTGTTAACAAAATTAATGGTGTAATAGTTCTGCTTGTAAATCCATTGCCAATTACAGTAATAATTTTGTTTAATATAGCTTGAAAAAAAAACTTCAACCCATTGCCATCGGCAGCATAAAATCCTGATGATATTTTGAGTTCAAAATTGAATTGAGAATACAATTGTTCATAATCTTTTAACTGCATCATTCTTTCAGTAAAATTACCTGTAATTGGGTCGCAAGTATTGTATTTATTATGTTGAACATGCTTTATAATTCCGTCAAGAAGATATTGATTTATATAGGTAATTATATCATCACGTTTTAGACCTCTTGTTGCAATTGCTAAAGATTGAATCGCTTGTTGTTCAAATTGAGGGAATGTATTTTCAATAATCCTCTTTCTAATTTCTAGATATGCCATTCCTGCAAATTCATCTTTGCTAGTTGCTTCCAAAGCATTACTACCAATATATTCATCTTGATACATTAATTTATATAATGAGTTGCGTTTAAAATAGTTTTCAAAAACAGATGCAGTTGTAAAAGCTGTTATCATTTGCTGATTTAGCAATTGAATATTACTGAAGAATTTATTTAAACTATAAATATGTTCTATGACATCTGTTCCTGCTACAATATCTAAATTCAGAGAATTACATCTTACAAAAAGTGTTTCTTCATTACCTACAAACCAATCATCAACAATAATGTTCATAGTATTAGCTAAAAGGCTTGCTGCTTCTACAAAATTCATATTAAAATCGCAGCCATACACTTTTTTTATACCACAATGTTTTGCAAAAATGGCAAACAAGCCATTGCCACAGCCAAAGTCTAAAAATGAAATTTGATGAATTGGTTTTGTAGTTTGCTGCAAAGCATTTTCTAAAACCCAGGAATAAATTTTAAGATAATAATCTTGTTGTTCAATTACTTTTTGTAAGTAATTTTTTACAAGTAAATCATTAGATATAACATTAATATCTATAGCATTTAGCTTACTTTTAAAAGAAATAATTTGTGAAGCAAAGTTTTGCATTAATGTGTATATAAACTATTCCACCTCAACCTGTTTGTCAACTAAAGCCCCTTCTTGTACTTCTATTAAAAAAGTTCTTTCATTTACCAAATACCCGTTTCCTTTTTCGCAAAAATGAACTTTAATATTTTCAACACTAATTGGATTGCCATCTGGTATATCGGCAATATTGCTATGTTTAATATCGTGACCATCTATAATCATTA
>Ga0114975_10002664_pt1 | contig 12177 bp, 14 predicted proteins | sample S_130626_EF_Meta_FD_87031 | JGI IMG/M metagenome (GOLD analysis project Ga0114975, IMG submission 87031) | Freshwater microbial communities from Lake Simoncouche, Canada to study carbon cycling - S_130626_EF_MetaG | ecosystem: Environmental > Aquatic > Freshwater > Lake | place: Lake...
AAAAAAATTATAAAAAGTATCTAGAAAAAACAGATCCAAAAAAGTATTCGGATATTCAATTACATAATATCGAAATAGAAAAATATAGAGGTACGATTTTGACAATGACTGATGATTTATTAGAGAACCCAAACTTACAAATAACCACCGAAATAAATGAGATTTTTGATGCTTATACAAAAGTAATTATTAGATATTTGAAACATAAAGAAATAGAGAACAATTTAGAAAAATGCGAAGAAGATGTAATGTTTGGAACGATGGATGAAGATGAACAACCCTCATCAGTACGTATGAAATCATATTGGGGCGGAGAACAAGTAGTAAAAAGATCAGCAAAAGATATATCAAAATTTGGTGTAGATATGTTTCTAATGAATAGCAAAAAGTTATGATTTTTTTGTAATTGTATTATATATGAAAAGAACAAAACATTATAAAAGAACAAAACATAATAAAAAATATAACAAAGCAAAAAAACATAATAAAACCAAAAAATTTATGAAAATGAATTGTAATCCAGCAGTAAAAAATAACACACCCATAAAAGAAAGTTGTTTTACACCTGATGTTTTGAATTTAATAAAAAATACATATAATGAATATAATCCTTCATCCAAAATAATGAAAACTAATCCGATAGATATATGGAATGAATTGAAAGAACGTTTATCAACATGTAAAAAAGAAGATTGCTGGTTGAAAGAATTGAAAGATGATAATATTAAAAATAAATTATTAACACAAATATTCGCACCATATCAACCAAAAGAATGGAAGAAAAATCGTAGTGCATGGTTATCCAATTTTGATATATCCGATGTTCTCCGTCAATATGAAAAATCAGATAAAAATTTCAAAATAATAGGACCGACTCCCATCGATTTTGATTCGCGTCCAGATGATATGAATGGACAGTGTGTTTGGGAAGATTTATGTGGATTTTCATTAACTAGATTTATGAAAAAATATAAAGATAAAACAAAAATAGGAATTGTTTTCAATTTAGATAGACATGATCAAAGAGGTTCTCATTGGGTGTCTATGTTTGTAGATTTAGAAGATAAATTTGTATTTTATTTTGATAGTGCAGGAGATAAAATAAAACCAGAAATCGCAAGTTTAGCTAATAATATAATAAAACAGGCATCTGAATTACAACAACCAATTGTTCTCGAATTTCATCAAAATTATCCTGTAGAACATCAAATGGGTAATAATGAATGTGGTATGTATTCTTTGTTTTTCATAGTTACAATGTTGACAAATAAAATAGATGAACAAGATAACAAGAAAGTTTTCAATAATTATAAAGATAAAATCGAATTTTTTAAAAAAGAACGAATAACGGATAGTTATATGAATAAATATAGAAATATATTTTTCAATGTTGAATCGTAAATAATATATCTGTATATTTTAGAATAGAATGAGTCAAACAGAAACTGTAGAAAAAAAACCCGATATAAATTTGAAATTGAAAATATATCCATTTTTTGGTAAATCCAATAATAGAAAAGGGAATTATGTAGGAGATATCAAATCTACTATGATTATTAATGAGTTACCATATAGTTATTTTGATCAAGTAGATCATATGATGTATAATTTATTTGGTTATGTAAGAGATAGAAACAACCCAACAAAATATTTTAAAAATGAAACATATGAATTAAAGAACCCAACAAAATATTTTAAAAATGAAACATATGATTTAAAGTATAATAATCCTCCGGAAGTCAACGGAGGAAAAAAACGTAAAACTATTAAAAAAATGAAAAAATCTAAAACAAATAAAAAAAATAAATCATATAAATCAAACAAAAGAAACACCTATAAAAAATAAAAAAAATACAATAATATAAACAGATTTGTATATTATTGTATAAATGACACTATATGTAAATGCTGAGAATCAAAAATTATTATGGAACATAATAAATAAACATCCAAAAATAACAGAATACTTTTCAAGTAGATCATCTGAAAATAAAACATATTGGTTTCAATCATGTATAGGATACATATATGAAAATATAAAATATGAGAACTTGACTATAGAAAAATTACAACATTATAACAAAGAAACATTGAAATATATGTTAAGTACTGTTATAAAAGAACCAACTGTTAATAATGATTTACGTAATGAAATACAATATAGTAGAACAAACATAGAACAACCCATGACACAAAATATACCAAAAAGTCAATTGTTAAATCAAAATTTTGCTATTCGTCAAAAAGAATATGAAGATATGGTTGAAAAAAAATTACCAGATACCATTGATTTCCGTGATAAAATAGATGATGAACCGATTTCTAATATGGATGAAGTATTGAGAACCCATTTACAGATGCGTGAGAATGAATTGAAACAATATGCACCTTTGTCAGTAGTTTCGGAAATTGAAAACAGTAAAATTATTACAGACAAAAATATTGATAATGTTCAAGAATCAAACTCGAAAAAATCCGTTTCATGGGAAGATAGTGAAATCGAAACATTGAAAAAACAAATACGTGATCTTTTCAAAAAAATGGATAAAATGCAAGAAGAAATCGATGTTCTCAAATATAAAAATATTATTGAACAAGAAGAAACAAAAGAAAAATCAATATAAAAATTTCAACAATAATAATATTAACAACGATACAAATGGAACTGTTTGAACATACATTGTTTATTAATTTGGAGAACCGTACAGATCGTTTAGAACATGCTCTAGCTGAATTTAAAAAAATGGATATCAACGCAGAACGTGTAAATGCTATTAAGATGAAAAATGGCGCAATTGGCTGCACAATGTCTCACATAAAATGTATAGAATTAGCAAAAACTCGTAATTGGGATCAAGTTTTTATATGTGAAGATGATATTACATTTTTGAATCCGGAATTATTAAAACGAAACATTGAATCATTTTATAACAACGATGATATTCTTTGGGATGTTCTCATTATAGGTGGTAATAATGTACCACCATACCAACAATTATATGAATATGCTGCGAGAATTTTTCAAAATCAAACTACAACTGGATATATTGTAAAAAAACAATATTATAACACTCTTTTATCGAATTTTAAAGAAAGTGCAGGTAATTTATTGCGAAATCCTGATAATAAATTTGAATACGCGTTAGATAAATATTGGAATCGATTACAAATACAAGATTTTTGGTATATGATTACTCCGCCAACGGTAACACAATATGAAAATTATAGTGATATAGAAGAAACAAATACAAATTATGATTTTTTAATGTTAGATATGGATAAACAATGGTATATTGAACGCATGAAATTGGCAAAAGAAATGATGGAGAACAATGATGGACAACAATGAACTATAATAGTTAGTACCCCAATCTCATGAAGTTTCCTAATACTGTTTTATTTTTTTGTTCATATTCCATAGATTTCAATTTTGCTGCATGTTCTTTTTTCATCATCGTTTCGCGATATTGTCGGTCTTGTTCTGATAACATTAATTCTGCTTGTTCTTTTTCTAAAGGTGTCATAGATTGGTTGTTTCGTTCTCTGACATAGTGATCTACAGAAGAAAACTGTGGTACTTTTTGATAATCATTTTCACTTACTGCAAAAATTGTTTGGTCTTTATGTACCTTACGTAAGTCATCATATTTCAATTTACTGAAAACATCACATGCAACATATTGATCATTATCTTCATCGTCATAATATCCGCTTCCACTTTGTGCATTGATATTTTCGACACCACGATATTTAGCCAAGATTGTGTTTGAATTTTCGTCTTTGAAACGTTGGAATACTTGCCCTATATTTTTAGAATTTACATTTTCAGGCACTTTGTATATATTTTCATCTTTTGTGAACCATTCATTTTTAGATACATCTGGTTTTAATGACATATTTTCTTCGAATAATTGATTGAATCTTTGTTGAAATTCGTTTGTAGGCATTTCATTGATTGTATTTCTAATTTTATTTGAGCTCGATTTATCATATCCATTTGGATTCATGGTTTGATATTTGACTTCTTCTTTAGGAACTGGACGATTTTGTTTCGCTTGATTTTCATAAAATTGTACAATAATATCAAACGCTTTTTTATAAAAAAGAAAATATTCTGGACTTAGTTTTGATTTATCCGGATGTGTCATTAGAACGACTTTTTTTGCTCGTTTCAGATCATCTATAGTAATATCATATGAAAGACCAAATAAATCTAGTAATTCATTTAATTTATACATATGAATATTCAAATTATGTTGTTTTATAGATGATGAACCACTCATTATAATATAGTTATAATATACTTATAATAATATTTTTTATATTTTATCATAAACAAAATATAAAAATATACAATATGTATATATAATGCTTCCAATAATAAACGTAATCAAAGACCGAAACCATTTTGTAGAAATACTTCAAACAAACCCTGGTGCTGTCGTTATCAAGTTTGGTGCAAATTGGTGCGGACCATGTAAAATAATAGAGAATCAGGTACATACTTTGATGAATATGATGCCTAATAGTGTACAAAGTATAATTGTAGATGTAGATGAATGTGTAGATTTATATAGTTTCTTGAAAAGTAAAAAAATGGTAAATGGTATTCCTGTAATATTAGTCTATTACAAGGGTAATCTTAATTACATTCCAGATGACAGAGTAGTTGGTGCGGATAAAAACCAAATTACAAAATTATTCAATAATGTAGTTGATCGGGTATCTGGTAAAAAATAAAGGTATTATACATATTCTGGATCTAATAAATTATCATAAAAAGATACAACATTCCACGAACATGGTCCTAAATAATTATTGTTTATATATTTTACAGATACACTATCTTTCCAAAAGAATGATAAATCACTTTTTTGACTACTATTATCAGCTACATTATCAAAAATAGTAGCTTTATCAATGTATCCTATTTTTGGAAAACCAATAAATTCATTATTATTTACAGTAAATATCCATCGATGATGGATATAACCCCTATGACCTACAAATTCGGTTTTTACTGAATCACCTTCTCGAAATTTATTAGGAACCACAAAATATGCTTCAAATTTTGATAATTCACAATGTTTACTAGGAACTGCAACATATCCTTCCTTTGATATTTTTGAAATTTGCTCACATACATAACCTGGGTTCATTATATCTTCAAGAGTATGAGTACAAATGCAAAAATCAAATTTACCATTTATTTTAACATATTCTAATATTTCTATCCAACCATCTGGATGAGTTATATCGAATTTGAAATGCATTATGTTATCTTTTTTGATTGTTGGTTCATTAAAATCAACTAATGCATTAACTACTGATGCCGACCAGCCTTCAATAGAACCACCTATATCAACTACTGTAAAATTACCAATTTTGCGTTTTTCATTTATTAGATCAATAATATGATCACGATTTCCATCGCTTATTTTTACGTTATAAATCATGTATTATAATAATATTATTATTATTATTATATAACTTTTTTATTATTTATTTATTATTTTTCGTTTTGTATTTCTACTTTTTTTTTTATTCCTTTTTGTTTTACCACCAATTGCGTTTTTTTGTTCTAAATTTTTAGGAGCAGCAGGCACTTCTTTTTCTTTTTCTAAATTGGAAACAGGTTCTGTAGGAGCAGTAGGCAATTCTTTTTCTTTTTCTAAATTGTTATTACTAGATTCAATAGGTTTATTTTCAATTGGTGTTTTTGAAAAAACATCGGGTAACATAGATGTCGCACTTTTATTATTGGAATCGCTTTCAGGTGCTTTATCTAAAAATGTAGCATATGCTAAAACTAAAGAAGTTATGCCAATGAAAGCATATGCTAATACAGGAATCCGTTCTTGATTCATTATAAAATAATATTTATATTATAATGATATTTTTATCTAATTACCAATCATTCATTAAATTATTTGCATTTATATTTGGAACATATTTTGATTCTGAAATGTCATTATTGTATTGATCAATAATGTCTAATTTATCGTTTACAGAAACGCTGTTGCTTTCAATTAATTTTAATATTTCTAATATGCGAAAATATCGTGAAATACGATATATAGATGAATTATTATCACTATCATTATATCGTAAATCATAACCCGAATACGATTTTAACATTTTTGGATAAAAAATATTGTTTATTGTTTCTAAATTATTAGTATTATTATAAATATTCATATAATCTGGCAATGAATCGGATGCTAATGTAGAACTTAGTTTATTTTTTATAATGTGTTTATTATTAAAAACAAAACTAAAAAAAAAAGTTTGCCAAAACATATATTTATATATTATTATATTTTTATACTTTTTGTTTTTATTGTTTTTTTATTGTGTTTTTATTCTTCGTATTTTCTTAATCGAGCAGCAATACATTTATCTGTCCATTTTTGTTTAATTTCTTGAGAAACTGTACAACGCATAAGACGCTCAAATTGTTCTGGACTATCGAAATACAAAACATGACCATCAACGGTTTTCAATTGTCCAGTAGCCAAACCGACTTTAAAGTAGAAATCTTCATCTAGACTACCTACTAAATGTTTAGTCATTTTAGAACCAGTAACTGCGTCTCTAATCGGCTTTCCTGGTGTTATAGGAGTGGAATAAACTTCAATTTCAATTTGTCTATGGCCATATGGTATTTTGATACTATGATATCCTTTGTCTTGATTTTTAGTATCATCTTTTTTTGATTTTTTACGATTTGAATTAACCGTAGTGAAAGACATTGTTTCACTGAATTCATCTGATAAACCTACATTTTGGAAATCATCGAATTCATTATTACTTGGATGGAAGGTATCGTCTTCGTATTGCATTTTAAGTATTTAAAACTTTTAGATAAGATTGTCTTGTTTAAAGATATTATATATTGTTAATGGTTATTTGTTTAAATCAATTTTTTATAAAATAAATTTTTCAAACATGTATAAACACTAATATATATATCACATATATATAGATGTCATTTAACAACGAATTATTAAGACAATATATTATCAATAATTTCTTGAAAGAACAAATTTCTATAGAAAAAAGCAAAACATTAAACGAAAATGAGTTGGATAGTTTTATAGAAATGCCTACTATAGAAAAAAGTATTATTGAAGAACAAAAAAATGAACAGAAGTCTGAACCAATAAGTGAACCAATAAATGAACCAAAAAGTAATTACAAATATTTAGACAACGATGTTTTGTCAAAAGAATTTTGTTTGGATAGAGAACATGCAATTTTAGAATTGAAGAAATATACGATTTCATTGTGTTTTTTCAACATTAATGAAGAATTGAAAACCCCATTTTTAGAGTTTTTATTTGATAATCAAACTGGTGAGTTTTCATTTCAGAAAAGAGAACTACAAATGGATCTTATTGCTAATTTATATAAAAAAGAAAACGAAAAAAAAATAAATATAGAAAATACTACACCTTTTCAAAAAATGAACTCTCTAACAAGTGAAGATATTGATGATGAAACTAATGAAACCGATATTGAAACGGTATGTGATGAAGTCGAAATGGAATTTTTAAATCAATGTTCGAAATTTGCACAAGAAATCGTATTTTTATCAGATAATGTACTCAAAGAGAGATATTTAGGATTTATTGAAAAAGAAGATATATTATATGTTGTTTTTGATATAACTAATATTAATGTATTAGAGAACATTTATAATAATAGTAAGAATGGTTTTTTTATTGGAATTATCGATGAAATTATAAATAGGAAAAAGATCTTTGAAACCCCTGTCGATGAAAAAATAATAGACCTGTTTGAAACTTCTCCACTTTTGAAAAATATTTATGATTATAATAACAAGGAAACTATAGTACCTAAGATCGTATATTTATGTGTAGATGAAACTGAAGATCAAGATGAAGATACGGAAACTGAATCAGAATCTATTAATACTGTTATTGAAGAAAAACCAATTATTATAGAAAGTGATAATAATTATACAAAAGAAAAATCAGACATAGTAAAGACACAATCACCATTTATTGAAAGAAAAGTAGAAAACAATGCTATAGAAAACAATAATAAAGAAGAAATAACAAAAACATTAGAATTAATAGAACAACAACCAACACAAGAACCAACTGAACCACCAACACATGAACCAACTGAACCACCAACACAAGTGCCAACTGAACAGTCAACAACACAACAACCAACACAAGTGCCAATACAAGAAAAAGTTGAACAAGCTCTTGAACAACCACCAACACAAGAGCCAATTGAACCACCAACACAAGAACCAGTTGAACAAGCTCTTGAACAACCACCAACACAACAACCAACTGAACAAGCAATGCAACAACCAGCACAACCACAACCAGTACAACAACCTCAACCACAACCTGTGCAGCAACCACCACAACAACAACAGAAAGGTGGCTCTAAATATAAAAACTTATATTATGAAACAACTGATACAATCAATTCACAATCACCTATTCTATCAGTAATAAATCCAAAAGTAAATCATCCATTATTTGATAACGTTTATTTGTTTACATCAGAACCATTTATAAGCGGGTCTCAAAAGGGTCTTGTACAAGAAGTTATAAGCTCAGTAGTAAATAATACAACAAATGAAACAAATAAAATAAAACGTTATGCGTTAGAAATAGATTCTGTAAAATATTATAAAGATGTAGATGTCAAAACATTAATTGAACAAAACGAAGTATTAAATCCCAATTATGATGTTTATTGTTTTTATGAAGATAATCGTGAGTACTGGGCAGTCAAGTCAATAAATAATTTTACAGAAATATAATAAAAAGTTATTAATATATATTATCAATATATATGAATATAATAATAGAAAGTGTTTTCATAGGTGCGTATACAATAACCATATATTGGTTTTTATACAAGCTTATTTTAGATAAAAATACACTATTTTTTGTTACAGGATTTTTGAAACATCTCTTAGGTTGGTTTTTTGGGTTTCATACATATTATTGTAAACATGGTAATGCATGTAAAAAATACATAAGTGGAACAGATACAGTAAGACAATTTTCAAATAAATATATACCAAAATATTTACAAATATGGGTAGAAAGCATAATCGAAGGCATTGTATTCCTATTATTAGGAATATTATTTAGTAAATTATTGAATACGCATAAATATACTATTGTTTTTATCATGGGATTTACTTTACATATTATATTTGAAATTTTTGGGTTTCATGATAATTTTTGCACAGATCAATGTAAAAGACAATAATTATACATTTTCTTCAGGATAATAGCTTATTAAAAATCGTGATAAAATATCTTCTTCAACCTCTTCTTTCATATTATCATTGATCTCATCTGGTAATGGTTTACGTTGGTAAATATTTTCGAACTTTTCGACATATTCTAAGATATTTTTTGTTTTTTCTTTATAAACGTTCTCGCTTTCTTCTATAATTTTTTGGGATAATTCAACTTCTTCAAATTCCTTTAATAATTTTTCTTGCTCATCTAAATCTTTCCTTTTAATTATTTCATCTTTTTGTTTCAAAATACTCTCTTTTTGTTTCAAAATACTCTCTTTTTCAAATAATTTTTGTTGTTGTTGGCGTATAAATTCATCTCTGGTTTTGATTTCATCTTCGGCATTTATCAAGTCAATGTCTTTTGTATTATTATTTTTATCTATTTCTAAATACCATTGATGACGTGTTTCATTGGCACTAACAATAATATCACAAATATCTGGTTTCTTTAATTGTTCAAAACGTTCTCGTTCTACTGTACCTGGTCTACCTTCAAATTTACGTTTGAACTCTCTAATGATATCATCATGTATTATAGGACTAGTTTCCATTAAACGATCAAACTCTTGTCTACATAACTTTAAAAAATGGCCAGCATCCATACGCTCTTCGGGTTTTTTTGCAAGTTCAATACGTATATTACGAGAAAATTTATCCCAGGATATAGATGATACACGATGAGCCTCGTTCAATTCGGCTATCTTTAAATATTGTTGAACAGTAGTCAAAATACCAATAAAAATGTTGATAGCACCAATAGCCATAGGTGAATATACTTGATATGCATCTGGAAGACTGGTTTGTGCAAAGGATGCTGTTCCACTAATTGTAGATAACACAATAGCAGGAATAGTGAACCAAGCATTCAAATTCGAATATTTTTCATGTGAACGCGCATTCAACCATTTATAACATTGGGCTACATCACACCATTCAACCATGATAACTTCGTTCTCAGGAGACCATTCAACTGGTTTTGTAGTTGATCCTGTGCTACTCGAATTATCACTATTATCATTAGTTTGTCTTGTGTTTTTTGTATCTAAAGATTCTAAGTTAGTATTATTTTTATTATTAGATTTCTTATTTTCATCATCATTTTGTGTCATTTTTCAAGAACAGATTGCTTCTAATATATATTATGTTAATAAAATTTTACATCAAATAAGAAAAATTGAAACCACTTTTATATTTTCTTTTTTCAATATCAAAAAATATAAAACATAACTATGAACGCAGGTATCCTTGAACGAAGTTACGAACAATTTATAAATAATGTAAATGATTCTTCTATTGAAAAGTATTTTGGTATAAAGACCATAAATGATAGTAAATTGAAAATATCTATTTCAAAAATGAAAAAAATACAATCTATAAATATTCCCATAAAAATAACACTAAATATACAGTATTTCAAAAATGAAAAGCTTTATAATTTTAATAATTTACCGATTGAAATTATACGCAAAATTCAAGAATATGGGGATCATTTTATCGATATGGAAATCGATATTTATTTTCCAAACGAATATCCATATATACGACCTATATGGTGGCTTAGTAATGTAAATAATAATGTAAAATTAGAACAGCCATTGAGTATCAAAGAATATTATAATTATATAATAAATAATCATAATAATAATAATAAAATATATTGGTCACCTGCTACTAAAATAGAAACGGATATAATAGAATTTATTAGAAAAATCAATCATTTTGAATATTTGTTTTATGATTCTTGATTTTTAGGTTGCAGGCAGAGTCGTATTTATTGCCGGTAAAGCTTCTACTATTTTATCCATTGCGTATTTACATAACTCTGGAGGTAGAGTACAATATCCTAGTGAAGCTGCTTTTTGTTGTCCATAATTTGCTTGAGTAAGGTAAATCAACCATTTTGCAATAGATTGTATAGGATTTTGTTCGGGTGTGGGTTCTGGTATCGGTTTTTGTGTGTTTTTTTGATTGATCGATACAATACCGAAATTATTAGTAGTTTGTGATGATGTAAAGAAGATAGTGATTCTTTATATTGTTTCAATTTTTTGTATTTTTTAGAAATTATTTTGTATTTTTTAGAAATTATTTTGTATTATTGTATTACATATAATGTCTTGGAGTTTAGACATTTCAAGTACCGGACTGTATTTTAATGTCATTACAAGCGATTCAACTGGACAATATTCTGCCGCAATAGCAAATGATGGTGATATTCATACATCATCAAGTTATGGTGTTAATTTTATAGACGTTTGTCTAACATATCCTCAAAATATTACATTGACTGGATTATCGTGGAATAGTATAGCAATTAGTTCAAACGGAATATATTTGGCAGCCATTACGCAAAGTGGTGATATTCATACTTCATCAAATTATGGTGTAAATTGGGTAAAAAATAATACCACCTTTTATAAAAAAGCAAATTTCGATTTTAGTGGTTATGGTAATATATTAAATGTAAGCGATTCAACTGGGCAATATTTATCGACAATCGCAAATGGTAGTGATATTTATACATCATCAAATTATGGTGTAGATTGGGTTAAAAATTCGTCATTATTTCCGAATTATTTAAATATAACTAGTATAACAAATAATTCAAACGGAACACATTTGGCACTGATTATGCAAGGCGGTGATATTTATACATCATCAAATTATGGTGTAAATTGGATAGATGTTTGTACAACTTATTCTCAAAATTCTTCATTAATTGGTAAAAATTGGTATTCTATAACAAGCAATTCATCTGGACAATATATAGTTGCAGCTGAACAGACAGGTGATATTTATAAATCCTCTGATTATGGTGTAAATTGGATAGATGTTTGTACAACTTATTCTCAAAATTCTTCATTAATTGGTAA
>Ga0114975_10002669_pt1 | contig 12172 bp, 14 predicted proteins | sample S_130626_EF_Meta_FD_87031 | JGI IMG/M metagenome (GOLD analysis project Ga0114975, IMG submission 87031) | Freshwater microbial communities from Lake Simoncouche, Canada to study carbon cycling - S_130626_EF_MetaG | ecosystem: Environmental > Aquatic > Freshwater > Lake | place: Lake...
AAGCCTGCCGCTAGCGTTCATCCTGAGCCAGGATCAAACTCTTCATCGTATATTTTTAATAATTTATTTGACTACTCGCTCAAGGAAATTTTTCTAACTTCTTTACTCTCATTTTTGTTCTAAGACTTGCATCTTAAAACGGCTGTCAATTCAATATGTCTAAGAACGTGTCTTCTTTTTGGATCGCTTGTCTCTCAAAGCGGGTGCAAAAGTACAATATCTTTTCAATCTCGCAAGGACTTCAACGCTTTTTTTTAAAAGATTTTTGCTTTTGTTTTTTGGCGCTTCTTTAAATCCTTGATAATGATACTATTGTTTCCAATAGGGTCGGCAAAGATAACAACTTTTTAATCTCAAGCAAAAAAAATGTGTGCTAGATTGTAAAATTCTTAGTTGATCACTTTTTTTTGAACCACAAAAACAACAAAAGAAAAACAAAAAAACACAAAAAAAGGAGGGGTGTTGCGATACTAAATGCCCTAGCCCGGAGTGAACCGAAAGCCCCGAAGAAAAAAAACCTAGTTTTGCAGGGGCAAAAGAGCGACTCCCGACGCTTGGAGAAAAGCTCCTTTTGCCCCTTGCAAATACGCGTTTTTTGAACAAGGGCTTGGAGGGGAAAGCCGGAAGGGGCTGCGAAATAATAGACAAATTGAATAATCTGGAGCTTTTTTACAATTAGTTACCTATTTGTATTGTGAGATTTTTTGTAATCCCTTATATTTGCGTTCATAAATTTAAAAAAATGATCAAGATTACTTTGCCCGACGGGTCTGTTAGAGAATTTAATATTGGTGCTACGCCAATGGATGTTGCTGTAAGTATTAGTGAGGGTTTTGCAAGAAATGTAATTTCTGCTGCTTTTAACGGAACTACTATTGAAACCGCTACCCCTTTAACAACTGACGGTGCGCTTATTTTGTATACTTGGAATGACGAAAACGGGAAGAAAGCATTTTGGCATTCTACTTCGCACGTTATGGCTCAAGTATTGGAAGAAATGTATTCGGGAATAAAATTAACTCTTGGTCCTGCTATTAGTAATGGTTTTTATTATGATGTAGATTTTGAAGATCATAAAATTACTGATGCTGATTTTAAGAAAATTGAAGATCGTGTTTTAGAAATTTCGAGAGAAAAACACGAATTTAAAATGCGTTCTGTGACAAAAGCAAAAGCATTAGAAGTTTATAAAGACAATGTTTATAAGACCGAATTAATATCTAATTTAGAGGACGGGACAATTACTTTTTGTGATCATGCTAGTTTTTCTGATTTATGTCGTGGCGGTCATATTCCAAATACTGGAATTATAAAAGCAATGAAAGTGATGAGTGTTGCTGGAGCTTACTGGCGTGGCGATGAGAAAAATAAGCAATTAACGAGAGTTTATGGAGTATCATTTCCTAAACAAAAAGACCTAACCGAATATTTAGAATTGCTTGAAGAGGCAAAAAGAAGAGACCACAGAAAATTAGGGAAAGAACTGGAATTATTTTCTTTTTCACAAAAAGTGGGACAAGGATTGCCATTGTGGTTGCCGAAAGGAGCTGCATTGAGAGATAGATTGGAGCAATTTTTGAAAAAAGCTCAGAAAAAAGCGGGTTACGAGCAAGTAATTACACCGCACATTGGTCAGAAAGAGTTGTATGTAACTTCTGGGCATTACGCAAAATATGGTGCGGACAGTTTTCAGCCAATTTCTACTCCAGCAGATGGAGAAGAATTTTTATTGAAACCGATGAACTGCCCTCATCACTGTGAAATTTACAATACGAAACCGTGGTCATATAAAGATTTGCCTAAGCGATATGCTGAATTTGGAACAGTTTACCGATACGAACAAAGTGGAGAATTACATGGTTTGACTCGTGTTCGTGGATTTACTCAAGATGATGCCCATATTTTCTGTACACCAGAACAATTAGATGAGGAATTCAAAAAAGTTATTGATTTGGTATTGTATGTTTTCAGTTCGTTAGGGTTTGAAAATTTCACTGCACAAATATCTTTAAGAGATAAAGAGAATAGAGATAAATATATTGGATCTGATGAAAATTGGGAAAAAGCAGAAAATGCGATAATCAATGCAGCTGCTGACAAAGGTTTAAATACGGTAGTAGAATACGGTGAAGCTGCTTTTTATGGTCCGAAGTTGGATTTTATGGTAAAAGATGCTTTGGGAAGACAATGGCAATTGGGAACTATTCAGGTCGATTACAATTTGCCTGAGCGTTTTGAACTGACCTATAAAGGTTCTGATAATGAACTACATAGACCGGTAATGATTCACAGAGCACCATTTGGATCGATGGAGAGATTTATCGCCATTTTGTTAGAACACACTGCTGGAAATTTCCCACTTTGGTTGATGCCGGAACAGGCAATAATATTGTCTTTGAGTGAGAAATATGAAAATTATGCAAAAAAAGTTTTAAATCTGCTAGAAAATCACGAAATTCGCGCCCTTGTAGACAACAGAAATGAGACTATAGGCAAGAAAATTAGAGATGCTGAAATGCAAAAAACCCCGTATATGTTGATTGTAGGCGAGGAAGAAGAGAAAAACGGAACCATTTCAATACGTCGTCACGGACAAGAAGGAAAAGGTAATATTAGCGTTACAATTGAAGAATTTGCTTCAATTGTGAATGAAGAAATCAACAAAACATTAAAAGTATTTACAGTTTAACTTAAATTATAAAGTCATAGCAATAAGAAACAACAGAGGATATCAACCTCGAGTAGAAAAGAAAGACGCCCACAGAATAAACAATCTTATTCGTGGTGTTCAAGAAGTAAGGCTTGTTGGCGAAAACATTGAGCCTGGAGTTTTTAAACTTTCGGAAGCTTTGCGTTTAGCAGATGAATTTGAACTGGATTTAGTTGAAATTTCACCAAATGCTGAACCTCCTGTTTGTAAGATTATGGATTATAAAAAATTCGTATACGAGCAAAAGAAGCGTGAAAAAGCATTGAAAGCAAAATCTACTCAAGTTGTGGTTAAAGAAATCCGTTTCGGACCACAAACCGATGAGCATGATTATGAATTTAAAAGGAAAAATGCCGAGAAGTTCTTAAAAGACGGAGCAAAATTAAAAGCGTTTGTATTTTTTAAAGGACGATCAATAATCTATAAAGACCAAGGTCAAATCTTGCTTTTGAGATTAGCCACAGATTTAGAAGAATATGGCAAAGTAGAATCGATGCCGGTCTTGGAAGGAAAGAGAATGATTATTTTCATTGCTCCAAAGAAGAAAAAGTAAGTCAAGCATTTAGCTATAAGCTCTTAGCTAAATATTAAAAATAGTAAGTAAGAATAAATTAAACACTAGGAAAAAATGCCTAAAATGAAAACCAAATCTAGCGCCAAGAAACGTTTTAAAGTTACTGGTTCTGGAAAAATTAAAAGAAAGCATGCTTTTAAAAGTCATATTTTGACTAAAAAATCTAAAAAACGTAAATTAGCTTTGACACACTCAGCGCTGGTTCACTCTACAGATATGAAAAGCATCAAACAACAATTAAGAATTATCTAAATGGTTATTGGTTGACAGTTAATAGTTGATGGATTTTACCAACAACCGATAAACAGCAACCAACAACTATAGTATTCTTTAGGTTAAAAAATAAATTAATAACCTTGGAGTATGGCCCATAAGTTCCCTTGATTAAATTCGGGACGCCTGCTACAAAAAAAAAGTAAAAATTATGCCAAGATCGGTAAACTCAGTTGCTAAAAGAGCACGAAGAAAAAAAATAATGAAGCAAGCCAAAGGTTTCTTTGGAAGACGTAAAAACGTTTGGACAGTTGCGAAAAACGCGGTAGAGAAAGCAATGTGCTACGCTTACCGTGACAGAAAAGTGAACAAAAGAAATTTCCGTGCTTTATGGATTCAACGTATTAACGCTGGAGCTAGATTAGAAGGAATGTCTTATTCTCAATTAATTGGAAAACTTAAAGCTAACAACATCGAATTGAACAGAAAAGTTCTTGCAGATTTAGCGATGAATCATCCAGTTGCTTTTAAAGCTGTACTTAATAAAGTAAAATAAACGTTTTATAAACTATATTTAAACTTACTTACTATAAAAAACCATTCGAAAGAATGGTTTTTTGTTTTATAACTATTAGGTCTTTTGTTTCTTTTTCTTGGCAGCAGGAAACAATACGTTATTTAATATTAATCGGAATCCAGGTGAATTTGGATGTAAATCCAAAACAGTTGGCTCATCGCCCACTCTATGTTGGTAATCTTCAGGGTCATGACCTCCAAAAAAGGTAAAAAACCCCTTCCCTTTTTGTCCATGAATGTATCTCGCTTCGCTATTTAAAGCATTTTCACCTAATACCAAAACGTTTGATTTAATTTGATCTCTGGTAAAAGCAGTGGTTTGCCCCATAAATCCTTTCACTAATTGGGTGTGATTTTGACATAACATACTAGGAATAACATCCCATTTGGCCGAAAATTCCATCAAAGTGAAATAATCTTTTTCCATCGGCAATTGTCGTTTCTCCGTCATATCTATAGATGAAAACTCATAATGATCGGGTTTTCTATCCAAAATAAAATCCTTAAAAGCGAATGTTTTTGAGTAATCAATTCGTGATTGATAATTACCTTCACTCGGATCACCATCAAACATGGGCTCACAAATATCAACTCCTTCAGCCGATAATGCAATATCAAAACTATCGGTGGCTGAACACATGGCAAACATAAACCCACCTCCAATTACAAAATCTCTAATTTTTTTGGCTACAGCCAATTTCTCTTCTGAAACTTTATTGTAACCTAATTTGGCTGCTAATTTTTCTGCATCACTTTTTTGTTCTATATACCAGGGCGTATTTCTATAGGCTCCGAAAAACTTTCCATATTGTCCGGTAAAATCTTCATGATGCAAATGCAACCAATCGTAAAGTAACAATCCGTCAGCCAAAACTTCTTCATCATAAATTGGTGTAAATGGAATTTCAGCATAGGTCAAAACCATGGTAACGGCGTCGTCCCAAGGCTGCTTTCCTTTTGGAGTATAAACGGCAATTTTAGGGGCTTTTTCCAAAATTACGTTTTCCATATTTTGGGAAGGACTTGAAATATCATTCAGAATTGAATTGGTTTCAGCATCAGAAAGAACTTCAAAACTCACACCTCGAATTTGACATTCTTTACGAATTTCCTCAGCATCAGGTAATAAAAAAGACCCGCCGCGGTAGTTAAGCAACCAACTCGCTTTGTATTTTTTGTCCAAACACCAATACGTTATTCCATATGCTTTTAGGTGGTTTTGTTGGGTAGTTTCATCCATTGGAAGCAAAATAAAAGAAGCTTTCATTGAGATAGAAATTAGCATAATAAAAAGTAAAACCCAATTTTTAAAATTCATTTGATAAAAATATTTCCCTCAAAGATAAAGGAATTGTATAAAAAAACACCTAAATTAAATAGTAAATTTAGGTGTTTTGATAGGATTTAATGAAGTGAATTATTTCTTACTCCATTCAGCAATATTATCCTCATTCATTTTTACATAATCATTATTCTTTGCCGCTTTTGCTGAAGCTAATGAAATTTTTGCTGTTTCGATTGCTCCTTTTTTGTCACCTAATTTTGCTTGAATTAATGATTTTAATTTGGTATACCAATAAGGAGTTTCTTTATTTAACTCCAATGCTTTATTTACATAAGTAAGCGCTTTTGATAAATCACCATTGGATTGTAAATAAAATTGAGCAGATGAAAAATAATCACCGCTTGAAGGACCAGCCATAATTTTATCAATGCTTGCCATGGCCATTTTTTGAGTAGGAACCTCAAACTTTAATGCCACTAATGTTTTTTCCCAACTTAGATTTAAAAAACCAAAATTGTTATCTAAATTATTAATATCAATGGTCAATGACTCTACATTTCTATTTAATATTTGAGGAACAACAGAAGTTCTAAGCGCTACATCCGATTCATTCCAAACTTCTGGGTTTCCCCAATTGTCAGTTTTTGAATAAAAAATAATTTCCCAACTTTCCACTTTTGGTATAGTATATAAAGCATATTTACCTTTTTTTAATGTTTTACCGTCGATAACTACATCTTCACTAAAACTGATAGTGGTATTAGCATTAGCTCCGGTTCTCCAAACTTTTCCAAAAGGAACTAAATCACCAAACACATTTCTGCCTTTAACACCTGGTCTAGAATATTCAATTTCTACATCTGTTAAACCAACAATTTGATTTAAAACACATTTAGGGCTAGGCTGAGGCGTTACAATTTGCGACTGAAAAGTCAATGAACTAAATAACATTAATAAAAGGAAAAGAATTTTTTTCATGATTTTTATTTTAAATTTTTTCAAATTTACGAATTCGATACTGTAAAAATAGATAATTATAGTAAAATTAAAAAAATAATTTGTTTAACCTATTCGTTTAAAAAATAAACAATTGTACTTTTGTCTAAAATTCATAAAATGAAAATTTACACTTTCAAAGCAAAGCAAAAATTACCAATTACTCTTGATGAAGCGTGGAGTTTTTTATCGGATCCGAAAAATTTAAAATTGATAACCCCTGATTACATGGGATTTATAACACTTTCAGGTGATGAAAGACCAATGTATCCAGGTCAAATAATTCAATATATCGTGACTCCCGTATTGGGAATTCCAATGAAATGGGTTACTGAAATTACTCATGTAATTGATAAACAGTATTTTGTTGACGAACAACGTTTTGGGCCTTATTCGCTTTGGCATCACAAACACTTTATTAAAGAAATTCCTGGCGGTGTAGAAATGGAGGACCTAATTGATTATAAAGTTCCTTTGGGAATTTTGGGTCAATTGGTTCATCCCCTATTGGTTCAACCAAAATTAAATGAGATATTTGAATACCGAAGAACCAAATTAATTGCTCTTTTTGGCGAATTTAAAGAAGTATAATAATGAATGTATTTTGGTTTCGACGCGATTTAAGGGTGGATGATAATAAAGGTTTTTTTGAGGCACTCAAAAGCAATTCAGAAGTCTTGCCTATTTTTATTTTCGATAAAAACATTTTGGACGAACTCCCAAAAGACGATGCTCGTGTTAGTTTTATTCATGAAAGATTGGATTTTATCGATATGGAATTGCAAAAATTTGGCAAGAATTTAGCCGTTTTTTATGGTGATCCAATTGCAATCATTCAACAGATAATTACTGAAAATCAAATTCAAGCTATTTACACTAACCACGATTATGAGCCTTATGCAAAAAATAGAGATCAAAAAATAAACTCTATTTTAGCATCTAAAAATATAGTATTTCATACTTTCAAAGATCAAGTAATATTTGAAAAAAGTGAAGTGGTAAAAGACGATCAAACCCCATATGTAGTTTTTACTCCTTATTCTAGAAAATGGAAAGACTTGTTTCATAAAACTAAATTAGAACACTTTGAATCGGAAAAGTTACTCAACAATATTGCTTATCACTCCTACCCTTTTCTAAATTTGAAAGACATTGGTTTTGAGCAATCAAAAATCAAAGTTGCACCTTATAATAATTCAGAAACATTAATTTCAAATTATCAAGATACTCGAAATTTTCCAGCTATAGAAGGCACCTCGATGATTGGAACACATCTTAGATTTGGATCCGTAAGTATTCGAAAAATTATAGCCAACGCAGCTTCTCACCAAAAAGAAACCTATTTAAATGAACTCATTTGGAGGGAATTTTTTATGCAAATAGTATGGCACTTTCCACATACCAGCAAGAATAGTTTCCGACCAAAATACGATGCGATTAAATGGAATAACAACGAAGAAGAATTTCAAAAATGGTGCGAAGGAAAAACCGGTTACCCCTTTGTAGATGCGGGAATGCGAGAATTAAATGCTACAGGACACATGCACAACAGAGTGAGAATGATTGTGGCGAGTTTTCTATGCAAACATTTATTGATTGATTGGCGATGGGGAGAAACCTATTTTGCAACCAAATTGTTAGATTACGAACAATCGAGCAATGTTGGAAATTGGCAATGGGCAGCAGGATGTGGTGTGGATGCAGCACCATATTTTAGAATATTTAATCCTACGGAACAAGTCAAAAAATTTGATAAAGAGCTGATTTATATCAAAAAATGGATTCCAGAATTACAAGATTTCAGCTACCCTCAACCTATTGTAGATCATGTTTTTGCACGCGAAAGATGCCTAAGAGTTTTCAAAGAAGCAGTTGGTTAAAACGACCAATTTGCAATTGCATTATAATCCAATTCATTAAAGTGATTGATAATTAAATCTGCTTTAGATAAATCCTGAAGTTTAGAATGAATACTATTGTAACCCACACAATAAATTCCTGCCGCTTTTGCTGCTAAAACGCCGTTGGTACTGTCTTCAATTACAATGCAATTTTCTTTTGGAGCTTTTGATAGTGAGGCAGCAAATTCAAATATAGCAGGATGTGGTTTTGAATTAGGAAAATCTTCCCCGCTAACGATGTGACTGAAATAAGGATGCAATCCAAAACGTCGAAAAACTCGATCAATAGTAACTTTAGAAGCCGATGATGCTAAAATCATTTCAACACCATTTTCATATAAATTTTTAATTAAATTCTCCACTCCTTCTAGCAATTCCAAGTCTTCTTTATGATCAAAAGCATCATTAAATAGATTTCTCTTTCTTAAAATTAACTCTTCAACATCAGCATTTAAATTGAAAATTGAATTTACTCTTTGGAATACATTTCGCGTAGAATTTCCTGTAAATGAGGTAAACAATTCTTCAGAAACTTCAATATTCAACTCAGAAAAATGTTGAAAATAGGCATACCTGTGAACTGGTTCGGTATCTACAATTACGCCATCCATATCAAAAATTACTGTTTGTATCATTATTCTTTTTTTAATAAATTTCGAATTACAGTTTCTGCTGCATACAATCCAAATAAACCAGGCATGTAACTATTAGTTCCATAAAATGATTTTTTATAATTACTGCCATCTGTGGTTTTTAAACTACTTTGATCTTGAATTTCAGATGAAAATACGACTTTAATTCCTTTGTCAATTTTCTCTGCTTTTAGGCGTTTTTTTATGGCTTTCGCCAAAAAACAATTCACCGTTTTACTGATATCGGCCACTTTAACTTTCGAAGCTTCCATTTTTCCTCCCGCTCCCATACTTGAAATAATTTTCACCTTTTTTCTTTTGCAAGCAATAATCAAATTCAATTTTGGAGTCACACTATCAATACAATCCAATACATAATCGTATTCATTACTTACAATTTCAAATGCGCGTTCTGGAGAAAGAAATTCTTGAATTCTTGTTAGATTTAATTGTGGATTAATGTCCATCAAACGATCACCAACAACGGTTACTTTAGGTTGTCCAACGGTTGAATGTAGTGCAGGTAACTGCCGGTTGATATTGGTAATATCTACAATATCGCCATCCACAATGGTCATTGTACCCACTCCAGCTCTTGCTAAAAACTCTGCAGCAAAAGAGCCAACTCCTCCTAATCCTACTACTAAAACTTTTGCCTTTTGTAACTTTTCTAATCCATCAGGTTTGAACAATAACGCTGCTCTTTCAGTCCATTCTGCCATTTTATTATGTGTTTATTTTATTAAAAACAGTATTGAAATTGGCGTTTATAATTGCCTTCATTTCTTCCAATTCTATATTTCTATATTTTGCTGCCAATTCATAAACTGCTTTTATATCTTTTTTAATGGTATCCGTTTCTAAAAAAATCCGATCATTTGGAACGGAATTAAAAACCAAATCCATGTCATTAATTTGAAATAAAGACTTTCCAAAAGAAAGGTAAAACCCATTTTTAACCAACTGGTTTGCCATTTCAATACTCTTAGCAAACCCATGAATTATCAATGGAACTGAAATGTTCATCTTCTTTTTGATGGCGATTATTTCTTGAAATGCTCCAACACAATGAATTATGACAGGTTTTTGGTGTTTTTCGGCTAAAGCCAATTGTTTCTCAAATACCATTTGCTGCAAAGCAATTGAAGTTTCAATTCTTTTATCCAATCCGCATTCTCCTATAGAAAAACAATTTTCGTGATTTAATTTACTTTCAATAATTTGTACATCAGTATCAATTCTATTTTCCACGATATACCATGGATGAATTCCAATAGAATAATTGGGAATTAAATCATCCAATTCCTGAGGATATTGATTGACTAGCTCCAAAACACCATCCTGATTCGAATATTGATGAATATGTATATTGATAAAATTCATGTTGCAAAAATAGTTTAAAAGTTATAAAGCCACAAAGTTTATATACCTTTGTCAACTGAATAATAGTCCATGTTAAAAACTGCATTTTATCGCTACTTAAATAACTTTAAAGGATTTACTAGAGAAATTTGGATTCTTGCGATAATTACTTTTATCAATCGTGCAGGAACCATGGTACTTCCATTTTTATCAAAATATCTAAAAGAAAACTTGCACTTTTCCTACAGTCAAGTGGGTTGGATTATGGTTTCATTTGGTTTCGGATCCATGTTAGGTTCTTGGTTGGGCGGTAAATTATCAGACAAAATTGGTTTTTATAAAATCATGATTTTCAGTTTGTTTACTAGTGGAATTGGCTTTTTATTACTGCAATATGTGACCTCATTTGTTGGATTGTGCATCGGAATGTTTAGCATTATGGTTATTGCCGACATGTTTCGACCGGCCATGTTTGTTTCTCTAGGCGCTTATTCAAAACCGGAAAATAGAACCCGCGCACTTACATTGGTTCGAATAGCAGTAAATCTAGGATTTGCTGCTGGACCCGCTATAGGAGGACTAATCATAATGTCTATTGGGTACAACGGATTATTTTGGGTAGACGGATTAACTTGCATATTAGCAATCAGTTTGTTTGCTTTATTGGTAAAAGAAAAGAAAAAACCTATTAGCGAAACCGCAAAAATTGATGAATCCAAACGAATTTCAGTATTCAAAGACAAAATTTTTTGGGTATTCCTATTTGTGAGTTTTGTAACTGCGATGATTTTCTTCCAGTTATTTACTACTTTACCATTGTATCACCGAGAAAGATTTGGTTTAACCGAATTGGAAACTGGTTTATTAATGACTTTAAATGGACTGCTTATTTTCGCTTTGGAAATGCCAATTGTAAGTTATTTTGAAAGAAAAAAAGTACAAAAAGTGAAAATAATACTCTGGGGAACTTTATTAATGTCATTTAGTTTCTATTTATTATTAATAAATATTTGGGCCGGAATGCTCGTAATAAGTATGATTTTTGTCTCTATTGGAGAAGTTTTCTCTTTCCCTTTTTCAAATGCATTTGCTTTAAGCCGAGCCCCAGCGGGACATGAAGGTCGATATATGGCAATTTACACCATGAGTTTCAGCACTGCACATATTGTGAGTTCTAAATTAGGAATGGAAATTATTGGGAATTTTGGTTACCAATGGAACTGGTTTGTAATGGGCGGATTTGGAGTTCTAGCCTCATTTAGTTGTATTTGGATTCAAAAACAACTAAAATTAGAAAATCCAATAACCCAATAATATCAATTGAAATTCCCTATTTTTGCAGCATTAAAAACAATTTATCAGCATGGCTAAAGGAATTCACACTGGAATAATAGAATTAGACGAGAACGGAAATTATTTTTGCGGAAGCTATCTTCTTGATTATCAAATGGTAGCGAAGAGTTTTAAAGTGGGTGATACTATTACAATTAAAACCGTAATTGTAAATCCAAGCGATAAATCGTTTCCAATTTATGAAAAAAAATCTCGGAACTTCGCTATTGCAAACGACAAACAAGATAAAGAATACTAATATGTTCAAAATCCTAGCCAAAATGAATCAACTCCTTTTACCAAGTTTAACAAAGCAACGATTGGATGTAACCAAGGCAAAGAATTGGCAAAAAGCACTCATCGCCTACCGCTATTACGTAACTGTAAGAGCATTAGACTAATGCCTATTTTCAAAAACTCGAAATAGATTTATTTAAAAATACATTTGCAAATTAGACTTTAATACCTATATTTGCACCCACAAAATGGCCTTGTGGCGCAACTGAATAGCGCACTTGATTACGGCTCAAGAGGTTACTGGTTTGAATCCAGTCAAGGTCACAAAAACCCTTATAAACTATGTTTGTAAGG
>Ga0114975_10002670_pt1 | contig 12172 bp, 13 predicted proteins | sample S_130626_EF_Meta_FD_87031 | JGI IMG/M metagenome (GOLD analysis project Ga0114975, IMG submission 87031) | Freshwater microbial communities from Lake Simoncouche, Canada to study carbon cycling - S_130626_EF_MetaG | ecosystem: Environmental > Aquatic > Freshwater > Lake | place: Lake...
ATTGCCAAGGACAAAGAAACGGGCAACACCCACGAGATCATGGGTCGCGTCGTCCTGGTCGGTGACGGCCAGAACTCTCGCATTGGCCGTGAGCTAGGCGTTAGCCGGCGTCGCGACTGGCCCATGGGCATGGCGATTCGTGGCTATTACAAGAGTGACCGTCACGACGAGCCGTGGATTGAGTCTCACCTCGATATCCGCAGCCCCGAGGGTGAAGTCGTCCCCGGCTACGGCTGGATTTTCCCGCTCGGAGATGGCCGAGTCAATGTCGGAGTCGGCCTTCTCTCAACCGACCGCGCCTGGAAGGGCGTCAATACGACCAAACTGCAGGAGTACTTCGTCGCCCAAACGGCCCAGGCGTGGGGACTCAATGAGTCCACTTCCTGCGGACCCCCAACTGGCGGACGTCTACCGATGGGCCTAGCTCTTGGACCTCGCGTCGGACCGAACACGTTGACCATTGGTGATGCCGCCGGCACCGTCAATCCCTTTAATGGTGAAGGAATCGCCTACGGGTACGAAACTGGGCGCCTGGCCGCGGCCGTCGTGGGTGAGGCCCTCATTGCCGACGATCTCGGCAAGCTCGCCCTCTACGACACACGCATTGACGACGCCTACGGCGAGTACTACAAGGTCGCCCGCATGTTCGTGCGAATCATCTCCGAACCCCAGATTTTGTCCATCTGCGTCAAGTTCGGCCTTCGGGTGGAGCCTCTCATGAAGGAACTCCTCGCCATTATGGCTAACTTGATGAGCAATGGCACCCGCGGCCCGGCCGAACTTGGTTTTGGTGCGATGTCCAAATTAGTTGACGTAATCCCCCAGCAAGCATTTGACCTTCTACTGAATCGAGGATCAGAGTCATGAGTACCCAAATAACCTTCGCCAACACTGTTCTGCTTGGTTTTATCGCCGGAGCCACCATCTCACTCGGACTGCTGCTCGGTCGCATGAAGGCGCCCGCGCCACGGTTCCGAGCCCTCCTCAACGCCATTGCCATCGGAATCTTGATCTTCTTGTTCGTTGATGTGCTCCACGGGGCCGTTGAACCACTCGAAGGCGCCATCGAGTCTCACAACCACGGTCTGACCCTTCTGCGCACCGTACTGCTTATTGGTGGACTCGCCGCCGGAATCCTGGGACTGGTGGGCTACGACAGTTGGAGCAAGCGACGCCGCGCGAAGCTCACCGAAGTATCCGAAGAAAATGACTGGACGCCGGCCGCACGCATGAGTTTGCTCCTCGCCATCGGCATTGGACTGCACAACTTTGGTGAGGGTCTCGCCATCGGTTCCGCAGCCAACAGCGGTGCCGTCTCGTTGACCATCGTCTTGGTGATTGGCTTTGCCCTCCACAACGCCACTGAAGGCTTCGGCATTGTCGCGCCGCTTTCCGGCGCTAGCGAGCAGGCCTCTTGGAAATTTCTCGGACTCATGGCCATTATTAGCGGTGGCCCCACCACACTTGGCACCGTTGTGGGCTGGTCGTGGACGAGCGACACCCTGAGCGTGGCCTTCTACGCACTGGCGGCCGGATCGATTATCTACGTTGTGGCCCAACTCTTTACCGTGGCCCAACGTCAGAAGGCCGGCAACTTGTTGTTCTACGGAATCATCATCGGCATCTCGACCGGCCTGCTGACTGAGCTAATCGTGGAGTTCGCTAACGCCTAAGCGGTAGCTCGAGCCGACTCGGCCGCAGCCTGCAACGTCCGATCAAACTCACGCGATCCGTGAGCCATCGAGACGAACATAATTTCGTACGATCCGGGAGCCATCGCGATGCCGCGGATGAGCATCTCGTGGAAGAACTTGCGGTAGAGGCCGTTGTCGCAGAGAACTTTCGCCTCATCAAAGTTCGATGGCGCTGACACTTCGCTCGGGGCCAAGAAGAGACCAAGTAGTGGACCTTGGGTGGGAATCACGGCGTAGAGGCCGTTCTCACGAATGACCGCTTCGAGATCTGCAGCGAACTTCTGCGCCGCACTCGTTAAGACAACGTAGGAGGCCGGGTCCATGGCGTTCATCACCGTCACACCGGCGGCCGTCGCCAAGGGGTTGCCCGAGAGGGTGCCCGCTTGATACACGGGACCCAAGGGAGCCAGGTTGCTGAGGAGCTCGCGGCTGCCACCAAAGGCCCCGACGGGCAGGCCACCACCAATGACCTTGCCGAAGCACCAGATGTCGGGGGTAACGCCGAAGTACTCCTCGGCACCGCCGCGGGTCAGACGAAAACCCGTGATGACTTCGTCAAAAATCAAGAGGGCTCCAACTCGATCACACTCTGCTCGGAGCCCCTGGAGGAAGCCGGGTGCTGGGGCGACGAGGTTCATGTTGGCCGCAACCGGCTCCACAAGAACTGCCGCTACGGACTCATCGAGCGTCGGTACAACGTTGTACGGAGCAACCAGGGTGTCACCAACGGCACCGGCGGTGACACCGGCCGAGTCGGGCAGCCCCATCTGCGCCACACCACTACCACCGGCGACGAGTAGCGCGTCGGAGTGTCCGTGGTAGCAGCCGTCAAACTTGAGAATCTTCGAACGCTGAGTGGCGCCGCGCGCCAGTCGCACCGCACTCATCACGGCCTCGGTCCCCGAACTAACGAGACGTACTTGTTCGAGACCAGTGACGCGAGCCACCATCGCTTCAGCCAATTCAACTTCACCCTGCGTGGGGGCGCCGAACGTCGTGCCGAGGGCGGCCCGTGACTGGATGGCGGCCACCACATCGGGGTGGGCGTGACCAAGCAGTGAGGCACCGTAGCTCTGGACGTAGTCCACGTACGTCGTTCCCTCGACGTCAGTGACGTAGGCGCCTAATCCCGACACGACGGTGTACGGCGTCCCACCAACGCTGCGGAAACTCCGAACCGGAGAATCAACACCACCGGGAATCACAATCTTCGCGCGGTCGAACCACGCCTCGTTGGTCATTGTCATCGTTGCAACACTTCAGCAATCTCTTTGGCGAAATAGGTGAGCACGAAATCGGCACCGGCGCGACGAACCGCCAAAAGCTGTTCGAGCGCCACGACTTCGCCATCAATCCAACCGTTGGCGGCCGCGGCCTTGATCATGGCGTACTCCCCACTCACGTGATACGCGCATAGGGGAACATCGAGTTCACGGCGAAGGTCGCTGACAATATCGAGATATGTCATGGCCGGCTTGACCATAATGATGTCCGCACCCTGCTCAACGTCAGCACGGGCCTCACGGAGAGATTCACGGCGATTAGCTGGATCTTGCTGGTAAGTCTTGCGATTACCACCACCGGCAATCTCCACGCCGACGGCTTCACGGAACGGTCCGTAGAGTCCGCTGGCGTACTTGGCGGCGTAGGCCAAAATGACGGTGTCGAGATAGCCGGCACCGTCGAGACCCTGGCGAATAGCGCCGACCTGTCCGTCCATCATGCCGCTCGGCGCCACAACGTGGGCACCCGCTTCCACCTGGGCCAACGCGGTGCGCACGTAGAGCTCGAGCGTGGCGTCGTTATCGACCGTTCCGTCGGCCTTCACCACGCCACAGTGTCCGTGCGAGGTGTACTCATCCAAACAGAGGTCGGACATAATCACCATGGAGTCGCCGAACTCACTACGAATTTCTCGGAGGGCCACTTGGGCAATCCCGTTGGGGTCGTAGGCGCCCGAACCCAATTCATCTTTGGCCTGAGGTACGCCAAAGAGGATCAGGCTACGCACACCGCGGTGATGCAGCTCGCGCACTTCGGCCAGCAGGGACGGCACGGTGTGTTGAAACTGACCGGGGAGTGATGAAATCGCCTTGGGCTCCGAGAGTCCCTCGGCGACGAAGAGAGGCGCCACGAGGTCGTCCAAACTCAGTGTGGTCTCGGCAACTAGTTGACGAAGAGCCGCAGTCGAGCGGAGTCGGCGGGGACGTTCAGTTGGGAAAGCCATGAGGTCAGGCTAGTTGCCACGATTTCGTGAACTAAAAGAGGGCGCGCTCGATTTCTTCGGGGGTAGCCGCCATCACCACGGTCGCGTGGGTTTTCCTAACGACGTCAGCGGTGGTTGCTCCCTGAGCCACCACGACAGTTTCGGGACGGATATAGGGAGCCGCCACTGCCCACGCCGAAGGGGCACCGATTACCACAGCGTCTGAATTCGTCAGGACTACTTGATCGGCACCCGAAAGTACCCGGGGCACCGTTTCGTAAACGGCGATGTGCCGGTGCGCCAAGCCACGCGCCTCAAGGCCATTGGCCAGTTCGGGGCGAGGGTGCAGGGCGCCGAGCGAGAGTACGGGTGCGGCCAAATCCATGGTGGCGATTGAGGAGGCCGAGAGGGCGGGAGCACTTTGTACGTCCGAAACGCCCTGTAGCTCGAGGGCGCGGAGCGTGGCCGGACCGACGGCCACCACGACGGCGCCAGGAAAGCGTTTGTGCGCACTGGCCGCATAGGTGGCGGCACGAGCACTGGTAACGACAATTGACCCGGGATCGTCATTGAGTTGCTCAAGGGCACGATCAATTTCCGACAACTCGAATTCACGGGTGGCGGTCAAGGGGAGTTCCTGCACGGCACAGTGAACTTCGAGACGACGACGCACTTCGTCGTTACGCGGTGCTTCTCGCGTCAGGGTTACGCGCTTCACGTCACCGACTCGCTGGCAGTGCGCCGCCACCTAGTTCGTCACGAATGTAACGAGCGACCGTTATTCCGAGTGCGGTGGCATCTGTACCGGACTCTCGATAGCGCAACACGCGGATCCCTGTGGGTGCCGCCATCATCCCGCTTAAGGAGAGGACGCCGTCATGCAACGTGGCGTGCGCGGCGGCGGGAATCGCACATCCGGCACCGAGTTCGGCCAGGAAGGCTCGCTCACAAATCAGACGAATCGCCGCATCTTCATCGTGGATGGCGGCCAGAGCGAGTTGTGCCGCTTCATCATCGGTTCGAGTTTCCAGAGAAATGGCCCCTTGGCCCACCTGGGGAACAAACCATTCGGGATCGAGACGCTCGGCGATCTGTTCGTTCCACCCCAAACGATCAAGAGCCGCTGCTGCGGCCACGACGGCGTCAATTCCCGACTCGTTAGCGGCCGCAAGTCGAGAGGCCATATTCCCGCGGAGCTCCACGAAGTTCAGATCGGGGCGTCGCTCTGCCAACAGGGACCGTCGCCGAGGAGAACCAGTGGCGACCGTGGCACCCGGGCCCAGACCGGCGAGCGATCGGCCGACGAGGACGTCAGCGGGGTCGCGACGTTCGGGAACGCAGGCAATGACGAGGCCCTCGGGCGTAACCGACGGCAGGTCTTTGGCCGAGTGGACGGCTACGTCGGCCCGGCCTTCGAGTACGGCGTGTTGGACTTCAGCGGTAAAGACTCCTTGACCGGCAATGGTGGTAAGCGGAACATCATTTTGACGATCACCAGTGGTAACGACTTCGATAATTTCACACGTCGTGCCGACAAGTTCTAGTCGGCGTGCGACTTCCGTGGCCTGAGCGATAGCCAGCGGAGATCGACGAGTCGCGAGTCGTAGGTGGCTCACAGGTCGAAGAGGTTGCGCAGCGCTTCCGTCAGGCGCTGGCCTCGGTCCGTTCCGGCCGAATCCTTGAGCCCCAAGGTGGGCTGGTGTGCAATCTTGGCCACGATGGAGCGAGTCAGAGACTCAACCATTTCCCACTGTTCCGCAGTCATAAAAGAAAATTCTGACTGACGCTTGGCGAGTTCCATGCGACGGATGTCTTCGAATCTCTCACGAAGTTCGGCCACGATCGAAGCGGCTCCACGTGAGCGGCGATCTTCGAGATACTTCTCGACTTCGGCCCTCAAGATTTCTTCGGCGGCCGTTATCTCTTCACGCCGTTCGGATAACGATTGATCAATCACTTGGCTGAGGTGCGCGATGTCGAGGCGTCGAACGTGTCGCAGCGTGTCGACATCGCCATCGACGGCTCGGGGCATGCCGAGGTCCACGATGAGCACCGGAGCCTGACGCTCCGCAAAGTCACCAAGCCCCAAGAGGGCTTGGGGGGTCTCAATGGCCGTCACCACGATTGACGCCTGAGGCAGATGGCGCGATGCATCTTCTAAGGAGATGGGGGCGATGCGTTCATCGGCGAGCTCAATCGTGACGGCAGTGGCGTTGGCCACCGTTCGATTGGCCACCAGGATGCGCTCGAGTCCGAGACGGTCATCGCGAAGACCCTTCACAATGCCCTGGCCTAACTGGCCCGCGCCATAAACAATGGCCGTGGCCCCAACGGTGGCGTCGCCAAGTTCGTGGCGAATGAGATCGACAGTGGCTTGAGCGAAGCTGGTCGTGCCTCTCGCAATGGCCGTTTCGCTTCTCACTTTTCGGCCGGCGGCAATGGCCCGCTGAAAGAGGGCCGAGAGCTCGGCACCGACGGCGTGCTCTTCTTCGGCCCGTTCGAGCGAGCGTCGTAGTTGACCGAGCACTTCAAACTCACCTGGCACGACCGACTTCAATCCAGCGGCGACGGAAAAGAGGTGGGTCGATACGCCACGATCGAAGTGAATTTCTAAGACGGGGGTGATTTCCTCTTCAGGGACATTGGTGATGGACGCGAGGGTCGCCGTGATCTCTTCAACGGCGCCGTGAAAGCGATCGATAACGGCGTAGACCTCAGTGCGAAGACAGGTTGAGACCAAGACGGCCTCTTGGATGTTGGCGTTCGCTAACAGCGTGCCGAGCGCCTTGCCGAATTCATCGTCAGGAATGGTGACGCGCTCCAATAAATCAAGCGTTGCCCGCTCGTGATTTAGTCCAACTGAGAGAAAAGACACGTGACCTCCGCCCCCATGCTAGGAGGGTCGAGCCGCAACGGGCGGGGTCGTAAGCCCCAACGTGCGTAACAGTCCACCGCCGAGAGGCCCCGTTCCATTGGTGAGGTGGTAGGCCAAAATCTGTAGCTCGATTGAGAAGTCCACGTATCGAACCGCCGTACCGACAGGGACTTCGAGCACCTTGGGCGAGAAGTTCAAAATGGCGTGGATGTTGGCCCCCACAAGGGCATTAGCCACATCCTGGGCAACCTCCGAGGGCGTGCAGATGACGCCAATAGTGGCCGGCAAGATGCCGTCGCGTGGATCACGGACAGTGATTCCGGCAATCTCAGTCCCGACGAGCTGGGGATCGACGTCGTAGAGACCAACGATCTGGGCGCCACGGATGAGGAAGTTGTTGGAACCCACGAGCGCGCGGCCGAGATTTCCCAGACCAATGATGACCACGTCGTAGAGACGGTTGTGGCCGAGTGCTTCATCGATTTGAACCTCGAGGGTCTGAATGTCATAGCCCGAGCCGCGCGTTCCGAGGGGGCCGAGTCCCGAGAGGTCTCGCCGAACCGTAGCGGCCGTAACTCCTGCGAGATCACCGAGGCGCTGGGAGTCAGTCTTAGTCAGGCCACGCCGCAGCATCTCTTGCGCGATTCGTTGATAGACGGGCAGTCGCGCGATCGTTGGCTCAGACAGTTGGCGATTGCGATTGAGGGCACTCGACATAACGGAAACAGTTCCTAGCGTCCCAGTTGGCGGCTGCGCTCGGAAGCGGCGGCCACGGCTTCGAGGAAAGCGGCACGAACAGCGCGAGCTTCAAGCATGCGCAACCCGGCTGCCGTCGTTCCACCCGGTGAGGTCACCTGGCTTCGTAGTTCCTCGGGCGTGGCGTCGGACGCAGCCAAGAGGGCGGCCGAACCTTCGAAGGTGCCGATGACTAGTTGGCGTGAAACTTCGCGCGTGAGACCTTGGTGGACTCCAGCTTCAACCAAGGCCTCGACCACCATGTAGAGGTAGGCCGGCATGGGGCCAGAAAGGCCCGTCACCGTGTCCATGTGCTTTTCGCTGACGCGCACGACAATGCCGACGGCGCCGAGCACAGAAGTGGCCCAGTCCAGGTCATCCTTGGTTGCGAAATCGCCACCCGAGATTGCCGAGACACCCTTGCCAACGAGCACGGGAGTATTCGGCATAGAACGAATAACGGCCGCGCCATTGGGCAGGGTTGCTTCGATGCGCTTCGTCGAAAGTCCCGCCACGACCGAGAGCACGCGCCGGATACCGACGGCACCAATAAGACGAGCTGCGCCTTCGGCCTGATCGGGCTTGACCGCCAGGATCGCGCTCGTGGCCGCAGGGTCGACGTGTTCGAGTTCGAGGGAAGCGAGCACCGTCACGCCGGTCAGTTCGTTCGAGAGTTCATCGCGAGTTTGCACCGCGGATTCAATAATCGCGAGTCGATCTGGCGTACACCAGCCCGCCGCGATGAGGCCCTTGGCGAGCGCTCCACCCATGCGTCCGCCGCCAACGATAATGAGGTCAAATGCCATGCCTACACGCTAGTGCAGTTGTGAAAGTTCGATTCAACGAGGGGTCCGGCCGTTTAGCCCACGAGCCCTCACTCTCACTCTTTAGTGACGACCTACTTGCGGGATTTTGAAGATGACCGGCGCCGGTACGCCGTCGCGTAGGCGCGGGCCATCAAGGTGGGAAACAACTCATCGACGTAGCGAAGGGCCGCGCCGCTGATTTCATCGAACAGTTCACTCGATGCATCACCGACGGGGAATCGCATCACGAGATAGATCCCGTTGTCAGGCCCGATAGCTAGATGCAGTGGATAGAGGTCAAAATTCTTCGCCATCGCCATTGTCAAGACTTCAGACACGTTCTCTTCAGGTGGTGGCATCAACTCAATCTCCACGTACACCGTTCGCTGGCGAAGCGTCATCCAGATGGCCACGAACTGCTTCTCCTCACCAGCGAAGCGAAGAAGCCACTGACGCTTGCCGTCATACGAGAGGCCTGTCTCAGCAGCGATCAGCAAATCCTCGTCGAGCAGTAGTTGCGCCCATGAATCAAGAAGTTGGGAAAACTTCTCGGCGGCCGCCGCGTCAGTGATGGGGGTCGAGCTCATTAGGGACAGAGCAGCAGGGCACCCGACTGCAGTCGGTGCACGAGATCGGATATTGCTTCGGCCGTATGCCTCCACGTGTACTGCAGGGCCATCGTGGCACTCGCTTGCGCCATACCGGCGCCAACCGTTGGTTCGAGAACCCGTTCGATGGCATCGGCCCAGTCCTTCGGGTCCCGCGAGGCCAGAAGCAGGCCATTTTGACCGGGGGCGATAAGGGTCAATAGCCCGCCCACCGCGGAAGCCACTACGGGTGTTCCGCAGGCCGCCGACTCGAGGGCGACCAGGCCAAAACTCTCAGCCAGCGACGGCACCAAGGTCAGATCGGCTGCGCGGAACCATGACGAGAGCAACTGGTGCGTCTGTGGTGCCACCAGGGAAACCGACTCGATAACGCCCGCTTCGGCGATGCGGCGTTGGACGCGGTCAAGCGTCTCGCGGCCACTCGGACCACTCGGACCGCCCACAATCGCCAGGTGGCCCGTGCCACTGCGGCGACGGACTTCGATGAAGGCTTCGAGGGCGAGGTCGACACCCTTGAGATCTTGGATGCGTCCCGCAAAGAGCAGGAGTGCTTCGTCGGTTGGCATGCCCAGTGCCCGGCGGGCGGCCAGCTTGTTCCCCGGTGAAAAGAATGCGTGCTCGACACCGAGCGGGACGATATGCACCCGCGCCGGATTGGCCCCGTAGAAGTCAACGATTTGCTGCGCCTCAATATCACAACTGGCCAACACGGCATCCGAACAGACCATGATGCGCTCTTCGTCGGCCGCTCGTTCGCTCGAAGGCTCGCCAAAGGTCAGAGCCTTGACGCGGTCCAGCGTGTGAAATGTCATCACGAGCGGAATATCCAGTTCGTGCTTCAACCAGTGACCAGCAATTCCACTCAGCCAGTAGTTCGCGTGCAGAATGTCGGGCTTGGTATTGCAGCCCATTAGGACGCCGACGGACCGGGCAAAGTCATCAACCCAACGTCGTAGTTCGTTCATTGAAAGCGACGTCGTAGGTCCCGCCGTTACGTGATGGACAGTTAGCCCCGGCTCTACTTGCACTTGGTCACGTTGGGTTGGGCTGTCACGGCGGGTGTAGATATCAACAGAGTGACCCTGACGCGCAAGAGCTGCGCCCATTTCACGAACGTAGACATTCATGCCACCGCCATCGCCGGTGCCGGGTTGGGCCAACGGCGAGGTGTGGTAGGAGAGAACGGCGAGGCGGGCCATTACGCGCTCTCCTCGTTGGTGGTGGGGGCGTTGTCGGCGAGAAAACTCCGCAGAATCGTCAGGAGGGCCTGGCGCTGTGATTCGGTGAGACGCGGATCAGAGTGAATGCTCGCCTCAGTGGATCCTTGTCGCTCCTCATCGAGGATGCCAGCTTGTACGTAGAGTGACTCCGCTGAAATCTGGAGTCCCTTGGCAATCCGTTGCAAGATGTCGGCACTCGGACGACGCAGATTCGCCTCAATCTGCGATAGATAGACGTTAGACACGCCGGCGAGCTCACCCAACTTGCGGAGAGAAATCTGCGCCTTGGCTCGGTGCTCGTGGATAAATCCACCGAGACCTTCTCTATTCTCATTCACCCCTACAGCGTAGGAGGTTCATGAAGATGTTGGAATAGCCAATCTCTGAGGAAGCACTACCCATTTAATGGCCCGTGTGGGCACAGAACCAAAAGAGCGCGAATCAGTTGAGGCATCAGAATTATCACCGGTCAGCCAAGCCGTAGCGCCAGTGACCGATTCGACCCGCTTCATGATCTCTCGAGAATGATCCCTCGGGAGGGCCACAACGACCACAATGTCGGCTCGTAATGGTCGCCAGCGCCTCAGAGCCCAGACGTACTCTCCTGGCGCGTAGGTCGGAATCATTGATACGCCGTCAACGGCAATTCGCCGAGCCACAGGGCGAAGTAAGGCGGCGAGAGCACGAACCAGCATGGTCGCTAACCTAAACCACAACAACGCGTCGACCGACCCTGGTCGACATTTCTTGGAAAGGGAGACCTATGAACGTCTTTCAGCGCATCACCGCCGCCTTTGACGGCACTGCCACAACCGTTTCGGCTCACTGCGACCTGCCTTGCGGTGTCTACGACCCCGCGCAGGCCAAGCTCGAGGCCCAGTCGGTTAAGGCCTGCATGGAAAAGTACGCCGCCAGTAGTGACGCTGACTTCAAGGTCCGTGCCACCGGCATCAAGGAAGAGCGTGCCGAGCTGGTGAAGCACCACCTCTGGGTTCTGTGGACCGACTACTTCAAGCCCGAGCACCTCGAAGCTCACCCCACGCTCCACGACCTCTTCTGGAAGGCCACTAAGAGTGCCGGCGAAGCGAAGAAGACCAACGACGTCGCCGTGGCTGATCGCCTCTTGAGCGAGATCGATGCGATTGCCGAAATCTTCTGGGCCACCAAGAAGTAAGTACGCACAAAAGAAATGCCCCGGTGCGAAGCACCGGGGCATTTTTCAATTCCAGTTACAAAGTCCAGTACGTCTCGATCAACCAAGCCGACAACCAGACCAACCCAATCAGCCCAGCGCCGAGTAGGCCGGTGAGCCACGGGCGGCGATCAAGTGCCTTGGATCGGCGAATGGGGTTTTCAAAGAAGTGATAGGAAAGCGCGGCACAGATCAGGGCGCCGACGATTAGTTCTACTCGCGACACCACAGACAGGTTGTTGGTCTCGCCGTACTTCAAGAGCACGTACTGAACGGGAATGTTTAGCCACGCGAAGTGAAAGAGATACAGGGAGTAGGAGATGTCGCCGATGTAGCGGAGAGGCTGCTTCGAGAGCCAGCCGCTCGGAAGAGCCAGCGACGTCGACCCGCCGGTCCACAGCAAGAATCCAGCTGGCGCCACGGCCCACCAGGTCAGTACGCCCGGAACGTGACTGGAATCGGTGAGTTTCATCGCCGCGCCAATGATCAGCACAATGCTGAGCCACTGCCCCACTTGCACCAGGCGATCGTTCTTAATCTTTAGCGTCACGGGCAGGGCGGCGAGGAGGGCGCCAAAACCAAGTTCCCAGAATCTCGTGAACGGTGAGTAGTAAGCAGACACTGGATTACGAGTGGTTTCATACGCACTCCAAATAGCCGAAGCGGCGACAAGAATTCCAAGGAACACAGAGAGAACGATGCGATGACGGCGGAGCCCGAAGAGGGCGGCCGAAACAAAGAGGATGAGGGGGAAAACAAAGTAGAACTGCTCTTCAACGGCGAGGGACCAGTAGTGCAAGATAAGAGAAGGTGGTAGGCCCTGCGAGAAATAGTCC
>Ga0114975_10002671_pt1 | contig 12170 bp, 16 predicted proteins | sample S_130626_EF_Meta_FD_87031 | JGI IMG/M metagenome (GOLD analysis project Ga0114975, IMG submission 87031) | Freshwater microbial communities from Lake Simoncouche, Canada to study carbon cycling - S_130626_EF_MetaG | ecosystem: Environmental > Aquatic > Freshwater > Lake | place: Lake...
ATGTTGATCCAGATTCGTCAAGCTGTGGACAACAACGGTAAGAAGATTCGCCTTGTGCCCCGCCAATTGGTGGTCGCCCCCGGTAACGTCTTCCAAGCTGAAGTTCTCCTGAAATCCGTTCTGCGTGCTGGTAACGCAAACAACGACATCAACCCTGTTAAGTCCATCGGTTTGCTGGACGAAGGCGCGGCTGTGTTGTCACGTTTGACCAACGCATCAGCATGGTGGGTACAGACCGACGCTCCTGAAGGCATGAAGCTCATGATGCGTCGTAAGCTCGAGAAGACCATGGAAGGCGACTTTGAAACTGACTCTATGCGCTACAAAGCGACAGAGCGTTACGACGTTGGCTTCACTGATCCTCGTGCTATGTACGGCACTGCTGGCGTCTAAACCCAAGTGGGGGGTTCGCCCCCCGCGCTTTAAGGAGAAAAGACAATGGCAAATTTACTGGTAACCCGTTTCCCAAATGGCGTGACAAACGTCGGGGAAGATTCACCGTTTGCTGATCTGACAATGCCAGCACCAACAAAGTTTCACACTTACTATGAAGATTTTGACTACTATGTAGCCGCAAATTGGACTGTAACTGAGACTCAAGCTGGTGCTACTCAGGCTTTGACTGACGGTGATGGTGGTTTACTTTTGATCACCAACACTGCCGCAGATGATGATCTTGTTGCTTTGCAAAAAGTAGGCGAGTCATATCGCTTTGCTTCAGGCAAAGAGCTTTTCTTTGAGGCTCGCCTCAAGGTTAGCGACGCAACTCAATCTGATGTAGTTATTGGTCTTCAAATTACCGATACAACCCCACTTGACGTTTCGGATGGTGTGTTTTTTATCAAGGCAGACGGCTCTACTTCGGTAAGCCTGTTGGTTGAGAAAAACGGCACAGCAACTACGACCTCTAGCGTGGCTACTATGGCTAACGACACATTTATTAGTCTTGGTTTTTACTACGATGGCGCATCAAGCATTCAATACTCCGTAAACGGCGTTGTGAAAGGCACTTCTGTGACCACCAACTTGCCTGACGACGAAGATATGACTGTGACAATTGCTCTTCAAAATGGTGAAGCCGTTGCAAAGACAATGACTGTGGATTACGTCTTTGTTGCGAAGGAGCGTTAATCATGGGTCAATTTAAACCAATGGTCAAAATGATGACCACTGAGCCAACAGTTGAGTTAAAACTCAAAAAAGGCGGCGCTGTGAAGAAAGCTATGGGTGGCGGTATGCCTATGCCTATGGATGCTTCTATGCCTGCTCGTGGTGGAATGATGCCCGTTGCTCGTCCTAAGCGTCCTACCATGGCGGCACGTCGTGCGGCTATGCTGGGCATGAAGGGTATGCAAGGCGGCATGAAAGAAGGCGGCGAGTCCAAGGGTGAACACAAGGCTGAGATGTCAAAGATGAAGGGTCTTGAAAAAGAGCTGAAGTCTCACGAGTCCAAGCCTGCCAGCAAAGGCCATAAAGGTCTAGCTACTGGTGGTATCGCCAAGTCTACGAAGCCCGGTGGTTACATGACGGGCGGCGTGGTCAATGGTCAAGGTGGTTATAAAAAGGGTGGCGCTATCGCTAAAGATGGCATCATCAACACCGAAGGCCAAGGCGGCGCATATCGCGACACCAAGATGCACACAGCTAAACCTAACCACAACAGCGCCCCCACAGGCGATGTCAAGTTAGGTAACGGCGGTGGATACAAAAAAGGTGGTGCGACAAAAAAGCGCTTCGCTACGGGGGGAGCTGTTAACGACAGCGGTCATGCCGTAGCCTATCCAGCAAAGAAGAAATCTGCTCCTGTCAGCAATGATCGTCAATCTGGAACCTTTAAAAAGGGTGGCAGTGTGACACCAGCCCAGAAGAAAGAGCAATCTGCCTTCAAAGCTGAAAATACTACTGCGATGAAGCAAGCGAAAGCTTACAGCAACGAGAAGTACAAAGACGGCGGGAGCATCACTGATGCGTCCAAAGGCGCTTACGACAAATCAATCGGCCCATCGGATGATGATATGGACATGGCTAAAACCATCCGTAGCATCCCCAGCAAGCTGTATGAGGGTGCGAAGAGCTTGTTCTCTGGCATGGGTTCCGTTACCGATAAAGAGCGGGAAGCCGCTAAAAAGGCAAACGGTTCTGTTACTAAGACTGAAAAGTCCGTGACAGTATCTCCTGCTAAGAAACGTGGTGGATCAGTAAAGTGCTGAACCTAAGTGGGGGCTTCGGCTCCCACTTTTAATTTAAGGAATAGATCATGGCTGATGCAGTCGCAAGTCAAACGCTCTTAGATGGTGAGCGAATGGCAATCATGAAATTCACCAACCTTTCTGACGGTACTGGTGAAAGCAAAGTTTTGAAGGTAGATGTTTCTGCGCTAACACCAAGTGCTTCTGGCAAAACTTGTACCAGAGTAACGATTACAAAGATCCATGGCGCAACGCATGGCTTGGAAGTACAGATTTATTGGGATGCAACCACAGATGTATTTTGCTGGTGTGTGCCACAAAATTCTCAATACACAATGGATTTTGAAAAGTTTGGCGGTTTAACTAACAACGCAGGCACTGGAGTAACTGGTGATGTCTTGTTCAGCACTGCGGATGCTTCTGCTGGTGACTTCTACACCATCGTCCTTGAGATGGTTAAATTTTACGGTTAATCATGCCAAGCAAATCATCTTCTCAGCATAATTTGATGCAGGCGGTCGCACATAACCCTGCGTTCGCCAAGAAGGTTGGTATCTCTCAAAAGGTTGGCAAAGAGTTTGCCAAGGCTGATGAGGGTAAGAAATTTAAAGGAGGCGGCTTGTATGAAAATATCAATGCAAAACGTGAAAGAATCGCTGAAGGCTCTGGGGAAAAGATGCGCCGAGTGGGTAGCAAAGGTGCGCCAACGGCTCAAGCCTTCAAGCAATCCGCCAGAACAGCCAAAGTAAAATGAGCAAAAAGAACGTAAGTCTTGCAATTGGTCGCGGTGAGAAGCTCCCTGCTGACAAGGGCGCAGGGCTTACAGCCAAAGGTCGAGCTAAGTACAACCGCGAGACTGGTTCAAATTTAAAGGCTCCACAACCCCAAGGAGGCTCGCGTAGAGATGCATTTTGCGCGAGAATGGGGCCTGTAGCAGAAAAGAGCGATAAGGGCAGTCGATCACGTGCATCGATGCAACGTTGGAACTGCCCCGGCTGGTAAGGAAACACAATGGCGTACTCAGATACATACGGTCAAACAGTTAACGTACAAACCCTGATTGATCATGGTGCGAGACGTGCTGGCAAACTCGCTGAAGAGTTGACCTCTGAGCAACTCGTTTCCGCTCGTCAGTCGCTTGGATTCTTGCTCCAGCGCTTAATTAACATTGGAATACAGTATTTCGCCATCGACAAGGTCGTTTTGGGCGTTTCTGCCAACAATTACGTGTACAGCCTACCCGCAGGTGCAAACGACGCTCTAAACGTGCTCTATCGCACTATGAGCCGCCCTTCTTGCAGTTACTCTAGCTCTGCTGGTGGTACTGTGGCTAACGTTGGTGACAATGACGTAGATACGTTCTGCCAGCAAACCAGCGCAAACGGCAACATTTCAGCTAATTTTGGGACGAACAACCCAATCTATGCTGGCTCCATTGGTATCTTGCCCTACATTGCAGGTGGTGGAAGCGCAACATGGACGCTAACGCTTGAGTATTCGACCAATAACAGTACTTGGACGACGCTAGAGAGCCTCGGAGCGGTGGCTGTAACTGATAACCAGTGGATTTGGACAGATATAAACCCCGGTCAAGACGTCCAGTACTACCGAGTGCGTGCATCCAACGGTACGACTCTGGCTTTGCGCGAGTTTTTCGTGGGTAACAACTCAACTGAGATCACCATGTCTCGCTTGAACCGCGACGACTACACCAACCTGCCAAACAAGAACTTTACGGCTAATCAGCCCTTCCAGTTCTGGTTTGACCGAACAATTCCTTTGCCCACGCTGTATTTGTGGCCAGTTCCCAGTGATCCGTTTGTGCAAATTACCGTGTGGTACAGCAAGCAGATCATGGACGTTGGTGCTTTAACTGACGAGCTGTACATCCCAACGCGCTGGTATGAGGCTACTTTGATGATGTTGTCGCACAGGATGGCGCTCGAGTTGCCCGGTGTCGATCTACCGCGCATCCAGTACCTTGAAGGCCAAGCGGAGAAGTATCTGAACGAAGTTGAGCAGGAAGAGAGAGATCGCTCGCCAATATATCTGGCGCCTAATATCAGCGTGTATACTAGGTAAAAAGTATGCAGTTCTTAACATACGCTCACTACAAGCCTGATGGCTCAATCTTTTATATTGGTAAAGGAACACGTAAGCGTGCGTTTAATTTCAATGATCGAACAAACTTTTGGAAAAACATAGTCAAAAAACATGGCTCTCCAACGGTAGAGATATTGGCTTCTTGGCCCACAGAACGCGAAGCTCTTGATCACGAAATCTTTTTGATTGACACATTTCGTCAAATGGGAACAAGTCTCGCGAACATTACCGATGGTGGTGATGGCGTTTCTGGTTTAAAGCATAACGATCAAACCAAAACAGTATTGCGCGATAAGTCATTGGCAAATGGGTCTGTTGATCGTTGCAAATCTATGGCAATTGACCCGGTGTTTATTGAGAAGCGCAGGTCTTCCGCTACTGGCAAAAAAAGAACAGAGCAAACAAAACAACGAATGGCTGATGCCAAAAAAGAAATTGCACGCCCGATTGCTGTGTGTGGAACTGAATTTCAGAGCATTGCAGAATTTGCCAAAGCTACCGATAATTACAGAACAACGGTTCGACGTTGGGTTAATTCTGGCAACTGGCTCAAGTTAGAGGAAGCTTATCGTGCCAATTTTTCTTGATACACGTGGAAATGCTGTCCTTTCTATCGCGGTGTGCGATAGGTGTAAGATGAAAAGGGCGCACGTCGAGCTTAGTCCCGATAATAATTTTCCCGGGCTTATGGTGTGCAACAGGGGATGCAATGATGAAAAAGACCCGTACCGATTGCCTGCCCGTAAAACTGAGAGAATAACGATCAGATTCCCACGTCCTGACGTGAGCGTCGCCGCCAATGACAATAACATTGTCACGACCCAAAACGGTATTACTGGTGGTAGCTTTATCATCTCGACAGAGGGGAATACTCAGGATCCTGAGAATAACGGCAACCTTGACCAACTGAGCCCATAATATGTCCGCACAAGTAACGATTACCCAACTACCACAAGCTGGCGCGATTACGGGCACAGAAGCTGTTCCTATCGTTCAGAATGGTCAGACCGTACAGACAACGACTGGTGCTATTTCCGCCTCTCCAAGTCAAACTCAGACCTTTTTGACTGTTAATCAACAGCCGTCCCTGCCTAATAGCCGAGCCCTTTCTGGCGCAACTGGTATTGGTTTAGTGGATGGCGGCGCTCAGTCTACGCTTCAGATCACCTTAAATGGCGTCTCAGGAAGCCTTGAAACGGCGTCTAACGGGATTATTGTCAAATCTGGTGGCTCAGTAGTCGCTAGAACTTTGACAGCCTCTGGCGTTGGTTTAAGCGTTACTGATGGTAGCGGCGTATCAGGTAACCCAACGTTTGCTCTGACTGGTGTTGCCGCCTCTGTGGCCAACCTATCTGGCACGGGCATGTTGGCCCTGACTGGTGGTGGAACCACTGTGGCTGGTCGCGACTTAACAGGCACGGCAGATCAGATCGATGTGGTTAATGGTAATGGCGCCTCTGGTGCTCCTACGTTCAGCATCTCTGCGAATCCGATATTGCCCGGCACTGGTGGGGTAACTATCCCGAAGGGATCAACTGCACAGCAACCCGTAGGCGCAAATGGTCAGTTCAGGTTTAATACAGACACGCAGACCTTTGATGGCTATTCTGCTGGATCTTGGAGACAGTTCTCTGTTGCTGGCGGCGTAAGCTCTTTTAGCGCAGGATCTACTGGGTTCTCGCCTTCTACAGCTACTTCTGGCAACGTTGTTTTAAGCGGCGTTTTAAATGCTTCTAGCGGTGGAACTGGAGCTGGCACTCTGACTGGTTATGTGTACGGTAATGGCACAAGCGCCATGACCGCTAGTACGACTATTCCCACCACCGCTTTGAGTGGTACGGTGACCAACGGTCAGCTTGCCAACAGCGCGATCACGATCAACGGATCTTCCGTAAGTTTAGGTGGATCAGTCACCGTAACAGCTACAGCATCTAATGCTCTGACCATTAGTACAGGTCTGTCAGGTACGTCCTACAACGGATCTGCCGCTGTGACGATTGCCATTGACTCGACTGTTGCTACGTTGACTGGCACTCAGACACTGACCAACAAGACAATCAGTGGCGCCAGCAATACCCTGACAAACATTGCAAATGCAAGCCTGACCAACTCTTCGGTGACTGTTGGAACTACAGCTATTGCGTTGGGCGCATCTAGTTTGACGCTAGGTGGTCTAACATCTGTTGCGGTAACGCAAGACCCTACATCTGCGCTTCAGTTAGCGACAAAACAGTATGTGGATGCGGTTGCTGAGGGACTTCATGTTCATGCGTCTTGCGCGGCGGCTACCACTGGAACGCTTGCATCAATCACTGGCGGCACAGTGACTTACAACAACGGCACTGCGGGAGTTGGCGCCACTTTGACATTGTCAGTGGCTTTGACCACTTTGGACGGCTATACGCTCCTTAATACCGACCGTGTACTGATTAAGAACGAAGCTACGCAAGCCAACAACGGCATTTACACGTGGGCAACAGGCGGTACTGTTCTGACTCGTGCAACTGACTTTGACACTGCGGCTGAAATGGCAAGTGGTGACTTTACCTTTGTGTCAAACGGTACTTTGTACGCAAACACTGGATGGGTTCAAACCGACCCAGTAACTGTTGTTGGCACAAGCCCTGTGACATGGATTCAGTTTTCAGGTTCTGGTACATATACAGCAGGTACAGGTTTAACCCTTACAGGTACTCAGTTCAGCATCACCAACACAGCGGTGACAGCCGCCTCCTACGGATCTGCAACTCAAGTTGGGACTTTTACTGTAAATGCTCAAGGTCAATTGACTTTGGCGGCCAATACAACAGTCACCCCAGCGGTGGGATCTATCACTGGTCTTGGAACTGGAGTTGCAACTGCTTTGGCGGTCAACGTAGGCTCTGCTGGCGCCTTTGTAACGTTTAATGGTGCGCTAGGCACGCCTTCTAGCGGAACCCTCACAAATGCAACAGGTCTTCCTGTTTCAACTGGTATCAGTGGTCTTGGAACTGGTGTAGCAACGTTCTTGGCGACACCTACGTCAGCTAACTTAGCGTCGGCTGTGACGGATGAGACTGGCTCTGGTGCTTTGGTCTTTGCGACTAGCCCAACTTTGGTCACTCCAGCCCTTGGAACACCCTCTTCTGGCGTGCTGACAAACGCTACGGGTTTGCCCCTAACAACGGGCGTAACAGGTACACTACCGATTGCAAATGGTGGTACGAATTCAACTGCTACAGCGACTGCTGGCGGAGCTGGTTATGGAACTGGAACTGCTCATGCATACACTGCGGCAGGAACGGCTGGACAAGTATTAACATCGGCAGGAGCCAGCGCACCAGTGTGGTCGGGCATCTCTGGCGGAACATTCTAAGGAAATAGATAATGGCACAAGCAGGCTTTACACCAATTCAGCTTTACTACAGCACCACAGCGGCGGCTGTACCTCTTGCGGCAAACCTTGTGGCTGGAGAGTTGGCAATCAATACTGTTGATGGCAAACTTTATTACGAGAACAGTTCTGGTGCTGTGACGTTGCTGGCTTCAGCCGCAGGCGCCGCTGGTGATGTGGTTGGCCCAGCCTCCGCAACAGCTAACGGTGTTGTTCTGTTTGACGGTACGACTGGTAAGCTGATCAAAGATAGTTCTGCAACCAACGGTCTGCTGTATGGCTTGACGATTGGCCGTGGTACTGGTGGTGTGTCTACCAATACTGCGGTGGGTGCTACTGCTTTGGCTGGTGCTAATACAGGCGTATTGGTAACGGGTGTTGGATATGGCGCTGGAAATGCAAACACATCTGGCGTTTCTAATACCGCTGTTGGTGGATATTCTTTATATTTTAATACAACAGGTGGTTACAACACTGCCATAGGCGCTGGTCAAAATGGCGTTGATTTTGGTGCATTGGGACGAAACACAACTGGCTCAAATAATACCGCTTTAGGTGCAAACGCACTTCAGTCAAACACCACAGCATCTAACAATACTGCCGTTGGCTATCAGGCAGGGTACAGCAATACTACAAGTCAAAATCAAACGCTTGTTGGTTATCAAGCTGGTTATGCACTGACTACTGGAACAAACGCAACATTTATTGGAACGCAAGCTGGTTTGGGAAATACAACTGGCGATGGTGTTACAGGCATTGGTTCAGCGGCTTTGTATGCAAATACGACAGGAAGCTATAACGTAGCCGTTGGTCAACAGGCACTTCGCTTTAACACCACAGCATCTAACAACACCGCCGTAGGTTATCAGGCGGGGTATAGCAATACTACGGGGGATGAAAATTTATTTGCAGGCTTTCAAGCAGGTTTATCTAATACTACTGGTGTAAACATAACTGCAATTGGCTCTCGCTCTTTAGATGCAAATACAACTGGTGCAAACAATACTGCTGTTGGTAAACACTCACTTGGTGGAAACACAACTGGCGCTTCTAACACCGCAATGGGTGACAGCGCCCTTTTCTCCAACACCACAGCATCTAACAATACTGCTGTAGGTTATCAAGCGGCTTACTCAAATACTACGGCTACAGCAAACAATGCATTTGGACACCAAGCCCTTTACGCAAATACTACGGGCGTTGCCAATAGTGCCTTTGGTGGATTTCATACTGGTAACGTTGATGCGGCTCTAAAAGCAAACACCACAGGCAATTACAACAATGCTTTTGGTTCTGGGGCGTTGAGCGCAAACACAACAGGCTCAAACAACACCTCCGTTGGTTATGCATCACTTGCCGTAAACACCACGGCATCCAACAACACTGCTGTAGGTTATCAGGCGGCTTACAGCAATACAACAAGTACAAAGCTAACCACATTAGGAGTGCAAGCTGGTTATGGGCAGTTAACTGGAACAGATAACACCTATCTTGGTTATCAATCTGGCCCCAATACAGTTGTAAATTCTTCTGGATCGTATAACACCGCCGTGGGAAGTTTGTCGCTTAACTCCAACACCACAGCATCTAACAACACTGCTGTTGGTTATCAGGCTGGGTATAGCAATACAACGGGTCAGAAAAATACATTTATTGGTCTTGGTGCTGGATATAGCGTTACAACTGGTTCATACAATGTATTTTTAGGTTCTGTTTCTTCTTCAACTGGAGCTGGTTCTGGTTATGACATGACCACAGGATCTAAGAATGTAATACTTGGAAATTACACAGGCAACCAAGGTGGCCTAGACATTCGCACAGCAAGCAACAACATCGTGCTGTCTGATGGGGATGGGAATCCACGGGGTATCTTTGATAGCTCTGGTAATTTGCTAGTGGGTACTACAAGCCAATATGCTTCATCCAAATTATGTGTTACTGGTGCTGGTGCATTTAACACAAGTGGTGTTGATGGAACATACACCCCATTCATTAACGCTACTTACACGGGTGCAACAACACAATTCAGCAGTATTTCTGTATCCATGTCATCTATTGCCGGAAATGCGGGATTTTTATTTCTAGGTGGCGGTGCAGGGAGTGGAACTACTCAACAAAAAATGATGAAAATGACTCGAGGAGAGCATATTTTCTACATTACGGATTCTGAGGTTGCCCGTATAGACTCAAGCGGTAGATTGTTAGTTGGCACTACTACAGCGGCAGGAAATGCAAGTACTTTTTATTCTTCAACTGCTGGTCAACAACCTGTTTCTATATGGAACGGGGCAACTGCTGGAAACAATTTTTTCTTTGAGTTTGGTACTGAAACAGCGTATACAGCTCGTGGATCAATTACATATAACCGAGCAGGTGGTTTGGTTGTTTACAACACTACTTCTGACTACAGAGCAAAAACGGTAAGTGGTGCGGTTCAAAACGCTTTATCAAAGGTTGCTTTACTTAAGCCATCAACAGGCCGCATGAATGATGCAACAGAAGATATTGACTTCTTTGTTGCTCACGAACTTCAAGACGTTGTGCCTTCTGCCGTAACTGGTGAAAAAGATGCTGTCAATGAAGACAACACACCAAAATACCAAATGGTTGATAAGTCTGCTTTGATTCCATTATTGACTGCGGCTATCCAAGAACAACAAGCAATCATTGAATCACTCAAGGCACGTTTGGATGCCGCTAACCTTTAAAGGAAAACCATGACTACTGAAACTATCACCGCAGAACAAATTGCCAAGCACTACTCCGCTTGCCTAGACAGCGTTAACCTTATCAATGGCGGTAAGCCAGAAGGCATGACTGCTGAAGATTGGGCAGACTGCCTGTCTAGGAACAAAGAACATTTAGTTTTGATGATTGCAAAAGATTTTTGGACAAATGAGGACTTAGCACCTCTGCAAGCCGCATCCGCTTAAACGAGAAGCCATCACTCGATCTTGGTGGCACACTAAAGGAAACATCATGGGAAAAAACGAAAAAACCCCTGTGACAATCGACGGCGTTGAGTTTAAGTTTGAAGACATGACACAGCAACAGCAGATGTTGCTCAACCATGTCGCTGACTTGGATCGCAAGCTTGATTCAGCTAGGTTCAACGTGGATCAGTTGCAAGTAGGCAGAGATGCCTTCTTTAGAATGCTGAAAGATGCGTTAGAGGCAAAGCCTGAAGAGGCAGTTACTGACGTAACAGTAAACTAAAACTAGCCACCTTCGGGTGGCTTCTTTAAGGAATTTTATGGAATCGGTTGAGACAAAATTGGCTGTACATGAAGCCGTCTGTTTTGAAAGATACAGCAGTATTGATCGATCCCTGCGTGATGGGGACAAGCGCATGACGAAGATTGAGTACCTCTTGTATGGGGTGATTGTCTGCGTTCTGTTTGGCCCCGGAGTGGCTGGCGAGTTAATTAAAAAGATTTTGGGTTTGTGAGCAATGGATGCGTTTTGTCGTCCTATTACTGTTGCTGTTATTGGCAGGAGCAACTGCTAAAGAACACTGCATCGTCTCTGATTTTTATGGGCTGAGCTGGATAAACGAGCCAACGTTGCGCCACATGGAGTTATCTCGGTGGCTGACAACAAACGGAAATTCTTGTAGTTCAGATCAGTTGGTAGGCATTTGGAACAACCTGTCCATGTGGGCAGGGGTAGCGGATAGTGCGGAGTTAAGAGCAAAAGTTCTGTACTTTTACGCACGGGCTAGAGAAAGGGAAGGCAAATGATTGAGACCATTAGACTATTTCCGACTGTTCAACCGTCTGGTTACCCTGACAAGCATGACCTTGCTCAAGTTAAGTTAGAGAAACAGCAACAGGTTAACAAGACGCTCGAGGTGGCCAAGCAAAAGCAAACCGAATTGCAGGACATTGGGTTTGAGATCTATTGCAGGAAAGTTGTTCAAGAGCGGCTCCGCATGGAGATATTCACAAATCGTAAGCTGGACATTTATGTATGACCAAGAAACCAATACCGAAACCACAAATAGAAGTGAAAGAGAAGTTGACGCTGTGGGTGACTCTCATGGTAAGTGCAACCCTGTGCATCTCCGTCTTGGCTATGGTAATCAGCTTTATGCTTGGACTGTGGGCCAAGGAAGTGGACAACGCAGAGATCTTCAAGATGATTTCACCCGCTTTTTCTACTCTTATCGGCGGCATGATTGGGTTCCTTTCTGGTATCAAACTCATGCAGAATGAAGACACTAAACCAAAGGATCCAAAATGCTGACCCTCTTGTCTACCCTGATCTCCTTTCTGATGGGCGGTTTGCCCAAGCTTTTGGAGTTCTTCCAAGACCGCTCAGATAAAAAGCACGAGCTAGACCTAGCCCAGATGCAGATCACCCGTGAGCTGGAGCTTCGTAAAGCAGGCTTTGAGGCCCAAGAGAGGGTCGAGCACATCAAATCAGAGCAACTGGCTACCGAGAGTGCGGCTAACACCGCTCAGGTTCTTATAGGGGCTCAGCAGGCTGAAATGCAGGCTGTCTAC
>Ga0114975_10002672_pt1 | contig 12168 bp, 12 predicted proteins | sample S_130626_EF_Meta_FD_87031 | JGI IMG/M metagenome (GOLD analysis project Ga0114975, IMG submission 87031) | Freshwater microbial communities from Lake Simoncouche, Canada to study carbon cycling - S_130626_EF_MetaG | ecosystem: Environmental > Aquatic > Freshwater > Lake | place: Lake...
CATTAAGTGTTACTATGACACATGAAATGGATGCAGTTAGAATTTTCATAGTATTTAACTGGCACTTATAAAATTGAATATAACAATCAGCGCATTTCACTTGATAAATCCTCACCCCACCCCACCCCTACAATGCAGGGCAATCCTTATTGTAATAATCCATATCATGTTCACCCAAGCGCTACATCAGAAGCATATTATGTTTGGTTTATGCGCAACCAAAATTATATAATGCGTTTTCCTGATATAGTTACTGCCTACAATTTTGCAAGCGCCTATATTGGCCCTAACAGAACAGATGTTATTTGGCATAATAACATCTGCACTATTTGCGAATCCTATAACAACGCTTTACAGCTTTGGCCAATTGCTACAACCCCTACCCTACAGCTATTAATTGGTATAGGCATCAATATACCTGAATGGATAGCCACAATGTATTGTCCAAATGGTTATAATACTATTATATATAGGTCGTTACCGCAGCAAGAGCCAGAGGAAAGTCAAGACACAAATACTATTGACATTGATGATTACAGTGCCGCAATAACAACCCCGCCGTTATATCCGACGCAAACACCAACACATGTAGAGCCAATAGACCTTCTTCTCTTAGTATATCCGCCCCTTGAGGATATATATGAAGACTCCTAATCTAATTCAGCAGTCGGCACGTTTGTTGTAATTCCTGAACAAATAAGCTGGAAATCTCCTGAGGTGACTCAGTTTTGTATTTTTTTACAATAGTTTCGAAAAACATAAACTCGTATAAGCCCAGCATGGAAACCAACGCAATATTTTCGACAATAATAAATGCCCAGCGTATCTTAAACTTGCAGCACATGCTTATAGCAAGCAACATCATCATAATGCTGCTCAATCCGCCAACATATGTCCATGAACGGTCTGCCAACATGAGATTAAAATTATTGCGCTCAGCGCGGCCTGCAAACCCTGCTTGTATAATATTTGTAGCATTCACTAAATCACGCAATATATAATTAACAACTGCAGTTTGATTATAGCTAAAGTTGGCACATTTTGAAATAAGCGCCCGCGTATAAAAATCAGTAGTTGATAAAATGCCATTGTCTTCATCGATGCTTACAAATTTGAAAAAGAATATTGTTTCAAAGATTGATATAAGCGTTATATGAAACATAAAGCGCAACAGATTTTCACATATGTGTTCACAGTGTAGACTTAGTTGAAATACTCTGCTAATAACACTTCCGCTAATATCAATCTTTTCCTCAAAGAAAATAGTAGCTTCGCCGCCACCCCCGCCCCCATTTTCCTTATCTGAGCCATTGATTGAGGCCGATTCAGGTATACGTATATTTAAGGGTGTCATATCAATGCCAGCAATGACGCCTCCACCAACGCCACCACCAGCACCACCAGCACCACCAGCACCACCAGCACCACCACCACCAGCACCACCAGCACCACCAGCACCACCAACATTTTTATAATTTCCGATTACAATAAAACTATCTGAATACGATGGTGGCCGCTTCATCTCACGCCGACAACCCTTATAATTTATATTATTCCACTATTTATATGCTTTATTAACACGTATTAAGAGTAAGGCAACACATACTAATCAGGGCATGAACAGTATCACCGTTTGTATATTAAATTACAAACGACCACAGAATCTGATACATGACATATTGCCACGCTTAGAAAGCAACCCTAATATTAGTTTAATTGTTATTGCCCACGGTAATCCTGAAGCCGTGTTTGGCCTCAATAAACCGCTCCCCCAAAATAATTATGTGTTAAAAGATAAAGTTCTTCATGTAGGTAATTATGAACAAAACGACGCAGAATGTTGTTGGCGCCGCTGGGCATTAATTAAGCTGTTGGTAGATAGACAAATTATCACTAGCAAATATATATTCAGCCAAGACGATGATATATTGTTTGGCCACGGTGAAATAGAAAAAATGCAGGAGGCCCATCTGGAAAAAGCGGGTATTCTTATCAGCGGTGCCCCAGGACGTAATACTAGTGAAGGCCGGTATTCTTATACGCATGTAAATGGCCCTTGTGAAATAGTATTAGGGCGCGCCATTTTTAGCCAGACAAAAATAATATATGATGCGATAAAGGAAGCGCAACGGCTTTCTATTCCACACAGCATTCTTAAGGAAGACGATATTTGTATGTCATTTTTGACACGTAAGTTATTTAATCCAGCCACCGCTTCATGTCATTATTCCATAGATTCGGCCCACGTCGATTTAGAAGATGATTATGCCTTATGTAAATCTGGCAATCACTCTATGCATCGAGATGCAGCGGTCAAATATTTCATGAATGAATATAATACATCCATTAGCAAAGTCAACAATCCATCAACTGATTCAGTCTCTTGTTTTATATACTGGGACAAGGGCGCCCAGCATATGCCCCCCTTTATTAAACATATTTACGAACATAATATGCAAATAGCACAAAAATATAAGTTCAAGTTGATTCTAATAGACGATTCAAATGTTCATACATTTTTTACTCCCCCCATCCAATTCCTCAGTTTAGCTCCAAATTTTAGAAGTGATATAGTACGCTTCAATGTCCTTCATACGCAGGGAGGCTTCTGGTTAGACACAGATGGTATTCTTATCGGAGATATGAATAATTTATGGGCAAATTTTAAACAGACTGGAAAAGCAATATTGCTTGACGAAGAGCGTGCTGATAAGAAATGTGGTACATTAGGATGCGCATCACTCGCCATGCTGCCTTATACCGACGTATCGCGATTCTGTGTTAATCATATTAACACATTATTAGATGCCATACCTACTTTAAAATCAATGAAATGGGACTTTTTAGGTCCCACGACTGTGTCAATGGTCGCCAAAATTTACCCCGAACAGGTAAAAATTAATAATGCATCGCATACAAAATGGGGTTGTAATTATATATTAGCACGCTCTTGGCGCCCAGGCTTAGAATACGATAGCTGGCTTTTGGGTCAAAAAGCACAGTCTATAGCAGAGGCACTACTTAACAACACTGAGTGTTTTTTCATTTTTACATGGTCCCTATATCGAATTAACACCATTGGCGATAATATAGTAGATTTTGTATTTAAAAATACTAATTCGTTATTTTATCATTTATTAAACCTATCGAAAAGCAGATAACATGCCACACATGTTTATGTATATGTCTGAAAAATCTACAATCCAAACGGTGCCAGATACGCTTTATCAAAAAATACACATTATAAATAAATATAACGTAAGTGTTATAAAAACCGTGCCCGAAAAAATTTTAAATATGTTAAGTGACGAAGAAATATCCGTTATTGTGAAATACTTTATTCTTAATGAAATGGGTGGCATATGGTTTGGGCCTAAATATGAATATACCGATAGTATCTACACACTGTGGCCAAACTTTATAAAATCGGGAAAGACATTTTTTCACGATGAAGCTGCCGATATAACCTATGCATTACACACACACACAGCCTCTACCAAAATGGCAACAGTGTGTATTGAGCGCCTGCTAATGGCCTTTCCTCAAGAAGATTCAATAAACTGGCTATGGTTGGACACATACATATTAAATTTGATTGCCAAAACGTATGATGCCCAGCTGCAGGAATCCCGTCAACGAAATCTTGTCTTTACAAGCGTCGGTCCTAATTCCAAATTTGACACATTATGGACCGATGCAAATCAAAATTACGATATTTATATTATATATTATGGCGACGACCCTGCTCAATATGAAAAATACAAGGCGTCAGCTAAATGGGCTGAAAAGCGCAAGGGATCCAAGTTCCAGAATTTTCATTATTTCTATAATACATATCCTCATATAATAGCCACATACGACAGATATTTTATTTTAGACGACGATATTATCATACGTCCGTCAGATATTAGCAAAATGTTTGCTTATTCATACAAGTATAAATTATCCATATGCGGCCCGTCCTTTTCAGAAGACAGTATTGCTTATCATCCTGTAACGCATCATAAGCCTAATACTATTCTCCAATATACAAATTTTGTGGAGGTAAATACGCCACTATTTTCCAGAGAGGCCCTACAAAAATTTATGAACTATTACGACGGGTCTATAATAGGCGCGGGCCTTGATTATTTATATATATGGGCAAACAATAATAGTAATGCAACAGATAAATTTGCTATTATTCATGATGTGCAGTGTATTAATCCATCTACACAAACAAAGGGTCTTGCACACAGAGAGTTATATAGTTTGAAAGAGCCCGCGCTCCAGAAAAAGACTGGACCCGAATGGGAAATGTACCGATGGTCGTTATGGGAAAAATACGCCGAAAAAATAAAATGCAAACCAATATTCGCACAAACTATATACAGCACAGTAAGTAAAACGGATGGTATAACATATACACGGCCAAAAACCTAATAAAACGGCCTAAAATACCTCAACTCAATACATATTAATACTACATGGAGTCCTTGACTGTATGTATATTAAATTATAAACGTCCCCAAAATTTAACCAATCATATTCTTCCCACCTTAGAAAAGAACCCCGCTGTAGCTCTTATTGTCGTTGCACATGGCCTTGAATCAACAACGTTTGACCAAATGAAACCCTTGAAACAGAATCATTATATCTTAAAGGACAAGGTTCTTCATGTTGGCAACTACGATGAAAACACAAACTGGGGCTGCTGGCGCCGCTGGGCCCTAATAAAGCTACTGGTAGAGCGCCAAATTATTAAAACAACATACATTTTAGTGCAGGACGACGACATCATGTTTCCTCCGCACGCATTAGAACAGATGTTAAAAGCCCATCAACTCTACAGAGGTATTCTTATTAGTGGAGCCCCAGGGCGCAATACTCAGAATGGCACCTACAACTGGGACCATGTGTCTGGCCCATGTGAAATAGTGACTGGCCGCGCCATACTTACAAAAACTGACACAATATGCAATGCTGTCTCAAAAGCCGACACATATGCCATCCCCGCCCTACACAAACAAGTGTGCGACGATATATGCATGTCTTTTCTCACATTAAATTCGCTAACTGATTATACGCAAAAACGTCACTATTCTATAGATACACAGTATGTTGATTTAGATGATAGTTATGGCTTATGTATCATGGACGACCACCTTGAAAAAAGAAACGACGCCCTAAAATTTTTCCTCAATGCAGCTAAATCCGACGCACCAGACCCCGCGCATATTAGTGAAACACGTTGTCTTTTTAAAAATATTACGCCAAAAGTGCAAAGACCCACTGAACAAATGCAAGAAACCAAAGAAACCCAAGAAACCCAACAAACAGAACCATCCGCAGTCACACGCAAACGTAACCTACTATTTACGAGCGCTGGCCACAATTCTAAATTTACCACAAATTGGACCAGCCCGAATCAAACCTACGATATATACGTAATATATTACGGCACCGACGAAACCATTTATCAGAACTACAAAGCTGCTGCAAAGTGGATAGAAAAACGTGCCGGCTCGAAATTTCAGAATTTCCATTATTTCTACCATCACTACAAACACATTATCGACACCTACGAACGTTTTTTTATCCTTGATGACGATATTATTATAACAGCCAGCGATATTAATACAATGTTTGAGTTATCCTACCGTTACAATTTATCAATTTGCGCGCCAAGCTTCAGCAACAAGACTAGTATTGCAGCCCATCCTATTACTATACATAGGCCAGACGTGTTACTACAGTATACAAATTTTGTCGAAGTTAATACACCCCTATTTTCGGCAGAGGCTATTCACAACTTAATGCGTCATTATGATGGGTCCCTTGTAGGAGCGGGCATCGACTATATTGCCATCTGGTCTAACGACCGTTACGCAGACAACAAATACGCGATTATACACAGTATACAGGCCATCAATCCATCTACTGAGTCAAAACAGCTGCAAACCCGTGAATTATACAGTGTGCCTAACATATTTCTATCTTGGTCAGAGCGCTGGACACAGTGGACCGCCTATGCTAAACGTATACACTGCCCTGAAATGTGGCATCATGTTATTTTTAGCACAGTCGATTTACAAGGCGCCGTATATTATCCACCATGTGAATAGGATAAATGAACAATGTATATATATCAATTGGGGCCCAATGTACCACCCCCCGTTTATTCGAAGAATTGGGCATAAAAACCGAAACGCTTCCCTTTGATTGGATGTTTACATCCCCAGTCTTTGTCTATACAATACTTAAATTGCTACTTATAGATAATATAGCTATTGATACACTTGTATCAGAACACTATTTTAAATGTGATAAGCGGGCGCACACCGGAGCACTGGAACATTATATTACGCACCCCAACGGGCAGTTTCTTCTAAATTCTAGATATAATGTTGCATTTCCACACGCAAAACTTGCCGATAAGCCTGTGTTTATTAGAAGGTTTCATAGACTAAAACAAATATTATTAAGCAAGAATAATTATATATATTTTATCTATATTTCTGTATCATCCCGCAAGGAAGGTAATTACACAGTTGATGGAAAAGAACCGATACAGAAATTATATAAATATATACAAGAAATCAACATTTTGCTGAAATCATTTAGAAGTAATTTTAAAATATGTGTTTTTGATACATATATGCCGAGATGTCAAGTATCACATCTAGCAGAGAATATTATATGTCGACCACTGCGACCGCAAAGTCACTGGACTCAGTTGCTTCCTGAATTAAAAATAAGATTTTACAATCTAATTTTAAGCCAGCATAAATGCAGCAGTCCAACCTGTAATTATAAACGCCACCTAAATATCAAAAATAACGGCGGAACACATTGCTGTAATGCTTGTAAGTTAAATAAAGGGCATGGCCCATTATGCGCCAAAACACAAATTTTACCGAAAATGGTCATACATACTTTTGGAGACAGTCATTCATACAACGGATGGCCCTCATATATTAAGACTCATCATTTAGGGTCCAAGCTGTGTTTTTCTATAGGGCGTGATGGTATTGATATAACTGGTGTTAACAACGGTGATACAATTATTTTCTGTTTTGGTGAAATTGATTGTCGCTGTCATATACACAAGCATATTTCGGCAGAAAAGCCCTACACGCAAATTATAGATACGATTGTAAATAGCTATTTTGAAAAAATAGCCCAAGCGATTAAATCGTATGCTAACCTAACTACTGTAATATATAATGTAGTTCCAGTATTGGAACAATACAAAAATGAGGAACCGACTAATTATCGATACTGTGGAACAGATGAAGAACGAAAGACATATACGCTGTATTTTAACACACGGCTACGCGAAAAATGCGCGGAATATAAGTATGTATTTTTTGATATATACAATAGTTATACCGATGCCAATGGCTTCTTGAATAAAGCGCTAAGTGACAATAGTGTCCATATACGTGATGGCACCTATATAAGCAAATTCATAGAACAGCATCTTCTAAATAACCCCGAATACAAGTAGACCCAACTCAAGAAGAATTTAGTCCACAGAAGTAGGGGATGGACAATGTCTATGGTCCATATGTTATAAATTTAGACAATAGACGCGACCGTTTTAACCAAATTATAGAAGAATTTTCCCGATTAAAATTCAAAAAATTCTGCCGCTTGCCAGCATCTAGACACAGTGACGCGCCACTGGCTTGTATTGAATCTCATTGTCGCGCCTTAGAAGATTTTCTAAAGGCCCCTGGTCAGGCCCCAGCGGTAATGATATGTGAAGACGATGCACAATTTAAATGTAGCCGCACCACATTAGACAAACACATCGATGAATTTTTACACAATCCCGATGCTGTAGTTGCAGCATTTGGTTACAACAGTGTGGAGCAAGAGCCCCACCACCTAACCCCCAATTTTTTTAGGGCACGTGATATTCAAACCCGCGTCTGTTATGTTGTAAAGCGCAGTTTTGCTCCAATTCTTAACAAACTTTGGCGCAGAATCTACACCCTTAGACAAAAGGACCCAGCACCGAAAAAAGCAAATTGGTATAGTAAAGTATATAATAACCTGCCCATTAAAAATATTGTTCCAGACAATCTTAGAGGCGACCAGTCGTGGAAAATTTTGCAGCAGGACTATGTTTTCCTAGTACCAAAGAAACACCTTGTTATTCAGCGCCCCAGCTACAGTGATATTGAAAAGCAGAACGTTGATTATAAAGTTTAATAATAGCACAAAATTTTTAAATTTTATGCATTTTTAAAAAAGTATAAAATTTAAACCGTCTAAACCTGCCCCACATTAGTACAGTAACATGGAACCAACTAAGCGTGGCACTAAATGGTCAAATGAGGAACATGAACAATTTATAAATTTACACAATTCAGGGAAATCAAACACAGAAATTGCCGAAATTTTAGGCCGGAGCCCATTAAGTATAGAATTTCGCATGAAGACCCATGCCGCAAATTTATATAAAACCGGTACAACTCCTGAACAAATTCAACAAGTGACGGGTCTTTCTTCAGATATAGTGACGGAAATCTGTCAAATTCAGGACATAACACATGCCGCAATTCGTAAAAGCCAACGCTGGAATGAACCAGAAATTAACGCCTTGCTACAGGCATTACGTCGTAAAAAATCCGCAACCGAGATTGCTACAATGTGCCAGCGCACAGTGTCATCCATAAATTCTAAAATAGAGTCACTTGCCTACAATTATTTTCATAAGGATAAGATGCAACCTGCTGAAATTTCACAGCTATTAAATTTACCTACTCAAACAATTGAGCAAATTGTTGCCAAAATAAAAGTAACTAAAGGTTCCACCAATGAAATTACCTGACATTTCAGATGAACAGAATTATCTATGAAAATTAACACGGAAAAATTTTGTAGTGTTTTTGTGGGATATATATTAGTTTATATACTGGCGTTTTGTCGAAAGCTACGCTTTCTAAGTCGCACGCTAAAGCGTGCTTAGCCGCAGCTGTCATACCCCTCATCGTCGCTAATGTCCCCCCGCAGATACTCAATACGCAGGTTCCACGTGCCGCTACTGAAGCTCACTGCATCCCCGTCATCCGATACCTTCATTGTCACGGGCGCATCAAAGGTGTGAAAGGTGCCATCGCCCGTCCACAGCTCCCGTGAACCCAGCTCATAGCTACAGATGCCAAAGGCCCTGCTTTCCACCGTGTAAAACACCGTCTCCTCCGCGGACCACAGACCGTTGTCCGCCCGCACCGAAATGAATCCCCGCCCGTCAGGAATCGCATAGTGACCGTATCGGCCCTGTAGGCTACTATGAAGGAAGTAGGAAAGGTCGCCAATATAATACTTTCCTGCAGGCAGCACATTTGTTGTCTTCTTGTCAAGAGACACAGTGGGCACGTTTGTAGTCTGAGCAGTCTGGTGGCGATTCATTTTTCCCTTCCTTAACTTCCTATACTCAGACACAGAGTGACTTCAATTTTTTACATACGCATCAAAAATTGAAGCCTACAATATTATAACTATTTAGTAAACATGTCAGACCCTTGGCTCACCAAACACACAAAGTCTGTGCTAACAAAGACCACTATCACAGTCATGGGCCATCTTAATGACCATGCTGTTCCTATTAAACTAAGCATCGAAGCCATTATACTGGACTATGGTCCAGTCATCAATCTGGAAATTATATCAGACACGCCGTATTTTGATGATGGTATGTTATCATGGTCTGACCATCCTTTTCAATGGCTTGACAAGAAGTATTTTGAGGACGGAGAAGCTGTAGGAAATATTATTGATGATACCCCTGCAACGCGGGCCTTAATTAACGAATTAGCCAGCTCTGAGCCCTATAAACTTTATACAACTACAGACTGCACTCATAAGGGCCGTATTATACGTGCATTAAGTCTTTTCTGGAGCTAAAATTATAGTTTTAATTTTTATGTTAATATAACTTACTAACATAAAAACATACTGAGCCGAAGCAGAAGCTTAAGCACGCAGAAGCTTAAGCACGCAGAAGCTTAAGCACGCAGAAGCTTAAGCACGCAGAAGCTTAAGCACGCAGAAGCTTAAGCACGCAGTACCAGCCCACAGAATATCATCAAGCCCAAGATGTATTCAAATCCCTTGGCACGCTTTAACACTGGCACCAGCTCAATAACATAGCTGTTCCACATGACACGCCCAATCATGGCCGCCACCAGCAAATAGACAAACAGGGTGGTAATAAGTGCAGCCACCTTGAAATACTTGGGGCCATAGACCTGCTGCACTACAAAGCTGAAAAAAATGCCAAACACAAACACTAGCAATAGTGTTTTTATTTCGCGTAATGTCTGTTTTTCTTCCTCAACATCGATTTTTGGTGGTCCAGCCATTGCCTCTTACTTCTAATATTATAAATCGAAAAAATTGATAGGCGCGTCCTTGCTTCCCTGCTCTACCAAAGATACACTCCATTCAAGAAAATGGACCAAATTCGCGTGCGCAATCTTTTGAGCCACATGGACGCGCTAACGCGTGCCAGCCTGAAGAAGCTGTTGCCCCCAAAGCTCAAGGCGCCGGAGACTGCTCCTATTCGATATCCCAATGCCCTACTGTCCATCTTCAATAAGCCGGACTGCTATTCAAACCTGGGCAACGTTGCGGAGGAGCTATTGCGCTTGCCTGCCAGCGAAGTCACTGTAGAGGCTGCATGCACAGCCGCGCTAAAGTGGGACCCCACCCTGACCACGCAAGCCCTTGACAAGGTCCGCGTGTCCAAGACCACGGAGCCCTTCTTGGAGCACATTCGGGCCACCCGCGTTCAGCTGGACGCCATTGTAAAGGGCCCGCTTCGCTTTGACGAAGTAGTTTCATACGGTGCCGTTCAGGGCCACCCAGACGCCCGCACGGACACCCAGCTATTTGAGGTGAAAATGACCGGGCAGCTTCAGGAGTCATGGGTCGGCTTTCTTTACCAGGTCTTTGCTTACGCCGCCCTTGCTTCAGAGGCCACCGACATTTATCTGGTTCTGCCCATGCAGCGCTTGGTCTGGCACTATGACGTGACCACCTGGACTCAGCGCACAGCCTATCGCGACCTGCTAAATGCCACGGCCACCAAGCGCCACGCAAATGAGGCCAATGATGCAGTAAGCGGTGCCATTCTTCGTGAGCTATACATGATTGGCTGCCATGTCAGTAAGCAGAAGCTTCTAACGGACACCATGCTTCAGCTGCCCGACCGCAAGCCCTACCAAATCTTTCTTGGCCCGCCCCAGAGCGCCAAGTTTAGCATTGCTGACGCAGACCTTGCATCCGCCGCGGCCGTAGTTGCGGAGCGCAAGCTGAACGTGTTTGTGCACAGTCCCTACATCATTAATCTGTGCCAGCCACCAGGCGCCAACGATGACTATCACACAGCACTGCTTATCAAGAACCTTCAATACGCAGTTGCCGTTGGCCTTAAGGGCGTGGTGGTTCATGTAGGCAAGTCAACAACACAGGACCTTCAAATAGCACTCAAGCACATGGCCACTAACCTAAAAACGGCCCTGGCCCATGCTACACCTGAGTGCCCCATCCTACTGGAGACGCCTGCAGGTCAGGGTTCCGAGACCTTGACGGCCTACAACGACTTTGTGGAGTTTGTAGTCAAGTTCCAGGACCCCCGCATTCGCATTTGTGTGGACACGTGCCACGTCTTTGCTTGCGGCCACCAGCCCATTGACTACATCGGACGCCTATCAACATATCACAAGAAGCACAAGCTGGTGCAGCTTATCCATTACAATGACAGTGCCACACCATGCGGTTCCCGCTTAGACCGCCATGCCTATATGGGCACGGGTCACATTGGCATGGCTGGCATGACCGCAATCGCCCATCACTGCCATGACAACAGCTATCCTATGTTGATTGAGTAAGATAAACAACAATCTACACCAACAAACCCACTACAAGAAACCCTTTTTCAGCGAAAAATATCTCATTTATAAATATATAAATGAAAAGCGGATTTGTTGAAGCTCCGTTAAAATCAGACACGAAATATTTTATAACTTATTTAGCTGGCGGAACCGCCTATGACGCGGCAACAATTAACAAGGGCCTTGCTGCAACAACCGTTAAATATACTACCACTGGGTCCATAATTAATTGTTCATCCTTTGCCGACCTCAACTCAATGTATCTGACAATAAATGCACA
>Ga0114975_10002673_pt1 | contig 12168 bp, 9 predicted proteins | sample S_130626_EF_Meta_FD_87031 | JGI IMG/M metagenome (GOLD analysis project Ga0114975, IMG submission 87031) | Freshwater microbial communities from Lake Simoncouche, Canada to study carbon cycling - S_130626_EF_MetaG | ecosystem: Environmental > Aquatic > Freshwater > Lake | place: Lake...
CTCCCCGCACCTGCTGTCATCCCCGTTCGGGCACGACGCCTTCCTCATCGACGATAAGTCGGTCGCGGCCCTCATTCGCCAACTCCTCGACGCGTAACTCCACGAGGAGTGCAATCGCCGCCGTCGCGAACAGCGCGACTTCGCAGATGTTGCGCGCGGTGATGAGGGCGAGTGGCGCCGGTTCCAGCGCCAGAAAATCAAAATACGCGTAGGGGTAGAGCACGTGTGTCAGAAACGCAATCGCACCGATGAGCGCGATCAGGATCGGCGACCACCGCGGATGCCAGTACAGCACCAACGCGATGACGGCCACACCAAGCCACGACACGAACTGTGGTGACCCGACCTTGTTGAAAACGATGAGCAACGAGATGAGCGTGGTCAGGGCCAGCCCAAGAATGTGTGTCGTGATCTCGCCCACCATCCGGATGCGGTGCAGGACGATACGCGCCGCCAATGCCCCCAGTGCAATCAGCTCGATGAGTGTCAGGGCCGCCGCTACGGCCGCCGTCGAATCCCCGCTGATTTCGAAAGTGAGAAGTTCGCTGGAATAGACGATCGCCGCGAAGCCACCCCCAAACGCTTCCCACAACCACGGGGTCGCCGCTACGGCTTCGACCTGAATACCGCGACCCTGTTGGTCGCCCAGAAAACTGAACACATTGTCGACACCGCCGATAATGACTCCTGCTAGGCCAACCGCCGCGGCAGTGCCGAACGCCCAATATGCGATTGTGCGTGCACGGGTTGTCAGCAGCGACGAGAGCCCGAGGACTATCGGCCACACCTTTACCCATGTCGCAACCGCGATGAGCGCACCCGCCAAACGCGGGTTCGAATCGGTGAGCGCGATGACCACGACCCCAAGGGCAACGGTGAACACATCGATCCGGCCAATCGCAATCGGTCCGAGCAGGGCAAGGAATCCGAGCCACGCGAGCGCAGCCCGTGGCGAGCGCTCTCGGACGGACGAAAACGCGACCGCGTTGACCACGACGACGAAACCAAACCAGCCGATAACCCCCAGTGCGCCGAAATACATCGGAATCAGCGCCCCAAACGGGTAAACACCCTCAGCGGTCAGCCCTTGCCACCCCCCACCGGAAATCCCCTGACCGATCCACTGTGGGTAGGTGTAGAGAACATCCCCGAGCGGACCGTTGGGGGCGAGGAGGTTCTCGATGATGAGTACGAGGTGGACCGCCGCGAAAATCCCCCAATCGCGAACCGTGCGTATCACGGCAGGGTCCGGTTGATTAGCACGTCGCCAGCCTAACCACCCGTCTGCTCGTAAACTTGTGGCATGACTATTCCCGCTCTTTTCCAGCCACTCACCATCCGTTCGGTGACCTTCCGCAATCGCATCTGGCTCTCCCCGTTGTGCGAATACTCCGCAGCGCAGGACGGCGTGCCGACCGACTGGCATCTTGCACACCTCGGGTCCGTCGCAATCGGTCGGGCGGGACTCGTCATGACCGAAGCGACTGCCGTCAACGCGGTGGGACGCATCTCACCACACGATGTCGGGATCTGGTCGGATGCCCAGGAGTCGAGTTGGAAACGAGTCGTCGACTTCATCCATTCCCAGGGTGTTGTCGCGGGAATCCAGCTCGCCCACGCCGGCCGCAAGGGCTCAACCGCTCCAGGATGGGGCGCCGACTACGAGGACACCACACCTCCCGAGAAGGGTGGCTGGCCGACCGTCGGCCCGTCAACTCTCGCCTTCGGTGATTATGCCGCGCCGGTGGCCCTCGACCAGGCCGGAATTGACCAGACCATCGCCGATTGGGTCTCGGCGGCACAACGTTCCCTGCGCGCAGGATTCGACGTGCTCGAAATTCACGCAGCCCACGGTTACCTCGTGCACCAGTTCCTGTCGCCGATTGCGAACGACCGCACCGACGAATACGGCGGATCTCTTGAGAACAGAGCACGTCTGCTGTTGCAGATTGTTCGCGCCGTGCGCGACGTCGCTGGCGCGGACGCTCCCATTTTTGTGCGTGTCAGCGCGACCGATTGGACGCTGGAGGGACTTCAGCCACACGACATCGAGCAGGTCGCTGCGTGGGCACACGAAGCAGGCGCCGACCTCATCGACACATCGAGCGGTGGCATCCAGTCGGGGATTCCCATCTCGACCGGACCCGGATACCAGGTTGCACTCGCCTCGGGCATCCGGCGAACCGCCGAGGTTCCCGTGAACGCTGTCGGAATGATCACCGATCCGCACCAGGCGAACGACATCGTTGAATCGGGTCAGGCGGATGCCGTCATGCTGGGCCGCGAGCTCATGCGTGACCCGCACTTTGCCTTCCGTGCATCGACCGCACTCGGCTACAAACTTCCCTACTGGCCAGACCAGTACGAGCGCGCCCAGCCCTAGCGTCCGAGGGCACGGCGGTTAGTGCCGCCGACGCGTCGCGTCCTGGACCTCGCCGATGAGCTCTTCAATGATGTCTTCGAGGAAGAGCACGCCGACCGTGTCGCCGTCCGCATCGAACACGCGGGCGATGTGCGCCCCGGTCCGCCGCAATTGGGCGAGCGCGTCCTCAAGGTCAAGGCCTCGGTAGAGCGAGGTCAACTGTCGAACCCGCTTAGCCGGAATCGGGTCGTCGTTGTCTCGGCCGATGACGTCCTTGAGGTGGATGTACCCGGTCGGTTCACCCGACGCGTCGAGCAACACGTAACGGCTGAATCCGCGCTGGGCAACTTCGCGTTCCACGTCGGTCGGCGTCGCCCCTTCCGGCAGCGCAACGATGTCGGCGATGGGGACGGTGATGTCCGAGACCTTCTTCGACGTGAACTCGATTGTCGCGGACACGGCGCCCGACCGATCGTCAAAGATGCCTTCCTTTTGCGACTGCTCGACAATGGTCGCCATTTCGTCCAGCGTGAAGACCGACTGTGCTTCGTCCTTGGGTTCAAAACCGCTCAGTCTCACCAACCCGTTGGCCATCGCGTTGAGGAGCCAGATGAAGGGCTTAAAGATGAACGCGAGTCCGGCCAACGGCGGAGCGAGCAGCAGAACCGCGCGATCGGGAATCGAAAACGCGAGGTTTTTCGGGACCATTTCGCCGACGACAACGTGCAGGACGGTGACGACCAGAATCGTCAACACGAGGGCGATTACCGAAATCGAATCGGCGGACAGTGGCAGGCCGTGAAGGACGTCGTCGAAAAGGTGGTGCAGAGCCGGTTCGGACACGCCCAGGATGAGCAGCGAACAGATGGTGATTCCCAATTGTGAGGTGGCAAGCATGAGCGATGCCCGTTCCATCGCGCCGAGGGCAACCTTCGCGGCCCACGAACCCGCTTCGACGCGCGGCTCAATTTGGCTGCGCCGTGCCGCAACAACGGCAAATTCCGCTGCCACAAAGAATGCGTTGATGAGAAGAAGGACGACGAGCCAGCCGATACCCGAATAATCAGTCATCGTTCACCTCGCTGAGGGTGAACCGCACGCGATCAATTCGGCGGCCGTCCATGCGCTCGACGACGAATATGCCGCCCAACGCTTCGTGCGACTGCCCAGCTTCAGGAATGTGCCCCCACTCCGAGAGGAGCCATCCGCCGACGGTTTCCCACGGTCCGTCGTCGGGAACATCAATGCCGGCGCGCTCTCGCAGCTCATCGGGTCGAAGCGATGCGGGGAACGTTAACGAATCCTTGCCCTTGACCACGTCGGCTTTTGCTCGGTCGTGTTCGTCACTCACCTCACCGATCAGTTCCTCAATGAGGTCCTCCAACGTCGCAATTCCCGCGGTTCCACCGTATTCATCGACAACGAGGGACATTTGATAACCCCGGGTACGCAATTCCCCGAGGAGGACGTCGAGCTGCATCGTTTCGGGAACGCGGAGGGCTTCGGTCTGCAGTGCACCGGCGGGAACCTCGGCGCGGCGTTCACGAGGAACGGCGACAGCTTGTTTGACGTGAACAACACCGACGACGTCGTCCGCATCCTCGTCAATGACCGGGAACCTTGAGAAACCGGTCTTCCGGGCAAGGGCAATGATGTCGTCCGCCGATTCGCCGACCTTGATTGTCGCGACGCGGGTTCGCGGAGTCATGATGTCTTGCGCCTGGTGCTGGGCGAACGACAGCGCCTTCCCCAGCAGTGTCGCTGTGTCTTCCTCGAGCCCGCCGTGAATCGAGGAATGACGAACCGCCGACGCCAACTCTTCGGCCGTGCGAGCCGAGGACAATTCCTCTTTCGGTTCGATGCCGAAAACTCGAACAATGGCATTAGCCGACTTCACCAACAACCAAACGAATGGGCTAAACAGCCACGTGAACGCCAGCTGGAACGGCGCAACGACCTTGATGACCCTGCGCGGAGCAGAAAGCGCGAGGTTCTTGGGATACAACTCTCCGACAATCATGGAAAGAATCGTCGCAAGAGTGACCGATGTGACGACACTGACGATGGGGGCAATTCCGGAAGGGATCCCCCAGGAGCGGAAAACGGGTTCCACCATCGTGGTGATCGCCGGCTCCATCGTCCAACCCGTGAGCAAAGTCGTCAGCGTGATACCGAGCTGCGCCGCCGACAAGTGCGTCGAGGTTCGCTTCAGTGCGGTAATTCCGGCGGAGAACCCGTGCTCACCCGCATCGCGACGTGCCTCCAGGTCACTGCGATCGAGGGTGACCAGCGCAAATTCCGACGCGACAAAGAAACCTGTACCAATCGTGAGGACAACTCCCAGCAGGACAAACAACCACTCCGTCACGCGACACCGCCCGTTTCGGTGCGGTCGCGTGACCCGCAACTATGACTGCCGTCCACCCGTTCAGCATAACTTGCGCAACGCCCCGCGGGCTGGCATTCCACCCACCCGTCAGTCGGTAGGCTAAACATCGGCGGTAGCATTCCGCAGACCACAATCTCCCATACGAGGTGACAAGAAGCAGTGTCCAACGACGGTTCGACTGACACTCCCGCATCCGACGATTTCGGAGCCAATGGCTGGCTCGTCGAAGAGATGTATGCATCATGGGTCAAGGACCCCGCTTCGGTCGATCCGTCATGGGTTCCGACACTGCAGAAGTTTGCATCACACGTCGGCGCAGCTGCCGCAAGCCCCGTGCCAACGACACCGGTAGCGGCGGCCGAGCGGGCACCCGCTGGTGAGAACGTGACTGGGCCAATTACTGCCGGGCAGCCAACTTCTCGCACCACGTCCGTCGGGCCGGTTGCGACTCCAATTCCTGCTCAAGCCCCCGTTGCTTCGCGCCCGTCCGAACAGACGGATGAATCGGTTGTCACCCCGCTCAAAGGAATGGCCAAGTCGTTGGCGTCGAATATGGACACGTCGCTGACGGTCCCAACGGCGACGAGCGTTCGGTCGATCCCCGCGAAACTCATGATCGACAATCGCATTGTCATCAACAATCACCTGCGACGCACGCGCGGCGGCAAGGTTTCGTTCACCCACATCATTGGGTGGGCGATGATTCGCGCCATCAAAGCGTTCCCCTCGCAAAACGTTTCGTACGACGAGCCCGGCGGCATCCCGTCGCTGATTGTCCCCGCGCACATCAACCTCGGACTCGCAATTGATGTTCCGAAGTCAGACGGAACCCGCGCACTGCTTGTCCCCGGCATCAAGAAGGCCGAGCAGATGTCGTTTGCCGACTTCCTCGAGGCCTACGAAGATGTCGTTGCTCGCGCGCGCGGGAACAAGCTCACGGCCGATGACTTTGCGGGTAACACCGTCTCACTAACAAACCCGGGCGGAATCGGAACGGTGCACTCGGTTCCGCGACTCATGAAGGGCCAGGGGTGCATCGTCGGTGCCGGCGCACTCGACTATCCCGCCGAATTCCAAGGCTCGGCAGAGAAAGTGCTCTACGACCTAGGCATCTCCAAGACCATTACCCTCACGTCGACCTACGACCACCGGGTTATTCAGGGTGCCGGCTCGGGGGAGTTTCTCAAAATCATCCACGAACTACTAATCGGCCAGAACGATTTCTACGAAGATATCTTCGCCGCGCTGCGTATTCCCTACAAGCCAATTGGTTGGTCTCAAGACATCAAGGTCAATGACTCGGACACAATCAACAAGACCGCTCGAGTTCAAGAGTTGGTCGACGCATTCCGCGTCCGCGGTCACCGCATGGCCGACATCGACCCGCTGGAATACAAACAGCGCACACACCCCGACCTCGAGATCGAAAATCACGGACTGACGTTCTGGGACCTTGACCGTGAATTCGTCGTCGGAGGGCTCGCTGGTCGTCGCACCATGCTGTTGCGCGAGGTGCTCGGCCTCATGCGCGACTCCTACTGCCGCACGGTCGGCGTCGAATACACGCACCTGCAAGACCCGGCGCAACGCAAGTGGTTCCAAGAACAGTTGGAACAGCCCTATGAAAAGCCAACGCACGACGAGCAGATGCGGATTCTCGACCGACTCAATCAGGCGGAAGCATTCGAAACCTTCCTGCAGACGAAGTACGTCGGACAAAAGCGTTTCTCGCTCGAGGGTGGCGAATCAATGATCGCCCTGCTCGACGAGATCATTCAGGATGCGGCGGAATTCGGTCTCGACGAAGTCGACATGGGAATGGCGCACCGCGGACGCCTCAACGTCCTCGCCAATATCGCCGGCAAAACATACGGCCAGATCTTCCGCGAATTTGAGGGGACCACGGACACCTCAACCGTTCAGGGATCGGGTGACGTCAAGTACCACCTCGGCACGGAAGGCCAATTCGTCACCGCCAAAGGCCAGACAATTCCCGTGTACCTCGCGGCAAACCCCTCACACCTCGAAGCGGTCAACGGTGTGCTCGAAGGAATTGTCCGAGCAAAGCAGGATTTCAAGCCGATCGCGTCCTTCACGGTCCTCCCCATCCTCGTCCACGGCGACGCCGCGATGGCCGGTCAGGGTGTCGTCATCGAGACCCTGCAAATGTCTCAGTTGCGCGGATACCGAACCGGCGGAACCATTCACGTCGTGGCCAACAACCAGGTCGGATTCACCACACTGCCGAAAGACTTCCGCACCTCGCTTTACTCCACCGATGTTGCAAAGGCCGTGCAGGCCCCGATCTTCCACGTCAACGGCGACGACCCAGAGGCCGTCGTTCGCGTTGCCAAACTCGCGGTGCGATACCGCCAAGAGTTCAAGCACGACGTGGTCATTGACCTGGTCTGCTACCGCCGACGCGGTCACAACGAGGGCGACGACCCGTCGATGACTCAGCCGTTGATGTACAACCTCATCGAGGCGAAGCGTTCGGTTCGCACCCTCTATGCCGAGTCACTCGTCGGCCGAGGCGATATCACTCAGGCCGAATACGACCAGGTTCAAACCAAATTCCTCTCTCTTCTCGAAAATGCCTTCGCCGAAACGCACGAGGCGTCGATCGACACCTCGGTCATTTCGAATCCAGAAACCGCCGAGGCGAATCAGCCGCAGCGTCATCCCGCCGCGACCGGTGTCGATGTTTCGGTGATTCACCGAATCGGCGATGCACACGGCAACCCGCCCGAGGGCTTTGCTGTTCACCCGAAGCTGGAACAGCTTCTTGCCAAGCGCGTCGAGATGAGCCGGAACGGCGAGATCGACTGGGGCTACGGCGAAATCCTTGCACTCGGTTCGCTTCTGCTGGAAGGCACCAAGGTTCGCTTTGCCGGACAAGACGCCCGTCGCGGAACGTTCGTTCAGCGCCACGCGGTGTTCCACGATCGTGTCAACGGCCAGGAATGGATTCCCCTGCTCAACCTTTCCGACACTCAGGCGCGATTCTGGATTTACGATTCGCTGCTGTCCGAATTCGCTGCACTGGCCTACGAATACGGTTATTCGGTCGGAAACCCTGACGCTCTGGTTTTGTGGGAAGCCCAGTTCGGTGACTTTGCGAACGGCGCACAAACCGTCATTGACGAGTTCATCTCGTCGAGCGAACAGAAGTGGGGTCAAAACTCAGGCGTCGTGCTGCTCCTCCCGCACGGCTTCGAGGGTCAGGGTCCGGATCATTCGTCGGCGCGTATCGAACGCTTCCTGCAACTCGCCGCCGAGGGAAACATGACCATCGCGCGCCCCTCGACACCGGCGTCGTACTTCCACCTGCTGCGTCGCCAGGCGTACGCACAACCCAAACGTCCGCTCATCGTGTTCACGCCTAAGGCGATGCTACGGCTGCGCGGCGCGACGAGCACCGTCGATGACTTTACGACCGGAGTATTCCAGCCCGTTCTCGATGACACAACGGTGGACGGACAAACCCGTCGCATCCTCTTGCACTCGGGAAAGATTCACTACGACCTACTGGCCGAACGCGACAAGCGTGGCACGAAGGGCGTTGCACTCGTGCGCATGGAACAGTTCTACCCGTTCGCCGAAGACGACCTGGCCACCGTGTTGTCCGCACACAAGGGGGCCGAACTCGTCTGGGTCCAGGACGAACCGGAAAACCAGGGCGCGTGGCCGTTCATCGCGCTCGAACTTCGCCGACTCGGAATCGACGGGCGTGTTGTCTCCCGACCGGCAGCCGCGTCACCCGCGGTCGGTTCGTCCAAACGATCCGCCGAGGAACACGCCGCGATTATGGACGAGGCATTCGCCGGACTTTAGACCGACAGGTCGCTTCTGGGCAATCGCGACACTTATTGTGGCGTGCGAAAATCCGTTGGGATATTCAAATTGGCAAAAATCGTTTCTCGGACACCGGGTGGTGGGGGTTCGGCCAGTGCCGCCCTGAATCGATGCGTCAGCGTTTCGACAATGTCGAGTTCGGCACTGCACGATTCGCATCCGTCGCAGTGGCCGCGCACCTGCGCACAGTCAATGGGATCTAGCAACCCATCCACGAGCGCCTCGATCCGAGGGAATGCCGATGCACACCCACAGTCGCGGTTTGTGTCCATTAGATTTCCTTACCCGATTCGTGCTCTGATTCGATCATCCCACGGAGTCGCGTGCGAGCACGGTGCACGCGAGTGAGAAGTGTTGCGGACTTGATGCCCAGATAGGTGGCTGCCTCGTCGGTACTCATCTGCTCAAGAATGACGGCCTTCGACGCATCGCGCAGGTCCGGGGGCAACAGCTCAAAATAGGCCTTGAGTTCGTCGATGCGAATGTTTTCCACGGCCTGCTTTTCGACACTGGACGACTGAAAACCGTGTCCGTCGAAAAACGCAACGGGATCACCGATTAGGATTTCGCGGTTGTCGCGGTTTCGCAACTGACGGCGAAGGTTGAAGCAGGTGTTCGTCACAATCTTTTTCAGCCACGCAAGAGCATAGGTGCCCTGCGTATAGCTGCCCCAGTTGTCGCGCGCCTTCATTCCCGCGAGCTGGACAACGTCGGCGACGAGCTCCGCCTTCATGCCGAATCGATAGAGTTCGTACTTCGCGTGGTTATAGACGCGGTCGAAAAGCTCGGGGAATACCTCGTCAAACGACCCGGTATTCCGATAGTCGGTGGTGATTTCCGCCGGGTTCCAGCCCGTCGTCGGCGGAATCTGAATCTCGCTGGCGTTCGCTTCCATGCCAGCCTGAATGTCGGGGTCTTGCCCGATGATGTCGAACCCGTCGCCCGATTCGCCCGTTGTGTCTTCGCTTATGGTCGTCTCCTCAACTAATCGTGTCATGATTCCAGCACCTCTCGCGTAATGTTTGAAGTAATGACTGATCGCGTTTATTCCCGTTTTGACGAAAATTGGCCTGCACCAATTTCGACGTCACCGATTAACGCGACGGTGTCCGTTCCGGGCAGTAAAAGCCTGACCAACCGGGAACTCGTGCTGTCCGCCCTGGCAGACGGTCCTTCGGTGTTGCGCCGACCCCTCCAATCCCGCGATTCTGACCTGATGCGCGAAGCGCTGAGGAAACTCGGGGTCGCTTGTCGTGACGCCTCGGAGGGCACCACGGACACGATTGAAGTATCCCTCGGACCTCTGACAGGAAACTCGACGATCGACTGCGGTTTGGCCGGAACGGTCATGCGGTTCGTGCCTCCCCTCGCCTCTCTCGTCACGGGCGATGTCACATTTGACGGGGACGAGGGCGCTCGGCGACGACCGATGGCAACCACCATTGATTCTCTCCGCCAGCTCGGCGTCGAGGTCACCGATGGCGGGCGCGGAACTCTGCCGTTCACCGTTCACGGCACCGGGCAAGTCCGCGGCGGTGACATCACCATCGACGCTTCCCAATCCAGCCAATTTGTTTCGGGACTGCTGCTCTCGGCCGCTCGATTCGATCAAGGACTCACGCTGCGGCACAGCGGTGAGGCGCTTCCGTCAATGCCCCACATCGACATGACCCTCGCGTGCCTGCGCGCGCGCGGCGTGACCGTCAGCACTCCCGAGCCGGGAGTGTGGCGAGTTGAACCGGGACCCATCAGCGGACGCGATGTCATCATCGAACCCGATCTGTCCAACGCGGCCCCGTTCCTCTGTGCTGCGGTCGTCGCTGGAGGAAGCGTGACAATCCCCGACTGGCCAAGCGCCACCACACAGGTCGGGGCGGATTTAGCCGAATACCTGCCGATGTTCGGGGCAACCGTGACCTGCGACGAACGCGGGCTCACCGTTGACGGGGGCCGCGGACTGCGCGGTGGTGCACCGATTCCCGGTGTCTCGCTGGATTTGTCCACGGGTGGCGAATTGGCGCCGGCACTTGTTGCCCTCGCCGCCCTGTCCCACGAACCATCCGAATTTCGCGGAATTGCTCACCTTCGCGGACACGAAACCGATCGCCTCGCTGCACTCGTCACGGAAATCAACGCGCTCGGCGGGAACGCAACCGAACTTGACGACGGCATCCGCGTCGAACCGGCGACCCTGCACGGGGGCGCGTGGCACACGTATCACGACCACCGCATGGCGACCGCGGGGGCCATCATTGGGCTCGCCGTTGACGGCGTAGAAGTTGAGGACATCGCCACCACAGCGAAAACCCTGCCTGACTTCCCGCGGATGTGGGCGGAAATGGTGGGCAAATGACGTCGCGCGACGACGATCTGGCGCGGTTCGACCGATTTGATGAGTCGTCGGTGAAGGTGCGACCGCCAAAGCGAGGAAGCAAACCTCGCACCAAGACCCGCCCAGCGCACGACGACTCTGTTCCTGGCCGCGTGATCACCGTCGACCGCGGGCGATACATAACCCTCGTCAACGAGGGTGAACCCGACGAAACTGTCGTCATCGCAAAACGAGCGCGTGAATTGTCCCGCACGTCCATCGTCACGGGCGACATCGTCGACCTGGTCGGTGACGTGACGGGAGTGGACGGATCGCTTGCGCGAATAGTGCGAATTCAGGATCGATCGACGGTTCTGCGGCGCAGCGCCGATGACACTGACCAGGTCGAACGCATGATTGTCGCCAACGCCGACCGGATGCTCATCGTTGTCGCCGCGGCGAACCCGGAACCGCGCCAGCGATTGGTTGATCGATACCTCGTTGCCGCTTTCGACGCAGGAATCCTGCCCATCCTCTGCATCACAAAAACCGACCTCGCTGACCCGACCGAGTTCCTCGAACATTTCCGCGGCCTCGATTTTCCGATTGTCACGTCTCGTTCGGATGCGCCACCCGTTGATGCCATCAGCGAACTGTTGCGCGGTCACACGTCGGTCGCCGTCGGACACTCGGGTGTGGGCAAGTCAACGCTGGTCAACGCGCTCGTACCTGGCGCCGATCGCGCGGTCGGAGTTGTCAACGACGTCACCGGTCGCGGCCGTCACACGTCCTCCTCGACCGTGTCCTTTCGGTTCCCCGGCGGTGGTTGGCTGATCGACACCCCCGGTGTTAGGTCCTTTGGTCTGGGGCACGTCCGCCCAGAATCCGTTCTCGCCGCGTTCACCGACCTCGCCGCCGTGGCCAAGGACTGCCCCCGCGGGTGCAACCACCGCGACGACGATTGCGCGATGGTGGACGCCGTCACCCACGGAGAGCTGGGTGCGGAAGGTGCCGCACGGCTCGATTCCGTTCAGCGTTTGATTGGGTCCCTTGATTCCGTGTCGTAGCCTGTTGACGTGACCATTTCACTCGACGACGCCCTCGCGCTTGCACGTACCCTGGCTGCGCACGCCGACCTCATATCGATGCGCAGATTCATCGCGCACGATTTCACCGTCACCACAAAGCCCGATCGGACGCCGGTTACCGAGGCAGACCGCGAAGTGGAAACCGCAATCCGACAGGGCGTCA
>Ga0114975_10002674_pt1 | contig 12167 bp, 14 predicted proteins | sample S_130626_EF_Meta_FD_87031 | JGI IMG/M metagenome (GOLD analysis project Ga0114975, IMG submission 87031) | Freshwater microbial communities from Lake Simoncouche, Canada to study carbon cycling - S_130626_EF_MetaG | ecosystem: Environmental > Aquatic > Freshwater > Lake | place: Lake...
TAATTTTCGCCTCGCCCTGCGCAATGCTCGAAAGCTCGGCTCAAATTATTATCAATGTATTTTAATACAATACGCTCAAAATTCATTTTAATAAAATAGTTTGAACTTACAATTACACAACTAATTTACTTACAATCAACTTCTGAATTTGTTGGAACTCATCAGTGCTCAATTGAAGTTTAGGGTTAGCGAAATTAATGTCGTTAGCTTCATTAATTGGAATTAAATGAACGTGTGCATGCGGCACTTCCAAACCAACTGTAACCATGCTTACCCTATTACAAGGAAAGCTTTGCTCTATTGCTTTGGCAATAGGTTTAGTAAATTGCATCAACTCATTTAAATAGGTATCTGGTACATCAAATATTTTATCTACTTCCGTTTTTGGAACAATTAAAGTATGCCCTTTTTGTAAAGGGAAAATATCTAAAAAAGCATAGAACTTATCTGATTCAGCAATTTTATAGGAAGGTATTTCGCCGTTGATAATTTTTGAAAAAATGGTCATATACAATGTTTGAAAATAAAATTAACCAATATACTTCGAACAAAAAAGCCTTCACACAATGCGAAGGTTTTATGTTGTATTAAACTTATTGAATTAATTATATGGTGATATTATCTACCTTAAACTTCATGACACCATTAGGTGTTTGAACTTCTGCAATTTCTCCAATCTTTTTCCCAATTAATCCTTTTCCTATAGGTGAAGATGCTGAAATTTTTCCAGCTTTTAAATCAGCCTCTTTTTCTCCTACCAATTGATACGTCACTGTTTTTTTAGTGGACTCATTTGTAATAGTTACTTTCGTTAAAATAGTAACCTTACTGGTATCAATGGTTTTTGTATCTACAATTTTAGCATTTGAAATAGCAGCTTCCAATTGTTTGATTTTAGACTCCAGCATTCCTTGTGCTTCTTTAGCAGCATCATACTCCGCATTCTCTTTCAAATCCCCTTTTTCTCTTGCCTCAGCAATAGCTCTTGATGCAGCAGGACGATCTACTGATTTTAATTTTTGTAGCTCTTCACGCATCTTATCAAATGTCTCTTGTGTTACATATACATTAGTTTCACTCATATCCTTCGTTTTATATAAAAAAAAATACAACGCCACATAATTGTAGCGTTGCAGTATACAAAGTTATTGAATTTAGGTCAAATATTTAGCAAACATTGCTCAAAATGAGCCAAATCAGGTCAAATTATGGATAATTTTTCCAATATCACCTTAGCCATCTTAAAATATGCTTCCTGGCTGTAGCCTGCAATATGGGGGGTTATGATGCAATTAGGAAAGGCCAATAAACTATCTAGCAGTAATTTATCATCAACTCCATAGGACGATAATTGTTCATTTTCAAGCACATCCAAACCTACTCCACTAACCCATTGGTTTTGAAGTGCATTAAGGACTGCTGCCGTATCTGAAACCGATCCTCTGCAAGTACTTAAAAAATAGGGTTTACGTTTACAAGCTTTAAAAAATGTATCATTTGCATAATGAAAGGTTAGCTCAGTTAAGGGTAAATGAAGACTTATTACTTGGGCTTCCTCTTGTATTTGCTGCAAACTCGCAGCTTTTATCCTTTCCGTATAAAAACCAGTTTTATAAATATCATGTGCTAATATTTTCACATCAAAGCCTGATAATACCTTTGCAAAAGCACTACCTGTATTTCCTAAACCCACGATGCCAATTGTTTTTCCAGTAAGCTCATCCGCCCTATTAGCATCCCTAATCCATTGCCCATTTTTGATTTCCCCATAACTACTATGAATACGATTCATTAAGCTTAACAATAACCCCAACGTATGTTCTCCAACTGTGGTACAATTTCCTTCCGGACTGCTTACACATTTTATTCCTTTACTTTCCGCATAATTAACATCAATTAATTCCATTCCACTTCCTAATCGTCCTATCCATTTTAATTGGCTTGCTTTATCTAAAATAGCAGCATCAACTTTTAAACGAGTTGTTACTATTAACCCAGTAGCCTGTGAAATTATTTCACACAATTGATCATAACTAATCGCTGGCTCATAAATAGTTTCGAACCCTTTTTCATTTAAGGTCTCTAATAAAAAAGTATGAACGGGTGCTGTGATAATTACTTTTGCTGCCATATTTATGGAGTGTGCATTTTAAAAGTAAGTGCTGCATAATCCTCATAGGTGAGGTTCTCAGCACGTTTAGTAAATATAGGATCTTCCAACTGTGCAGTTGTAAAATAAGGCTTTAAGGGATTGCGCAACATTTTACGTCTTTGTCCAAAAGCCATTTTTACAATATGATAAAAACTTTTTTCAGATGCCATCTCCGGAAATTTCTCCTTGCGTGTAAACATAATCACACCACTATCTACTTTTGGTGGCGGATTAAAAGCACTTGGAGGAACATCAAACAAATAAGTAACATCATAAAATGCTTGCGCTAAAACACTTAATATTCCATATGATTTTGAATGTGGCTTTGCAGCAATTCGCTCAGCTACTTCTTTTTGAAACATGCCAATCATGACAGGAATATTTTGTTTCCAATCCAACACTTTAAATACAATTTGTGTGGAGATATTATAAGGAAAATTTCCAACCAAATTAAAGCTTTCCTCAAAAGGCATAGCTGTTTCTAAAAAGTCCTCATTAATCAGCTTGCCATTTAATGCAGGAAAAGTATGTAATAAATAATTTACCTTTTCTGTATCCAACTCAATGGCCTTAAAATCGATACTAGGTACTTTGTAAATATACTCCGTAAGCGCCCCAGCCCCAGGACCTACTTCCACTAGCCTTTCCATTGGGAATTGCTGCAATTGCGCAAGTATCCTTTCACAAACGGTCTTATCAGTTAAAAAGTGCTGCCCAAGGGACTTTTTTAGCGTGTATTGCATGTAGCAAAGTTAGGTTTTTGTGCGTACTTTTACATCCTAATAAAATGGATATGAATCAGGAAATCAAAAAACCAATTATCGGCTTTAGTTGCGGGGATTTAAACGGGGTGGGCATTGAATTAATCATCAAATCCCTTTCTGATAGTCGCTTATTGGACTTTATGGTTCCTGTTATTTTTGCAAGTAATAAAAGCTTGAATTTTTATAAAAAATTAAGTCCTGAATTTGTCATTAACTATTCATCCATCCCAGATTTATCTAAAATAAATCCAAAACAAGTAAACTTAATTAATTGCTGGGAAGAAGAAGTGAATATAACACCTGGTGAACTTACGGATGAAGGTGGAAAATATGCATTCATTTCATTACAGCAAGCCGTTGCTGCTTTAAAGAATAAGCAAATTGACGGACTTGTAACTGCGCCTATTCACAAAAAAAATATACAATCTCCGGAATTTAATTTTAGTGGACATACCCCTTATTTACAACATGCTTTTGGAAACACCGAGAACTTAATGTTGTTGGTTGCTGAAAATTTAAGAATGGCATTGGTTACCGAACATGTTACCATTCAAGATGTAGCTAAACATATTACCAAGGATAAAATCAAACAGAAATTACAGATTTTAAATAGCAGTTTGCAAAAGGATTTCGGGATTGACAAGCCTCGTATAGCAGTGCTTGCCTTAAACCCACACGCAGGTGATGAAGGATTAATTGGTAAGGAAGAAATTGAAATCATTCGTCCGGCTGTAAAAGAAAGTAAAAATCAAATGCTAGTGTTTGGCCCTTATTCCGCTGATGCATTTTTTGCAAGAGGAGCCCACGAACAATTTGATGGTGTGTTAGCAATGTATCATGATCAAGGATTAATTCCTTTTAAATCATTAGCATTTGGCGAAGGCGTTAATTTTACGGCTGGCTTACCTATAGTAAGAACTAGCCCTGACCATGGAACGGCTTTTGACATTGCTGGCAAAAACAAGGCTGATAGTGCGTCCTTTACAGCAAGCATTTTTGAATGCGTACGCATTATACATGCAAGACAAGGATATAGAGATATGCGCTTAAATCCACTTAAGAAAATCAGTGCAAGGATGATTGCCAATGCGGTGGATGAGCGAATTGAAGGAGGATATTAATATTTTTCTACTTAGCTAATATTTACAATTCGTAAATATTTCTTTGATGGAATTAAAACCCCAACTTGGCAGGTACCCTCTTTTACCCTCTTCTAATTTTAATAATTTCTCAGCTTGTTTAGCAATGGGTAATGCTTTTTCGCAACTACCCCCTAACAACTTTGGTAAATTATATTGCAAGCTTGCTTCTAAAACATAAATACGTGGATTATTAGGATTTATTTTTTTTGCTTTTTGCAAGCTCCCATATATTCTATCCTTATAACTAAACCATCTCCAAGCTGGATTAACTTGCATTTTAATTGTATAAGCTAAACTTTCAGCACATAAGATTTCGTCGTTAATTTGAAGCTGTTTACATTTATTGATCCAATCAATGGCAATGTCAGCTTGGGTATCCATGTTTCCCTTGCTTAACAAAGCCATTTTAAATTGCACCAATGCAGCGTAATACTTAGGAAGCCACTCATTGGGAAAGGTATTACTAAGTGCCTTAAACTGATTTAATGAATTAGCATATTGTTCCTCTTTCGAAATTTGATTAAAATAATTTGTAGCATCAGTAATAGAGGTTTCAAAATTATTTGTTTGCGCTTTAATGAAGCTCACACTCAACAGGAATAATAATACAAACAACCTACGCATTTTTCTTAGGTTTTATTAGAGCATGAATTTAGAACATTGTATTGGAAACACCTTTATTGATTACATAATTTGTATAGGTAATTTCAATCCTGCCTTTTTTGTTTTTCAATGCTTTTTGTTTTGAGGTTGGATCCTCATCTCCAAACTCTAAAGTAATCCCATTAGGCAGTTTATAATCCTTTGTATTAAATGCAAATATAATTTTACTAGGCAGTCCTAAGTTAGCATAGCTACCATACTCCATCGTGATTTCATAACTTCCATTTTCCTTGGTCGTCGTAAATGTTTTATATACTAAGGCGTCAGTAGGATCAATCCATAAAGTGGAAATAACCCAATCCAATTTATCATCTGTCGGCACTAATTTTATCACCCTCAGTGTTTTGCCGTTGTACTCCTGTGTCCCAGCGGGTAAAGCAATATATTGTTTAGTATTTAGCAAAGAATTGATCGTAACCGACACACCTCCTTTGGGTAATAGCGATATACCGCCTTCTTTTTTAACCTTTAATAAATTCGGTTTTTTAAAATAAACTTTCACTTTACCCAAACTTGCCTTGATAAAGGAGACATCTGTTTTCATAACACCTTCCGCAACATAATCATTGACCAAGCCTAACTTTTGACTTACACGTTCAATTAATGGGTCAACTTGTGCCTGTAAATTGCTATTCAAAAAAAATAGGATTGTCAACAAACCATATTTAATTAAAAGGGTCGGTTTCTTATACATAATTAATTAGCTTAAAATATCTTTTCGCTTGGTGATAATAACGGATGCTGTTACAAATAATATGATATGAAGTGTAAGCACAATTAGGGAGGTTTTTATTTTAGCAATATTCAAGATTGTCCCATAAATAGCTTCATTGTTTTCGTCCACTTTAATATCAAAAAACTCCTTCCAATTATTCATATGTGTTGTAAATAAATAAGGCTTAATGATTGAGAACAAAGGAATATTTAAGGTGCTAAGAATGGTGAAAAATACAATAGCACTCATTGTTCCAACAATTGGACCAATGGAGTTATTCGCAATACTTGACATTAAAAATCCAAGTGATGTAACTGTTAACAATGAGAAACTTGCAAATACAAAGGCCCCAACATATCGCCACAAAACATCTTTCTCCTGAATCAATACAACATAATTTGACTTCATTAAAAACAAATCATCTGTACCAAAAATCCACATACTCACAAACAAGGCTAAAAACGCCAGCCATATTAATAATACAATGGTGTAAATACTTGCTGCAACAAATTTACCTATAACCCACTGTGTCCTGCTATATGGGGTCGTAAACAACAATCTTAAAGTACCTAAATTGGCTTCTCCGGAAATCATGTCGGCAGCAATTAAAGCAACTAACAAGGGAACATGCACTAACAACAATTGTAACAATATATAACAAATTAAATAGCCGTTCAGTACATTGCCATCCACCGTTAAAGTGTCATTAATATCTTTCATCAAAAAACCCGCATAGGATTGGCCATCCATTTTTAATCCAAATTGTATCACCATAATCAATGCTGCAATGGCTCCAAAAGCAATATATGTTCTTGGTCGTCTAAAAACTTTATATAATTCTATGGAAATAATTTCTTTCATTAATTTGAATTTGAAGTAACCTGTAAAAAATAATCTTCCAATGAATTTCTAGTCTCCACACTTATTAATCCAACTCCCGCATTCACTAATGAGGCGTTTAATAAAGGAATTTCATCATCTGGCATACGCAAATGAATACCATCAGTTCGTTGTAATAAATAATTACTAAAACTACCTGATAAAATCACTTGCAATGTTTGAGCATCATTCGTGGTTTTAACTTGCACAACCATTTTATTGGGATCTAATAATTTTTGAATAGGACCCTCAGCAATTTTTTGCCCTTTGTGAATGATCATGATCTGAGTAGCCATTTGTTCAATTTCAGAAAGCAAATGAGAAGATACTAAAACCGTTTTACCTTCTTGTTGTGCTAATTGTTTTATTAAATTTCTTATATCCGAAATCCCTTGTGGATCTAAGCCATTGGTAGGCTCATCTAAAATAATAAGCGACGGGTTATGTACAAGTGCAATGGCAATACCTAATCGTTGTTTCATGCCTAATGAAAAAGTTTGTACTTTATCCTTGCTTCTTTCTAATAAACCCACTTTGCTTAAAGTTTCATTAATACGAGCGGCATTTATTTGCTTGCTTCGTAATTTGGCGAATAATTGTAAATGCTCCCTAGCCGTTAAATATGGATATAAATCGGGACGTTCAATAATGGCTCCAACCTCTTCCAATATTACATTCCGATTAGCCTCCATTGACTTTCCAAATAACTCAATATGGCCACTAGTTGGGTGGATTAGGGATAACAACATGCGTATAGTTGTACTCTTACCAGATCCGTTTTGACCCAAAAAGCCAAACACCTCACCCGCATTAACACTAAAGCTTAATTGATCCACCGCTTTTAAGGTGCCAAAATGTTTACTTAAATCTTGAACTTGTATTACAGCCATATCATTATAACAAAAAACCCTGAACTAAGTTCAGGGTTTTAATCAAATATAGATAAGTACTATTTGTATTGAGGGATCAAGCTATTTGCTAAATCAACCATTTGCTTAATGCCATCTTCAGGTAAGTTTCCTTTCTTGAATTCAGCTAAAACATTTGGTAATTTATTGGTCATCTCTAATAAGAAATGCTCTTCAAATGCTTTTACTTTATTCACAGCAACTTCTTTTAACAAACCTTGCGTGCCCAAGTAGATGATAGCAACTTGCTTTTCAACTGTAAATGGAGTGTATTGAGCTTGTTTTAAGATTTCCACGTTTCTAGCACCTTTGTCAATTACATTTTTTGTAGCTGGATCCAAATCACCACCAAATTTAGAGAAGGCCTCTAACTCACGGTATAATGCTTGGTCTAATTTCAACGTACCAGATACTTTTTTCATTGATTTAATCTGCGCGTTACCACCCACACGGCTTACTGAGATACCTACGTTAATCGCTGGACGAATACCTGCGTTGAACAAGTTACCTTCTAAGAATATCTGACCGTCAGTAATAGAGATTACGTTGGTTGGGATATATGCAGATACGTCACCTGCTTGTGTTTCAATAATTGGTAATGCTGTTAATGAACCACCTCCTTTTACTAAATGCTTAATTGAAGCTGGTAAATCGTTCATGTTTTTAGCGATATCATCGTTTGCAATTACTTTCGCAGCACGCTCTAATAAACGACTATGTAAGTAGAATACATCACCTGGATAAGCCTCACGACCTGGCGGACGACGTAATAACAATGATACCTCACGATAAGCCACCGCTTGCTTTGATAAGTCATCAAATACAATCAATGCTGGTTTACCACAATCACGGAAAAACTCACCCACCGCTGCACCCGCAAATGGAGCGTAGAACTGTTGAGGAGCTGGATCCGCTGCTGAAGCTGCAACAATAGTTGTGTAAGCCATCGCACCGTTATCCTCTAATGTTTTCATAACACCAGCAATCGTTGATGCTTTTTGACCAATCGCAACATAAATACAATATACAGGTTGACCTGCATCGTAGAATTCTTTTTGATTGATAATCGTGTCCACACAAATTGCTGTTTTACCAGTTTGACGGTCACCAATTACCAATTCACGTTGACCACGACCAATAGGAATCATCGCATCAATCGCCTTGATACCTGTTTGTAATGGTTCTTTAACAGGCTCACGGAAAATTACCCCTGGTGCTTTTCGCTCCAATGGCATTTCATATAAGTCTCCTTGAATTGGACCTTTACCATCAATTGGTTCACCCAACATATTAATAACACGACCAACTAAACCATTACCTACTTTGATAGAGGCAATTTGTCCTGTTCTTTTTACTTTATCACCTTCTTTAATAGCCTTGCTATCACCCATCATTACCACACCCACATTATCTTCCTCTAAGTTTAAGGCAATTGCTTTAACACCATTTTCAAACTCCACTAACTCACCACTGCTAACGCCATTCAAACCATATACACGAGCGATACCATCACCCACTTGTAATACAGTACCTACTTCTTCTAAATCAGCACTTGCATTAAAGTTGCTTAATTGCTGTCTAAGAATCGCTGATATTTCATCCGGTTTAATGTCCACCATAATAGTCTATTTTAATAAATGATTATTTAAATTTTTTCTACGAACTCGTTATGTAAAAATTGTTTTTTGATATCTTTCAAATCTCTTGCGATACTCGCATCCAATAAATTATTATCAAATTCTAATACAAAACCTCCAATAAGTGCTTCGTCTGTTTTTGTAGTTAATTCAATGGTTGCAAATTTATTTTCTGCTTTTACCTTGTCTTCAATTGATTTCTTCAATACATCACTTACTTCAACTGCTGTGGTTAAAGTTACTTGATGAATTCCTTTTAAGGCATTGTATTGCTCAATAAAGGCAGTAGCCATTTCTGGCAAATCACTTTCTCTTCCTTTTTTCACTAACAATACAGTAAATGCATTTGTTAAGGCACTTACTTTATCCTTAGTAACCGCGTCAATGATACTATTTTTTTGATCTGCTTTTATGATTGGACTGCGCAATAAATTTACAAACTCCCTACTTGCTGTACATACAGCCTGCAAGTATTTCATGTCAGCATATACAGCTTCCAATTGCCCTTTTTCAGTGGCAAGGTCTAATATACTTTTTGCGTATCTGCCTGCTAAACGAGCGTTTGACATTTTTTATTAATTTAATTTAACTCCGTCTGCTAATTGATTAATATAACCTTCTTGTTCAGCTTTATTAGACAACTCTTTTCTTAATACTTTTTCAGCAACTTCAATAACTAATGAACCTACTTGATTTTTAACATCTATTAAGGCTGCATTTTTTTGTTGTGTTATAGCTAATTGTGCATCCGCCAAAATACGATCGTATTCAGCCTTCGCTTTATCTTTTGCTTCAGCAACCATTTTCTCAGAAGCTTCTTTAGCCTCTTTAATTAAGATAGCTCTTTCTTCACGTGCTTTTGCTAACAATGCTTCATTTTCATTTTGCATAGCTGTAATCTCAGCTTTCATTTTGTCGGCCTTTAATAAAGCTTCCTCAATGCCGCTTTCACGATCATGAATTGCTTTTAAAATTGGCTTCCAAGCAAACTTGCCCAATACAATTAATAAAACCAAAAAGGCAATGGTATTCCAAAACACCAAGCCAATATCTGGCAACACTAACGGGTTTATTTCTAACAACATAAAACTCTATTTATATTATTTATTTATAATTTCTATTCAATCTTTCAATACTTAAAAAATTATAGGCCCATCGCCCTGTGCTAGGGCCTATAATGAGTTTTTGAAATCTGGTCTATGACCTAAATTCCAACTTGATTATCCGTTACCTAATAAGGCAACAACCACAGCGAACAAGGCAACGGCCTCAACGAACGCAGCAGCAACAATCATGTTAGAACGGATTTCGTTAGCAGCTTCTGGCTGACGAGCAATACCTTCAACAGCACCTTTACCAATCTGACCGATACCAATTCCGGCACCGATAGCAGCTAATCCAGCGCCGATTGCGGCAACACTTCCTACTACCATTTTTTTACGTTTTAATTGTTATTGAAAAAAATCTTTAATTATTTAATTAGTGATGTGCTAAATCTTTATGTTCTCCATGCGCTTCGTGGTGATGCTCCTCGGTAGCCATTCCAATATACATTGCAGCTAACATGGTAAAGATGAAGGCTTGCAAAAACGCAACCAACAACTCAATCAAACCAATGAAAACTGCAAAAGGAATAGCAATTGCTGAAGCAAAAACCGTTTTGAATATGAAGATTAAACAAATCAAACTTAATACTAGAATGTGGCCTGCTGTAATGTTCGCAAATAAACGAATCATTAAAGAAATAGGCTTTGTAAATACACCAATTAATTCAATAGGAGCTAAAAATAATTTCATACTCCAATGCATACCTGGCATCCAAAAAATGTGTTCCCAATAACTTTTATTAGCGCTCAAATTCACCACGATAAAAACACAAACTGCTAAGGTCATAGTGAATGCAATATTACCACTCACATTTGCTCCACCTGGAAAGAAAGGAATCAAACCTAAAAAGTTATTCGTTAAAATCAAGAAGAAAATAGTTAATAAGAATGGCATGTATTTACCTGCTCTCTTAGCACCAATATTTGGGATAGCTACTTCATCTCTTACAAATAAAATAATCGGTTCCATAAAAGATTGCAGTCCTTTAGGCGCAGTTTTAATCCCAGTCTTTTTATAAGCAGCTGCTGAACTTAACAACACCACCAACAAAATAAATACAGATACAAATAAACTTGCTACGTTTTTGGTTATTGATAAATCCAAAAGTTGTTTGCTTGCCGCAGCATCTAAATTTCCACTAGCATCAACAATTTTAGTTTTGCCTTCAATTAATTTATAATCAAAGTTGCCTTTGTAAACAACAGGCTCATGATGTTCGTTAACGAATTTTTCAGAAGAGAAAAATTCAAATCCTTTTGAGGTTTTCAATATCACTGGCAAGTGAATGGAAGTATGTCCCCATAAGTGCCAACTATGATCATCCTTAATATGCTCCAAGATAGTTTCAGTAACATTAAAGTCACCTTCTTTTTTTTCAGCATTGGCAGCATGCCCTTCCACAGCAACCTCATTTTCATTTGCGAATGAATTGGTTACACTTAATACAGCAAAAAGGCTAAAACACGCTACCAGTAAAGTTTTTAATCGTAATAAGGACATGATGTGCTCAAAATTTGCGGCAAAGATAGGAATAAAGCGGTTGAAATTGTGCATTTTTTAATAGAAAATTAAGCGCAAATTTAAAAATTCAAATAGTTATATCTAATTGAAAATCAATATATTAATAAAATATTGATTATTTTTTTTCCGCAAACTGCATTTCATTCAATGCAGTGTAAAAACCACCCAATTGTAATAACTCCTGATGTGTACCCATTTCCACTATCTCCCCTTTATCCAAAACAATGATTTTATCGGCTTTACGGATGGTAGAAAGACGGTGTGCAATCACAATGGAAGTTCGACCTTTAATAAGTGTTTCAATGGCATGTTCAATTAATAATTCACTTTCGGTATCAATGGATGAAGTGGCTTCATCCAAAATTAAAATGGAAGGATTGTATAGTAGTGCTCGAATAAAGCTTAATAATTGTCTTTGGCCAAGGCTAAGGGTGGCGCCTCTTTCCATTACATGGTAATCATAACCACCAGGAAGTTGCATGATAAAATCGTGCATACCAATCATCTTAGCAGCTTCCTGTACCTGCTGTTTTGATATGTTTGTATTTCGAAGGGTGATGTTGTCATAAACAGAACCAGAAAACAAAAAAACATCCTGTAAAACAACGCCAATGGAAGCCCTTAAACGGTTTAAAGAATAGGATTCTATTGGATGATCATCTAAAATAATTTCACCTGA
>Ga0114975_10002675_pt1 | contig 12166 bp, 23 predicted proteins | sample S_130626_EF_Meta_FD_87031 | JGI IMG/M metagenome (GOLD analysis project Ga0114975, IMG submission 87031) | Freshwater microbial communities from Lake Simoncouche, Canada to study carbon cycling - S_130626_EF_MetaG | ecosystem: Environmental > Aquatic > Freshwater > Lake | place: Lake...
AATGTTGTAGTCGAAGTAGTCCTCGGCCTCCTCCAAGGACATGTCCCTCGTGAGTATCTCGATCATTTTGTCGTAGGAGTAGACCAACCTGCTCATGACGTCTAGTCCGATGACCGCCTCATCAAAGCCGTCGGCCTTCATGAACTCCTCGTCGGGACACATCTCAAATATTTTCTCAAGCGTTGTCATGTACTTGTTTTTTAACCTCGCCTATCTCAATGCTGCGGGCCATGGTTATAATTGCGTTGGTGCTCAGTATCGTGACCGCCACACTGATTGCGTTCTGAAACGCACTGCGTGTAACCTTCAACGGGTCAATGACTCCCATCTGAATAAGGCTGCCCATCTTACCCGTCTTTAGGTTGTAGCCGTCTCCGTCGGGCGTGCCGCCACTATAAATATTTGTGACACATAGACCTGCGTTTGACAGTATCTGCTCAAGTGGCGCCCCTAATGACCCCTGAACGATCTTCATCGCAGCACGTGCCTCGTCAATCAATCCCTTTCCGTACATCTCAACTAAGTTGATCTCGCTGAGCGCCTTTCCCGCACCCGGAAGGATTCCCTCCTCTAGCGCAGACCTTACCGCACAAACTGCGTCGTCTACCCTGTCGTACAACTCCTTCTGCTCCAAGTCTGTCTGTCCGCCGACGAATATTACACCAACTCCACCCGTAAGGGAGGCAATCCTCTCCAATATGAAGTCCTTCTCGTTCTTCCTCTTGGCTAACTTGTGTGCGTCCCATAGCTGAGCAACACGCTCGTCTACCGCAGGCTGATCTAGCTTAACGCCCGACTTCAGTATGACGGTCTTGTCTTTAGACACGATCACCTTGGCTGCGTGCCCTAGGTCTGCGTAGCTGATGTGGCTGAGGTCGTCTCCCGTCTTCTCGCTGTAGTACGTGGCACCCACGCTGATTGCCACGTCGTGCATCAACTCGTGCTGTTTGTATCCAAAGTTAGGCGGCGGTATCACGCAAACCTTCAGGTTCCCCTTCACGACGTTTGCCGCCAACGTGTTTATGACGTTAGAGGAGCATGGCGCTATAATTAGAAGCCTCTTGCCCTCCGATATGATCGGCTTTAATACGTTCTCTATCTGTAAAATGTTCGCTATCTCTGTGTCTGCCACAAGCACCATGGTGTCCTCAAGGACACACTCGTCCTTCTTTTGGTCGTTGATGAACATGCTCGAGACGTACCCACGGTCTATTTTAAGGCCCATGGTGGTCTCCGCATACGTGTCGCTTGTCTGTGACCGCTCGACTGTAACTAGGCCCGTCTTGCCCACGTCCTTGTACACCTCGGCTATAATCCTTCCGATCTCCCTGTCGTTGTTCGCAGATATTGACGCCACGTCGATCAGCATGCTGTTCGTGACGCTCCTGCTCTTCGACTTCAACGACTCGACCACCTTCGTGCTCATCTCCACCATGTGTCTCAGTACCTCTGTCCGGTTGAGTCCCTCCGTGATGTGCTCTAGTCCGCCCAATACCAACGCCTCAGTTAAAACAATTGCGGTCGTTGTCCCGTCCCCCGCAGACGTCGCAGTCCTCTCAGCAGCCTCCTTCATCATCCTCACCGCCAAGTTCTCTGTCGGGTCGAATAGATCAATAGACTTCGCCACGGTTACACCGTCCTTGGTTACCGTTATTCCGTGCGTGTGACTTGGTGATTCGATGAGTACCGTGTTTCCTCCGGGGCCGAGCGTGCTCTTAACAGCACGTGACATTTTAATTACTCCGTTGATTAACTTCTGCCTACCTTCCGCACCGAACTGTAAGTCCTTTGGCGAGTAGCCTGATTGTTCCATCATGATAATTTAATTTAATTGTTTAGGCAAATGTATGAAATAAACTAAAGACTGTAAAATATAGTTCCATGTCGGAATGTCAATTTATTTTCTCTACTTCTCTCTCTCTTTTTCCTCCTTCTTCTTTTATTTTTTTGAATCTAAAGTCTCTTTATTTTCGACATTATCGACATTAAGAAGATAAATAGTTATAAATCAATTAGTTAGTAAAAACACTTTCGACATTTTTCCGACATAGTAAATGTTAAAAATGACATAAAAAAAGGGAATCAGCGATTTGACCCCCTTTTTAATTGTACTAAACTTGCACTAACATCCGCAGTCCTTCATTCCGTTCATGCTCTCCATTGCCTCAGACCTCATCTCCCCGATAGAAAAAGCCTCAGCCATTGTCGAAATTTTCTCTGAACGCTTAATCATCTTCTTCATCTCTGCAGCCTGAGCGATGCCCGTCTGACCGTCAGGTCGGTTGTTAATTAGCATGCCATCCTTCTGAGCCAAGCCGTAGCCTGCGCCCCTTTGTTGGTATATGCTGTTGCCCAAGTTGAGCGCCTTCTTGTTTCTGTTGAACATCATAACTGTAGTTTTAATTTATACAAATATACGAAATACTTGTAGTGTTTGGGTACTAGTAAGGTTTGGCGCAAGCCAAGCCAATCAGAAAGTGACTTTTTTAATCGAGGGGGGATAGTCGTTTCAAAACTTTCGGCCGGATTTTTTAGGCTTTCCATGGTCGGGCCGTCTCCGCTCAGGTCGGCTGCGCTGCTGCAGCCGGCCGCATCCGTTAGCTGTCGTTAGCCGTCAGCCATCGTTCATTCCTCGCAAAGCCTTACCCCTACTACGTTTCATCGCTGTGTCTTTAAAGATACATTGCCCATAACAGGCACCCAAAGAGAGGTCTTTACCCCTCTCCCATAAATTTTGCGTCTAATATACCTTAGTGATCGCCTAGCTACGCATCTACCTTGTACATTGCTCGTTCAATACTATTTTAAAAAAGATTTAAAAAAACATTGCCATGAATTAGAATTGTACTATCTTTGTACAAACAATGAACAATTAGCACTCACATCTAAAAAAACACTAATATGAATTTTTTAAAAGAATTTAAAAAAGTAATGTACGATTTCAAATCAGGCGAAGTGGTTCCATACAAATCGATGTACGGTAAAACTGAGATTCATTATAAATATAAAAATACATTTATAAACTATAGCAGTATTGACAGCAAGTGGGTAGTTTATATGCAAATTAATGATAGTCCAACTGTTGTTATAGGTGGTTATAAAACACTGAAAATTGCAACAGAGGTAGCATTTTATTACACAACAATTAATAAGTAACCAACTAAAAACACTAATATGACTAACATGGACAAACACCTCAAAAAATTTAGCGATGCGTCTCGTGTTGCGCTGCAGTACGATATGCAGAACGAATACACACCACAGGACGTAATCGACGCATGGCAGTACCTGCACAATACAGGATACATCAAGTTTCTGTCTCCTTGGCACCAATACCTGTACGAGAGCGTACTAATGTGCGAATTGATAGAAGTACAAGACAATAGCAATATTTAATCAACCAACCAACTAAAATTTACAGACATGACAAATTTATTAGCAATTGAGACCGCCTTCCTTAACAAGGCAACAGTGAGCAACAGTTTAAACCTGAATGTTATCAGGTCAACCCAAAAAAGTCTATCGAACGGACAAAAAAAGAAGTTTGAGCAGACCTTAGAACTAGCAAAGCTAGTGATCGCAGCACAGGATTGGTTTGCATCCGAGGAAGGTAAGGCCATCTGCAACGAGGAAGGTATAAGTTGGAACAACGAAGCTATTGGCCTAAAAGTGTTTGGATGGCAGAAGTCATTCTTCTACAAGGTAGCCAAGGCAGGACGTCTTGCAACAGTGGTGGTGGATGAGTTTAAGGCACAATGCGCTCAGATTGAGTCGGAAGGTAAAGAACCAAACAGGACAGTTGAAGGCCTGTTAAAGTTCGCAAAGCAGGTGGAAACGTCCACCACTAGCGAAGGTGGAGAAGGAGACAGCGAAGGCAAGGAGACAGGCGCAGCAGTTGAGGTACGTGTCCCTACCATGGTAACTTTCACGTACAAGACCGACGACATCAACGTCAAGGTGGTGGTTGATACCAACAGCAAGGTAACGACTAATAACAGCAGGGACAGCATACTAGAGGCAATGCGCAAGCTATCAATGCTACTTATAGACCTAGCATAAACGTGTCGTTAAAGACACAACAGAGGTAACGGTTCAAGGTAGGTTCGATTCCTACCACCTCACTAACCAACTTAAAATTACAACTATGCCTAACGGAATCAAATTTGTGCTAACAGGTGACAGCGATAGGGGAACCATCACAGAATACCACAGGAAACCATCACCACTACTTTTGAACAAGTGTTTAAGTTCTGACGTTGCAGGTCTACCAAAGAAGGTTGTATCTAGCATTGTAAAAGTTGACGGTAACGGAATTGAGTCAAAGTTTACAGTTGGTATGGAAGTTGAGAAAAACCAACTACATCGCAATTCAGTACGGGAATACGAACTATTTTGCGGATTCGAACATGATCGTTCATGTGGATACGAGGCGGTAACACACATCTTACCTTTGCTTCCTGCAGGTACATGGCGCAACAAGGTCTACGACATGATGCACAAGGCAGAGGTAATCATTGACGACCAATTTAGTCCATCTGACAGCACCTGCGGTGGTCACATCACACTAGGCGTTAACGGCCTTGACGGCGTAACCATTAACGAACTAGTACGCAAGTACAGTGGCATTATCCTAGCCATGTACAGGTTCAGGATGAATAACAAGTACTGCGGCCACAACCAAAGGATGGAAGTCGAGGTACAACAACGTTGGGGAGGCAGTACATTTAGGTACAGGTCATGCAGCTACAGCTATCCGGCAGATTCTAGGGGTTGGCAGCACAAGTACCAAGTAGCTTTGGTTAAGGGTAACCTGCTAGAGTTCAGGATACCTAGCAAGTTCGAGTCGGTTAAGCAAATGATGAGACGTTATGAGTTGTTCTACGAACTGTTAAACTACGCAGTGAACGTTAAAGGTAGCTACACCAACTTTCTAAAAAAGATCACTCCCTTGGTTAAAATTATTTACCCTAATCCTGAGGCAGCAGATTACATCCTTAGGTTGGCTGTTCACTTTCAGAAGTTCATTAACACAGGAAAGGTTGATGAGCAGATAGCCAAGTGGGCAGCGAGGTAGTAAAAAACGGCAGTGTCTTTAAAGATACTGCCGACCGTCTCAGGATGTTATCCTGACTGATGAGGCCAAAAGGCCGAAACGGTAACCAATAAAAAAATTGACATGAACTTCAACAAATTTAACAGCACGCTAATTACAGAAGCGCAGTACCAACAGTTACCAAAGGGCGTAGACATTTGGGAAGATTTTAACGATGAATATGTTAGCCTACATGGTGGTATCTTAATTCACACCAAGCAAGATTTTGGTCAGACAGATATTGGCGATTATCCAATTGGAGACAATCCGCAAAGATTCATTTTAACAGTTATTAACCAATAAAAACACACACACATGAAATCACAGAACGTTTTATTATCAGTTTTAGCGTTGATCGCTACATTTGGCCTACTTGGCGCAGTTTATATGTTTTACTGCGTTGACGTAGCGCCCGAGTTTATTATAATCATGTTCGTACTATCACTCACCACCTTGGCGGTAAGTTTAGCAAAAATTGAATCAAACCTTAAAAATAACTAGACCATGACAAAGAGAATCACACCACAGCAGAAACGTATTGCAGATGCCCACATAAAGGCACGCAAGGCCGACAAGTTCACCAATCCTGTAGTTAGTACGGTGGCAGAGTTATTGACCGCCCTAGAGGCAGGAGAGACCTTCTCAGATATGCTAAGAGAGGTTGAGGTAAGACATTGCACGGTAACCACATTAATCCTGTGCAGGCAGCTAAACCACCTCACAGACTCGTACACTAGGCAGGTAAGGAACGGATTCAAGGAGATTTTAACGCTAATGGCTGAGAGGCAGGATAGGCGTTCTCAGATGTAATAGCATAACAGGAGTAACGGTTCAAGGTTGGTTCGATTCCAACCTACTCCCCTAACTTTAAACCAACCACAATGACAGAGAAACAGTACTGCGTTATGTATACGCCCGAGATGCACGAGTTTGTGCAGGAGAGAAAAATATCCAACTTTGTAAGTGACGCAGACATCCTAGTTATTAGGCTGCTAGACCACAATGACAACGAGTTCGCCATGCTGATGCTAGAGTTTGCCAAGTGGCTTGTAGATCACGAGAACGACTGCAGCGTTAATCCTGATGCGGACGGCAGCAAGTACCACCAATTCATAAGCTACGACGAGACCAAGCAGGAGACGTTAAGGTTCACACACGAGACTAAAACATACGTGGTTGTCATCATGGTGACAGGCGACGACTTTTGGCTTGACGACTACTGCGGCTTTGACATTCACTACTGCAAGGACTACGGCGACATTGAAGTGTACGTAAGCAGCAGCACAGGCAAGTACAACTTTGAACCAATTTACACACAAAAAATAAAAACCATCTAGTATGAACAGCAGAACACTAAAAAAGTACGGATTCACAGCAATCGAGGAGTACTTTGACTACATCCTTGAGAGCAAATGGAACGGGCAACATACACAAGCGCACGAGTTATTCAACGAACTAAGTGAGGGGATGCAGGGCGAACGGGCGCAGTTTTTTGAGTACCTTGAAGAGTCGTTAGGCGTATATGCAGATGCGTTCAGGGAGTTAAAGAAGTACTTCACAGGGTAAACAACGGCAGTGTCTTCAACGACACTGCTACCGTCTCGTGATATTTTCACGACTGATGAGTTCATAAGAACGAAACGGTAACCAACAAAAACTAAACAACATGAATCAAGAGACATCACAAATTGAAATGCAAAGAAAGGAGAAGGTACAAGACCTGATTGACAGGTTGGTGTACCTACCCGAGACCAAGTTGAACAGGTTCACTGCAGCACTAGACTACATCTTCGAGAACTACTCGGTTGACGTAGAGGTAATAAACGGTGTAAGAGTTTACGGCTCAAAAACTAACAAGTTACGGCTCAAAAAAAGTTGTAAATAAATTTGGTAGTGTATAAATAATGTACTATCTTTGTATAAATCTAGTCTAAATCTAAATCAAATAAAATGAGCAAAGCAACAGAACAGATCGTAAATGCGTTCCTAGCAGGAGACGTAAAGAACACAGCAAACGGCAGCACTGACGGTGTCGGCCTGATGCTGTTTGGCAACAGGATTGCTGAACACAGGAAGGAAGGACTTTGGATAACTAACTGCGGTTGGTTCACCATGACCACCAAGGCGAGACTTAACGCACTGCCTGACGTCAGTATAAAACAGGTAAAAAATAAGTGGTACCTGAACGGAAACGAGTGGGACGGCACATGGATAAAGGTGAACAGCAACAGACCGCCTGTAATAGACCAAAAAAGGGTAGGCACAGCGTTCGATATGTCAACAGTGTACGTGTCTGTAGACGGTTGGAGAGGCTACAATCAGCCTATCTACGCAATATGTGGCGCCAATGATACGGGAACGTTTTCGGACTCGCCTTGCCCATCTGACGTGTGTGAGAGGGAGTTGAACCTAGTGACCACGGGGTTAAGGTTGGCGGGTATTCCGTTCAAGGAGATGGTACTAGAGACCTCAAACGTGTTCTGTGTCCACAGGTACATAGTGGTACCACCTAAGCACGAGGAGTTCGGAAAGATGCTAGTGGACAGCGTACTTGCCAATAACGAGACGGGGTTACTGTATAAATGCTAGGTAAATGGCGGTGTCTTCAACGACACTGCCACTGTCGCAGGATGTGTATCCTGCCTGATGAGTTCATAAGAACGAAACAGTAAACTTTAAATCAAATCAACATGAGCCACTACGTAAAATCAAGAAAGATCACCCACTACAGGAACGGAAAGATCAAGGGAACGTTCACCTTAAGCAACAAGACCAAGACACATTTTGAGATCAGCAAGGACGGTGAATGGCAGCAGTGGGGAAACACTGTCAACAACCTGTACATGACAGTGAGGGCAGTTGAGGAGTTGGTGAAGGAGCAGAGGCAGTTCATATTGTGCTAAAATATATGTCAAATATATTTTGTAATGTACAAATTTAGTATTACCTTTGTTTAAATCTAGTTCATTAATCGGGTTCTGAATCTTAGTTGGTTCTGCCCAAAAATCAAATCAAATGGAACAAAAAATCGAAATGACGGCCTACCTAGCCTGCGCAATCGCAGAGGGTTTTGGGGAAGGCGAAGATGCCACAGAGGCTCAAATCGTAGAGGCTTGGCAGTACCTGCACACGACAGGACTTGCGTACACGCTACAGGGTTGGTACGGCAGGACGGCTCAACACCTGCTATCTGTGGGAATTATCAAGGACAATCTCGGAAAAAATCCGAGTTCAACCACAAAAAACGACAACCCATGTGTGTAATCATTATCAAACAGAAGGGAATGACCGTCCCTTCGGAGGTTGCGAAGACCTCGGCAAGAATCAATCCGCACGGGTTGGGAGTCATTTGGCTAGATACGTTCGAGGTGACCTACTACAAGAGCAGCGAGTATGCCATCCTTAACAGCGACAGGCCGTTCATTGCGCACTTTCGGTACGCAACAGTTGGCGCCATCAACAGGGATAACACGCATCCGTTCAGGTGCGGCAGCAACAAGAACGAGTGGCTCATGATGAACGGAACGATCAAGGGCATAGGCAGCGTTGAGAAGAGCGACAGCAGGATTCTAGCTAGTTCACTAGGCGACATCCCTAGGCACACGTGGAAGGCAGAGTTAGAGAAGCACACTAGCAGGTTCGTTACAGTGAACACGCACAGCAGGACGTTTCAGATATACAACCAAGACCTGTGGGTTCAGCGTGGTGGCGTATGGTACAGCAAGGACAACGTGCTAGAGGAGAACTTGGTTGCGGTGTACGGCACGTTAAAGAAGGGTTACAATAACTATTGGCACTACCTATCTGCGTCCAAGTTCATAGGATGCGGCACGACTCAGGAGCGGTATCCTTTAATCATTAAGGGACTGCCATACATGATAAACGACAGGGGCGTTGGCTACAACGTAGACGTAGACGTATTCAAGGTAAGCGACAGTGTACTTAGAGAGTTGGACAGACTTGAATGCCATCCTAATTGGTACTGCAGGAAAATTATAGCCATTGATATTAACGGCAAGGTTCTAAACTGTTGGCTTTACTTCAACATTAAGGAGACGGTTGGTAACAGCGAGATGCATTTCACGTACACGCAGCGCAACGATAAACCGAAGTACAGCACGTGGTACCAAGAGGCCGACATAGCAAAGGAGCAGGAGTCTCCCAAGACCTTTGACCGTGGATTCTTTTTTGACGACGTGGTGGAGGAAGATGACCAAGCGTGTGGAGTAGACGAGAAGGCGATATGTGTGGAATGCTTCCACGACCTAGATCACGACGGGTTCTCGAACTACCACTGCACGGGTTGTGATGGTTGGTTCACAGAGTCTGACGTGCTGATGGTGAACGCATAAAGATTGGCGGTGTCTTCGAGGACACTGCCAACCGTTTAGGAATGAGTGTTCCTACTGACGAGGCTAAAAGGCCGAAACGGTTAACAAATTAAATTGACTAAAATGGGAACTGAAATCCAAAAAAGTATGGGAATAGCAAGAGAGTTTATTGTTAAAAGGTCGTCGGTATATAAGACCAAGTGGGTGTTTACCATAACTTATGCAGACCATATAGGTGGGGAGATAGTGTGGAGACTTTACCCTAACTACGTGAGCGAATACTTCAAGACAAAAAAAGCAGCAACGGCAGAGATGCTTGTTGTAGTAAATCGTAACCAATTTTAAATCAAATAAAAATTAACAAACATGAAAGAGATGAGAGTTTACGTGGTGGACGTTAGAAAAATTGAAGGATTCGTCCATTCAGACAGAGAAAGTTTTAGGGTATATGCCGAAGAGCAAGGCACGGTGTACACGATAGAAGGATTCGAGAATGCATTCAACGAGGGAGAGATTTACTCAGATTTTCAACTAATTAAAATACTATACAATGACAACATTTAAGGTAACTAGAGAGGTTCCAATGGAACTATTAGAAAGCGTTTGTGTGACCGCACTAGAGGGCGGCAGTAACTATTGGTACTTCCTGTCAGACGACGCATGCCGGATGATAAGAAGGGTTGTGCCGAAGAGCGAAGACCCGTGCCTTAGTACCGCCATACTCAAGGCGGTGGTAGAACACAACGTGGCCGTCCCTATAAACGACGCAGAGGACGAGGAGGAGATTATAGGGTACTTCGACAAGAAGACCATCTCCGCTAGACTTAACGAGTTGTTCAACGACCACGCACACAGGTACGCACTAGAGGCCGAGTTAAACGACGAGGGAGACGGCAACAGCAGTGACGTGGTATTTCAGTACCTTGTACTTGGAGACTGCATATACGGTTAACTTTAAAATCAACAACATGGAAGACAAGATCATCGAGTCGGTAGTAAATAAATTTAAGCAACGTTCTGAGACGGGCATGGCCAAGTACGGAACGACACTGAACAGGACAGACCTGAGCGAGGTTGAGTGGCTTAACCACCTGCAGGAGGAACTGATGGACGCAACGGCATATATAGAGAAACTTAAGTCGTACGCAGAAGACAGCAACAGGTTCGTAACCATAGAGTCGTGGCAGAACGCAGACGTTATAACGCACGAAGGTTTTCTTTATATTAGATGTGCTGACTTGATTTTTGGTAAGTAAAATGTACTATATTTGTACAAATATTATTCATAGTAACAAATAAATTTAATCATGGGAGCAATCGAAGATCACATCAACAGGGAGAAGGGCATGGAGAAGCCTGACATCTACATAGTAAGAAAGTTGGAGGCCATACTAGGCAAGGGCGTAATCACAATGAAGGAGTGGATAGACACGGGCAGGTTCTACGACAGGGAGTCGTACCTGCTAAGGAACCCGTCAAGACTAATGGCGTCCACCTGCACGGACGTCATAGAGTACGCAGGCGGGGTGGTTATAGAGGCATTAAAGAACGACAAGTTTTATGTGTCTCCAAAGACACTAGCACTCTTTACCGACTCGTTAACTGAGGCCGAGGAGTACTCTTGGGAACTTAACAAAGAAAAATTATTTTAAATAAATTGAACAAGTTATGTACATATTCACTATCTTTGTTCTCTTTAATCAAATCAAACAATTATCATGAAGAGGGACATATTTGACCAATACTTGGACAAGGTCTCGGCATTGTTCAGCATAGACAAGTCGGAGATATTTAAGAAAAACAAGAAGCGTGAGTTCGTTGACGCTAGGTACCTGCTGTACTACCTGTGTTTCAACAGGCCGATGCAGATAAGCTACATCCAAAAGTACATGAGCGAGAACGGGTACGACATCAAGCACACGTCAATCATTCACGGTGTAGGCATCGTTACAGACAAGGTCAACAACGACAGGGACTACATGACAATCGTTAGAGAGATTGCAAGAACGGTATCAGTATAATTTTTTTAATCAAATAAAATCAAATCAAATGGACGAAGTAACACAGACAATTCCAATGACACACGATGACGGTAGTTGTATTAAATCAAACGACTACAAACCAAAAAGGTCAGAGTACCTGAGAGAGTACAGCATATCTATCAGGTTTTTATCGGTAGGGTGCAACATTGAAGTGGGATGCAAGTCTATTGCATTCAGCACAATAGGCGACGGGATGGAGGCGCTGAACCAATACGTAGCCGACCCGTACGAGACTAGAAAGTTGTGGGAGCCGATATTCTCAAGTGAACAATAATTAAATTTCAAATCAAATCAAATCAAATCAGATGACTACATTCGAGAAGCTATCAGCTATCAACGTAAATGCGCACGTTGAAAAAAAGAAAGACCTAACCTACCTATCGTGGGCGTGGGCATGGAGCGAGACCAAGAAGGCTTGCCCTGACGCAACGTACAAGATCGGTGAGACCGAGTACGACGAGGTGCTAGGGTTCATGTGCCACACTACGGTTACCATCGAGAGGGAGACCTTGGAGATGTGGCTGCCTGTAATGGACGGGGCAAACAAGAGCATGAGAAAGGTTGCCTACACCTACTCAACTAGGTTCGGTGACAAGGCGGTGGATGCCGCAACCACGTTCGATATCAACAAGACCATCATGAGGTGCCTAGTTAAGAACCTAGCAATGTTTGGCTTGGGTATCTACATCTACGCAGGAGAA
>Ga0114975_10002676_pt1 | contig 12165 bp, 15 predicted proteins | sample S_130626_EF_Meta_FD_87031 | JGI IMG/M metagenome (GOLD analysis project Ga0114975, IMG submission 87031) | Freshwater microbial communities from Lake Simoncouche, Canada to study carbon cycling - S_130626_EF_MetaG | ecosystem: Environmental > Aquatic > Freshwater > Lake | place: Lake...
ACATTTTCAGAAATCTGCTGAGCACCAGGCTCCTCGTTCAAACGCTTCTCCTTCAATCTTTAACTACGCTCGCCGTGGTCGTGGCGTGCAGGGCGAGTCCGTAAATTCTGGAAGCAATCCCAGTTTCATCATTTCGCGTCGAAGAGGCGGAGCAGGGTTCTAGTTTCCGCTGAAAAAAAGAAGCCACTGGCCTACACTAGAAAAGACATTAGGAGTCAAAATGACCGCACAGTTTGCAATTGATGGAAAGCCAGGCAAAGCCTGGAAGGTTACCTCGTACATGGGTTGGCGTATGCACCCAGTGTACAAAGAGAAGCGCCACCACAACGGTACCGACATTTGGTCGAGCAAAGAGCCATGTGCAATTGAAGCCCCCTATGCAGGCAAGGTTATTGCGGTTGGAAACAATCCCGCAGGCTTTGGTAACTATGTCATTCTTAAACACAAGATTAAAGGCCAGTGGTACACCACACTTTACGGTCACATGGCAGATGGTTCCGTAAAGGTTAAGACGGGCCAAAAGGTCGAAGCGGGAACCGCTCTCGGAAAGATGGGTTCGACAGGTACTTCGACTGGTAAGCACCTCCACTGGGAACTCCACAAAGGAACGCAGCACACGTGGAATGCCACAGGTGCGGGGTACATTGAGCCCGTTAAATTTTTCAAGCACCTCATTGAATGGGAAAAGTCCATTGCAACAGCGCCCATTGAAGCAAAGGAAACTGACCCAGTAGCTGAAGCACCTACCCACGATGATGCAGGGGCAAAGGCAGCTGCCAAGGTAGCCGCAGAAGCGGAAAAGCCCGCCCCCAAGCCTCGCTTCATTCGTCCCGTAAACGCGGGAATCTCTGACGATTTCAACGCGCACAAAGCGCGCAAGTCCGTAAACCCTGGAACTGACTACGTTGTTGGAATCGGAACGCCTGTAGTAGCAGTCGCTGACGGTGTAGTTGTGGGAACAACGACCTCCATCTCGGGTGCTGGCGGACGCATGGTGTGGCTCGACACGACCACTGATGGCTACAACTTCGACTACCTTCACCTGAGCCGTGTTGACGTTTCTCCTGGACAAGCAGTCAAGCAGGGACAGGTTGTCGGACTCTCAGGTGCTTCAGGAAAGGGCTCGGAACGAGGCTACGGTCCGCACCTCCACCTCTCCGCTCGCATCATGGGTAAGCACGTAAACGGTGCGGGAAACTTTGACTACGAAGCGTTCCTTGCCCAGCAGGGCGGAGCAGCTGTTGCTCCGTCGGCTCCTGCCGCAACGGGCGCTCGTCCCACCGTCAAGCAGGGCTCAAAGGGCGCTCACGTAAAATACTTGCAGAACAAACTCGGCATCACCGCAGACGGTGACTTTGGACCAAAAACTAAGGCAGCAGTCGTAGCATTTCAGACAAAGAATGGGCTGGTTGCAGATGGCATCGTTGGCCCAAAAACATGGAAAGCAGTTGGCTAAATGACCTTCAAAGAAAAGTTTGACATCTTTCTCGGCGTTGTAGGAGAAATCCTCTGGCGCGGATTCGGTATCTTCTTGTTCATCCTCGGTGGTGCAGCAGGTTCAGGTGCCGTAATTACAGGCGACCCGATGACTGGTGTTCTCATTGCATGGGTAACTCTCATGCTCGGTGTAGTCGGTGCGGTCGGTTACGCCATCGCTACCACAGGTCGCGCGACTAAGAAGACCGTTTCTGATGCAGCAAACGACGCTGTCAAGAAGTTCGAAGAAGACACTCAGAAGTAACGCATGGACACCCTGGCGCTAGTTACAATGGTCGCGTCGACCATTGGTACGACCATTGTAATAATCGCCCCTCTGTGGAACAAATTCATCAAATTCACGAGAAGTTGGGATGTATTTATGCGAGACTGGTCAGGCGAAGCTGCTCGTCCTGGACATGACAAGGAACCTGGCGTAATGGAGCGCCTGAACAATCTAGACGGACAATTTAAGAAAAATGGCGGGGGGTCCATGAAGGATTCTCTCGACCGAATCGAGCGAAAGATATCGTCAATCGATAAGCGCCTTGCTGAAGGAGACGCTCGTTTCGAATACATCGAAAAGGAAATAAACAAAAATGTCTGAAACAGGAATTATGGGTTCTAGCGGAGAATTCCGTACGAACGCCAAGAACAGCAGTGGCGGTTCAGGTGGCGGTGGCCTTATTGGTCAAGCCGCGGGCATGATTGCCGAGAGTGGCGCACGTCGCCAGAAGATGTCGCATGAGCAGTTTTTAGCGGTTGCTCACCACGCCTCAATCAAGGCCCAGGGAAAACAGGTCCGCAAGACAATGAAAAAGTCTGCTGAACTTCAAGCGGGGTTCATCACTCATGCTAAGAAGAGCGGTCTTGAGTCAGCTAGTTCAAACATGCAAACAGGAGAGCTGAGCTTTAAGATTAGGGCACCTCGCCAACGCAACGCCACCGCAGCGCCAGCAGCAGAGCCAGCCAAGCCCGCAACTACCCGTACCCCATCTAAATGGAACGCACGGAACCCGCACCCGAACAACCCGTTCGCAGCGGGAAGCAAAGAGCACAAGGCGTACAACACTGGTACCTCTTCTCAGCGCTCAACAATGACACGTCAATTCAAGAATGGACCCAAGTAATGAACAACTGCGCTAACTGCGGTGAGAAGGCTACCCTCGTTTACAGCCTTTCGAATACCCACAACATCTACTACTGCGAGAAGCACGCTCCGCGTTCTCTTCGCCCCATCCTCGTTCCTTTGGCTACTGCGGCTGAGATTGCTGAGAAGGCGGCTGAGGTCAAGAAATCGACAAATAAGTCGAAAACTTCCACTGTTATCAACTCCACTCCCAATGAGGAGGTTGTAGACTCGAACTCTAACGAAAACGAGCCTACAGAGGAAGAGGTAACAGACAATGAATCCGACAACTGATTCGGTAGAAGGCTACGCATGCCCCGTCGACCCGATGGACGCATTGCAGTGTGAAAGCTGCCAGTAACTAGTGGCTATCATCAGGAGGCATGCCGTCCAGGGACATTGGGTTCCCTCGACGGCTGCCCCTGCATACGGTCCGTTCCCCCCAGAAATTTACGCGGCTAACCCCCGCGCAGAAGAACCCGAATATCACGGAGATTCACTGCACGAAGCACTTGATGACGTCCGTTTCTTTCGTTGTAAAGAGTGCAAAGACATCATGTATGAGTACATGATGGACGACCACATCTGCGAAGACGACGACTACTACGAGTAGCGTTTAGCAGGTATTAACCCGCGCTGGTTGATAACCTGAAATTGCCTGCCCTGCAGGCAACTACATTCGAATGTAAGGAAATCATGACAACTAACGAAAACGGAAACCTGTTGGATTCATCAGGTAACGTCGCCGTCGACTTTGTGTGGGGCGGCTTTCCGCTCCAACCAAACGACGTCCGCGAAGAAAATGGCGGCGAACTTCTCGTTGCTACTCTTGACAACCACTCCATTGCCTACGAAGGCTGGAATGGTTACCCGCTTTACACCCCCGACACCGAAGGTGCAGAAGGCGCTGGCTATATCGTAGTTCGCAGCGTTATCGGTGAAACCACGGCTAATGCAACCGACATCTTCGAAGATGCTGGTCTCGTTGTCACGGTTGGTTCAGCCGCGACGAACACGGCTAAGTCGATTACACGCATCAATGTAACGTCGACCACGGCAGCTACCGTCTACACCACTACTGCAAGCACCGCTTACACGGCTGGTTCTAAGGTTACGATTGGTGCTGGAACGGGTATTCCCGCTGCACTTGTTGGGACCTGGACAGTAACTTCCACCAACGCATCGTACATCGTAATTGCTGGCACTGGTTGGACTGTTGCCGACACAGGCGCAATTACTCCTGCCGCTTCACTCAAGGGTGTTGTTGGAACCATCAAAACCCAGTCGCTTGCTGCTGGGGCTAACTCAATTGCTGTTGGTGCAGCAGTGACCATCGTGGCTTACGCCAGCTAAGAAAAGAGAAACTCATGACTTCATATTCACGAGACACTTCTGGGGAAATCCAGATTGACTTTGTATGGGGAAACATGCCCCTACAGCCCAACGAGGACCGTGACGAGAATCTCGACGATACTCTCGACAACCACACCATCGCTACTGAAGGATGGTCAAACTACCCTGCGTACATTCCCAACTACAACGGGCTCCAGCTGTTCGACGCCTTCGGAAACGTTATCTCCGAAAACGACGGATACTTTGGGGATAAAGTTCCCGATGATGACCCAGAAGTTGTCATTCCTAACTTTGTTCGTTTGACGGTTACAGCGGCTGGCGACCTTGCAGACTCGAAGAACCTTGACCTTTTCGCTGTTCCCCACTACCTCACGGTTTCATACGTTGAATCGACAGGCACTACTGTCCGTGTTTACGCTTATGACACCGACTATGGTGACTGGAGCAACCAATCCGACGCAGCCCTCATTGGTCTTCGTCAGGGCGACCAGCTCTACTTCACGCAACTCGAGGTTGACGAAGAGCCGACCGACTTTGGCACCATCACGGTTACCGAGGTCAACAACGACGGTAACGACTCGTGGTTTGAGTTTACGTCAAGCACCGCCCTTAACCTGGACGCTGCAGCAACTGGTTCCGCTTGGGCTGGTCCTAACCTTGTTAACATCGTTACGGTACAGCGCTCTAACCGCACTGCCCCAGGAATGGTTGCAAACGAAGGTCGAAACATCAACGTTCGCTACATTTCGCTGGACTAACTAGCCAATGGCTAACGTAGGTCCGCTCCCAGCTAGCCAGGGCCCCTCCCAAAACGGGATGGGGTACCCTGCGCGAGAATCGCTGGGAGCGGACCTTTCGACATTGCTCTCCCCTAATGGACAATCGGGCGAAGCGGCAATTAGGAAACTTCTTGGTGCAAACAAAGGGTATGTAAAATACGACCGACTTGCCGCTGGTTACGGAAATGACAACGCAGCGGTTGAAGCGTTAAACCTTACCGCCATTGGACCAAACGGTCGGTATAACGTCACTGGCGCAGCAGGAACTCTGTATGAGCCCATTTTCCGAGACCCAAGCATCAACCGCGGTCCAGCGGAGCCTGGTGATGAGTTCGGTGTTCTACCCAGTACCGTAGGCAGCGTAGACGCAGCTATCATCACGGATATTCCAACATCTTCTACAAATTACTCTCGCCCCCGCACCGTAGCGGCAGGATACGACGAGTCCAAGAAGACCATGACAGTTGTCTTCCGAGATGGTACGTTTTATAATTACTACGAAGTAACTCCTCAAGAATGGTCGTCGTTCTACGCGTCCTATTCTAAGGGGTCTCCCTGGCTTAACCGTGGTCACTCTAAAGGTAAAAACGGTAAGCCCCCGCGCCAGACACAGGACGGGTTGTTTGTAAACAAGCCACGAGGGTATGCGGATGTAACTACCATTGACCCTCGAGTACTTGAGCAACTTTACCGCGTATCACGCGCACAACAGATTTCATCACGACCAAGCTCCCGACGTAAACGATACTCGGGCGGCGTTACCTAGGAGCATAGTGCCAAAGTTACACGACATCGGACCAAATCATTTTGTACAATTACTCGACTTTCCTGTAAAATGGGAATGGCGTATTTGGACGACTGGGTGGACCCAAGAAATCGAAGAACCGTTTCGTACTGCGAAACCCGTTATCTTTCGACTACCATCGCATAAGGCGCTTGCTTTTGGCAAGTGGACTGGACAAGCGGAAAACGAAGAAGACGCACTAAACCGAGCATTGGAGAGGCGAGATGTCACTTATGACGACTTTGTGGAAGAAAAAGGATGGGTCCCAGCCCCAGACGAAGCTGGAGAAGCGGATAGCGACAATCCCTACCTCCGAGCTTACGATGTGGGCCGAGTCCGTGATGTTTGGGATAGGGAAGTCAATAGCGGGCTCGGGGACTAGGTCCGCAGAGCAGTACGCAGACGCAGTAGAGCACGCTGAGGCTCTTCTTGCCGTGTGCAAAGAACTGCAGGTGAGGCATCGTGACCTCTGAGTATGACGACGAGAAGTTTGAGGAAATCAATCCCGAGTTCTTCGAGAACTTCGAAGGAGAAGAAGATGCAGACGAAGAATCCGAAGACGACCAACTTTCTCCTGAGTTTGTTAATCGATTAATTGATAAGATTCAGCAGTTTATGCACGTCCTTGTTGGGCACAACCTCCACTCGTATCAACTGCCTCTGAGCCGCCGAATTATTGAGTCGGTCATCATCAACGACGGTGAAGAAATAACGGCGCTTGCATCCCGTCAGTCGGGCAAAACCGAGACAGTAGCCGATACCCTGGCAGCACTGATGATTATCCTTCCCCTGCTCTCCAAGCTGTACCCAGACCTGTTGGGTAAGTTTAAAGACGGTTTATGGGTGGGCATGTTTGCCCCCACCGAATCGCAGGCAGAAACCCTGTTTAGCCGTGCCGTTTCCCGTCTGACGTCCGAGCGAGCTGTAGAGGTTCTTGGCGACCCTGAGATTGACGACCAAGCAAAGCGCGTCGGCGGAGTTACCCGAACAATTAGACTAAGTAGACTAGGTTCGTTCCTCACCATGATGACCGCGAACCCGCGTGCAAAGATTGAGTCAAAGTCATTCCACGTGGTTGTTATTGACGAGTGTCAAGAGGCCGACGACTTTGTTGTTTCTAAGTCAATCTCTCCTATGCTTGCGTACTACGCGGGAACTATGATTAAGACTGGCACACCCACAACTTCTAAAAATAACTTTTACAGGGCAATCCAACTAAACAAGCGTCGCCAAACTAACCGCGGTGGTCGACAGAACCACTTTCAGTGGGACTGGCGCGATGTGGCTAAGGTAAACGATAACTACGGAAAGTTCATCAAGAAGGAGATGCTCCGTATTGGGGAGGACTCCGACGAGTTCCAGATGTCGTACAACTGTAAGTGGTTGCTCGACCGAGGTATGTTCGTTACTCAAGGACTCATGGATGAGCTGGGAGACACCTCGCAGGAACTTGTCAAAAGTTGGCATCAAACACCCGTGGTAGTAGGTATCGACCCTGCTCGTAAAACTGACTCCACGGTAGTAACCGTGGTCTGGGTTGACTGGGACCGCCCTGACGAATTTGGGTATTACGACCACCGAGTTCTTAACTGGTTAGAAATCCAGGGAGAAGACTGGGAAGAGCAGTACTTCCAGATTGTCAACTTCCTCAGCAACTATGACGTCCTTGCTATCGGAGTAGATGGTAACGGTGTTGGTGACGCAGTAGCCCAGCGGTTGAAGGTACTCATGCCGCGCGCAGAAGTTGTTCCCCTCACGTCCAGCCAGAAGGAGCAATCAACGCGGTATAAGCACCTTCAGGCGCTTATGCAACGACGTATGTTGGGATACCCCGCACACGCAAAGACTCGCCGCCTCCGCCTGTGGAAGCGGTTCATGCAGCAGATGACCGACGCGGAGATTAAGTACAAGGGAAACACATTTGTTGTGGAAGCCCCCGACGAGGCTCACGCACACGATGACTTTGTGGACTCGCTGTCATTGGCCTGCTCTATGACCGTTGATTTGGTCATGCCCACCATTGAAGCCTCAAATAACCCTTTCTTTTAGAATTTACGTTTATGCTGACAATCTCACGTTAGTTGGGCACACTAGAAAGTAGAAATGCGCAATTTCTATCGACAAGGAGTTAACAACATGGGTATTGCCCCCGCACCAGGTTTCCCCGAACGAGCACCTCAGGCTTACGAGCTCAAGATGGCTGGAAACGAAGAACGTCGTGGACCGCTTCGCTTTGAAGAAGGTCTCGCGACTGACACCGATGTTCCCACAGATTTCCAGAAGGGAATCGCAAGCGGCTTTGCCTCGGCCCCAGGTCGTCCGAACCGCAACGCTCCCGTATGGCAGAAGCCTGCCGCTGAGACGCTCGGAGAGCGCGCTCACGTAGGCTCGGCTTCATGGATTGAAGCACCGACATTCCTCGGTGAATTTGCTCACGGTTCGTTCACGAACTACGCTGAGCAGACTCACGAGATGGTCGTTCGCTCTGGTGCTCGCACCATGCGCATGAACCCGACTGTCGTAAACGACTAATTTCCTGATGAGGGGCTTTTGCCCACTTACGGCTGTATCTTAAGGTAGTAGCCAGGGTAGGCCCCTCTCAGGTCTTTCAGGAGACATAATGGGATTTGTACAGGGAGCTTCGGCTAGCGCCGCATCGGGTGCCGACCGTCACACAAATCGTGTCCCTACAAACCCCCGCCTTTGGAAACTCATCGTTCTTCAGGCAAAAATGAAGTTTAAGACTTATCCAAACCCCGCAGCATCTCACTGGGTGCACGAGCAGTATGTGCAGCACGGTGGGCAGTTTGCCAAGGATAATAGTAAGACTCGCGAAGCCATGGCGCAAAAACACCGCCATGACAAAGAGCGGGAGAAACACCAAGCAAAGTCTGAAAAGACTAAGCAACTAGAAAAGGGCGGAAAAAAGAATGACAACGAAAAGGACTAATCGATGAGTGGCGCATCGTATTTTGACTTCTCACCTCCGAGTTATCGTGCAGCGTCTTCAGACCTCACAATCAGCATCTCGCCCCTTGGGCTCGTAGAACTTGCTGACGAGGAGTTTGAGGTCCACGGACCGCGACTTAACCGATACTCGCTCAACTGGGCGATGTACCTCGGTCACCACTGGGGATACCGCCGCGAGCAGGGCGAAATGCAAATCTCGGTTAACTACTACCGAGCAATGCTTGATTACATCGCTCGCTTTACATTTGGTAACGGTGTGCGTTTCCGCACCCCTAAAGTTACTGAAGCAATTGTTCCCGACATCCTAGACAGAGTGTGGGAGGTAGACAATGACAAAAAGCGTGTTCTCCTGGAGATGGCTCAGACGGGTGGTATCACGGGCGATACCTTTGTTAAGGTTGCCTATGAAGAAGCGTACGAAGACGCTATTGGTCGTTTTCACCCAGGACGTGTCCGAATCCTTCCACTGAACCCCGCGTTCTGTTTCCCCGAGTTCCACCCCCATGACCGTACGCGTCTCTTGCGCTTTAAGCAGAAGTACCGTTTCTGGGGCACCAGCCTTGAAGGAACCCGTCAGGTATTCACCTACACGGAAATCCTTACGGATGACATTATCGAAGAGTACATCAATGATGAGCTAATCGATAGCCGACCCAACCCCTTGGGTCTCATCCCCGTTGTACACATCCCTAACATTCCAGTTTCAGGTAGCCCGTGGGGTCTTTCCGACGCACACGACATCATCTCCCTGAATCGTTCGTACAACGAAATTTCTACGGATATCGCGGACATCATCAACTACCACGCCGCGCCCGTTACCGTCATCGTCGGTGCAAAGGCCTCTAACCTCGAAAAGGGCGCAAAGAAGGTCTGGGGTGGACTTCCCAAGGACTCACAGGTATTCAACTTGGAAGGTGGGGCTTCGGGCCTTGCTGGAGCCATGGAGTTCCTTGACCGTATCAAGATGTCAATGCACGAACTCATGGGTATCCCCGAAACGGCTCTTGGTCAGATGCAGCCTATCTCAAACACTTCGGGTGTCGCGCTGTCCATTCAGTACCAGCCCCTGATGAACCGCTGGCAGCAGAAGACCGCGCAGTACGGTATCGGCATTGAGAAGATTAACGAACTTATTCTTCTTAACCTTGCAATCAAGGAACCAGAGACGTTTGTATACAACCCCGAAACTAACGGTCCCCTAAAAGAAGGTCAGCTCACGCAGCTCGACCCTAACGACCCGTTGACTTACCAAACCTCGGTGTACTTCCCCGCGCCGCTCCCGCTCGACAAGCTGGTTCTCCTCAACGAGATTCAGCTCAAAATGCAGATGGGTCTGGAATCCAAAGAAGGTGCTCTGCGCGCTCTTGGCGAGGAATTCCCAGAAGAGAAGCTCCAAGAGATTCGCTCCGAACTCATTGCGGACGCAACCAGCGATGGCGCGCTCCAGATGGTTCAAACTCAAATCACCAAGGAAATCATGGACATCACAGGCATGATGCCTGGACCAGACGGTCAGGCTATGCCGATGGACCCCATGATGCTTGGTGACGGGGACATGATGGGTGACGGAATTGTGGGTCCCGCTAACGCGGATTCCGCAATGAACCCCGAGCTCAACTCGAACCCCCTCCAAGACCAAGCCGAGGTTAACCTCCGCGAACAGCTTGTCACTGAGGCGTACGGGACTAAAATCCCACAACGTCGCACTGTCGAGAAAGATAACTAACCAGTGAGTTTAGACAGACAACTAGTTTAATCCTAGATTTACTGGTAATAGTAACAAGGTCATGTGTCACGTCCCTTCTGGGGCAATCGGAAAAAGACCCTTATCACAGAAAAGAGACTCCACTATGGACGAACAAATCACAGATGCGGTAACTACCGTAGAGGCTGATATCGACGCAGCCAACCCCACGGTCGAGGCTGTGGCTTCTCAAGGTAACGCGATGGCAGATGCAATTGCAAAGGCCCGCGAACAGGAGAAAAACAAGCTCTACCCACAGATGGAAAAGATGCGCGAAGAACTTTCGTCACTCAAGAAGTCTGAGGAAGAGCGTATCGCACAAGAAGCGGCTCGTAAAGAGCAGCGTCGTCAGCGCGATGCAGAGGTTGCCGCACAGAAGAAGCGCGAAGAGGATGAAACTCTTGAGCTTCGTGACCTTCTATCAAAGAAGGAAGCTGAATGGCAGTCACAGCTGGAAGCTGAGCGTACTGAACGCGAGAAGGCATTTGCTCTTCTTGAGCGTGAGCGCGAATTCCAGGAACTTCAGCAGTACCGCGCTCAACGCGTTGAGCAGGAGCGCGACAACATTATCCCCGACCTGATTGATATGGTTCAGGGAAATACGCAGGATGAGGTCGAAGCAAGCATTGCTTCGCTCAAGGCCAAGTCTGCAAACATCTTTGACTCGGTTGCGCAAGCTGCGCAGGCAAGTCGAAAGGAGATGCAGGGAGCACGCATTACCGTCCCAGCATCAGGACCCCTCGACAACGACTCGGACTCACGCTCGTACTCGCCAGAAAACATCGCTGAGATGTCATTGGCGGACTACGCTAAGAACCGCAGCAAATTGCTCGGTGGAGCAAGCAATAATCGTGGACAGGGACTATTCGGGTAGTTTAACCCACCAACCCTCAATTCACTAAACAGAAAGGTTGAAACCTCATGGCTTCAGCTATTACAGGGACAGGCCAGCTTGCTGGTGCTCCCACAGCCTACTCGGGCAGCAACTCGCAGCTCTCGCAGGCAATCCAGACCATCTGGTCGAAAGAAATCCTCTTCCAGGCTATGCCTATCCTCCGCTTCGAGCAGTTCGCTGTTAAGAAGACGGAACTCGGTGTTGCTCCTGGACTCCGCGTTAACTTCTTGCGTTACAAGAACTTCGCGGTCGACACGACTCCTCTTACTGAAGGTGTCCGTATGACCACGAACGCTCTGACCGCAGAACAGATTGCTATCACTGTTGCAGAGCACGGCTACGCAACGGCAGTCTCGGAGCTCCTCCTCAACTCGTCGTTCGATGACATCATGGCATCGGCTTCGCGTCTCCTCGGTCGCCACATGGCACAGTACCTCGACGTCCAGGCTCGCGACACTCTGTCGGCTGCCACTTCGGCTGTCTTCGGTTACGACCGCTCGGGAATCACTGGTGGAGCTTTCACCAACTACGACGAAGGTGTTGCTGCGGACGCAATCTCGGACCTCGACGGCAACTTCAAGTTGACCACGGGTGCCATCAAGGATGCTGCTCTTACTCTCGCTGGTAAGAACATCCCCCGCATTGGTGAGACCTACGTCATGTTCGTTCACCCGAAGCAGTCGCGTGACCTTCGCTCGAACCCTGAGTTCATCGAAGTTACGAAGTACGCCGCTCCTGGTAACTTCATGCTTGGTGAAATCGGTCGTCTCTACGACGTCGTCTTCATCGAGACCACTCAGGTCAAGAAGCTCGCTGCTTCTGGCTCGTACACCACCTCGACGCTTGTTGGCGCTCCCGCCAACGCAGGTTCGGTTCCCGTCAAGGCGAACACCGCTCCTGGACAGGGTGGAAACCCTGAGTCGGCTAACTACACTGCAGAAGCGGGTTACCTCACTTCGGCAACTGGAAACGCAGCTGATGTCTACGAGTCGCTCATGATTGGTGACAACGCTTTCGGACACGCGATTTCGCTGC
>Ga0114975_10002677_pt1 | contig 12156 bp, 12 predicted proteins | sample S_130626_EF_Meta_FD_87031 | JGI IMG/M metagenome (GOLD analysis project Ga0114975, IMG submission 87031) | Freshwater microbial communities from Lake Simoncouche, Canada to study carbon cycling - S_130626_EF_MetaG | ecosystem: Environmental > Aquatic > Freshwater > Lake | place: Lake...
AATGCATATCCTATTAAAGAAATGTAACCAATATCGGACCTATTTACATTTCCAAGAGATAAATATAATGGATTGCCTTGTATAAGGGCCGCTTCAATAATTTTGTAATAGTCTGGGGGTAAAGATAGTGGTAATAGTATGCAAAAATATGGGAAAGTTTTTATAAAATTCTTATAGTCTCTTAAAGTCTGAAGGGCTAAAAACCCGATAAGAAGTGACGAAATCCAAATTTTAGAATACAGATATGCACGCTCAAGATATGTTGATATAAGTGGATGATCATAATTTAATAAATATAACTGTAAGGTGCCTATGCCTAAAAATAAAATTAGAGCAATGATATATTTATAAAATTCTTTCAATGGCGCTTTATTGAAATATATTAATAATAATATGAAATATAAAGTAAGCAATGATCTAATTGAATAATGTGAAACTATAGACATTTGTCCCACTATAAAATAACTACATAAATAAAATGCTAAAGCTTCTTGTTTTGATTTTTTAAAGAAATAAGTAAAGTAGCTAAACAATATAACAAGCGCAAGAGGAAAAAAATTATAGCTAAAGTGACTGTTAAAGTAGAGGGATAACCTTATTGCGCTAACTAATAAAAATATATGAAATAGGATCATAGATCAAGGATTATGGAGTTAGTCCCGCTTATAGTTTTAATGATGATGTATCCAGAATTTTTATTACTGTAAATTATTTTTATAGAGTCTGATTTAATGGTCTCTCCATAATAATTAAATTGCCTTACCTTTAATGATACTATTCTATTTTGATTCTTAATTTCGATATTACAAATAAGATCTTCACCAGCTAAATTGCATTTTGAATTATAAATTGTAAGACTAGCATATTCATTTACATATAAAGTTGGACTTGGTTTTTTTAAATAAAAACCCATTACTATCGCAATAGATAATAATATTGATAAAAGATATCTTCCATGGATGGTCATTTTTATAATTTTGTGTAGACGGCTAAAATTGTTTTACCAATCTTGTGATCTGTAGCCACATCAATAAATCTTGAAATTCTTACCAAGAGAGAATCCCACAATTTTATTTGATGCAAAGAAGGTGTCGCTGAATTTAAAATGAATTTGTTGCCAAGCGAGGCTAAGAGGCCAGCAGAATCAAGCATTTTCAAGTTTGTTAGCTTCATAGCTCTAGGCGTAATATTTTTTAACATCATCCCATTGTATCTTCTGTAATGTCCTATAGCTTTATCAAAATCTGTGTAAAGGAATTGATGTGCCGGTGCTAATACAATAATTTTTCCTCCCTTTTTAAGTAAATCAGCAGCAATTTTTAATTCCGAAATGTCATCATTGATATGCTCAAGAACATCAATATATAAAATTACATCTGGATTTATATTTTGTTGATGCTCACTAAGTGTTGAACAGTATATTTCTACATTTTTAAAATTATCAGCAGGGGTTAAAAGTGTTCGACTTATTCGGCATAATGATTCATCTGGCTCAAGTGCAATCCAATTTTTTGAGAGATGACTTAGTTGAAGCGTTCTTGTTCCTAATCCGGAGCCTACCTCTATAACATTTCCATGAATATACGGCAATAAAACATCATAAATATATTTTGACCAATTTTTTGCATTTGAGAATAATTCTAATTCTCCACCAATGTAGTTAAAGCTTAATTTAGGTTCCATTTTTTTAGGTTTTCTAAAAATTGATAGCCATCTCTTTTGAGGCTAAAGTTAATCTGTTTTCTAGAATTTAAGATAAAAAGTGAAAGCGAAAATGCAAATCCACAAGAAGTAAGTGAGATCAGAAAAAATATTGCAATAATTTGTGATGTCCATCCAGGGATATTAAATAAAGTAAAAAATTTTAAATAAAGAATGATTAAAATCGATAAAGCTGAGAGGAATACAATTGACGATGAAACAAGTATTAAACGAATTGCTATGATGTCAGTGTAAACCGACATTGCACTTAAACCATGCATTATCAAGCTGGTAAAATTCATATGACTGGATCCAGAATATCTCTGACCACGCTGAGTTGCAATCATTTCAATATTAAACCTACTTCTGTTTATTGTTGCCGCAAAGTGATTCCATAAGTTACCATCGTAAAGAAGATTATTAAGAATATTTAGTGGAATCAATGAGAAGTTACCGTAAGGTAAACTAGTCCCAGTGAATAATTTAAATAATTTTAAATAAATGTAATAAAAAATTATAAAAATTGTGGATTCTGATCTTTTAGTGCGTTTGGCAATACTTATAGAATTGGGTTTGGATAGATAAGACTCTAGCAAAAGTAAAACATCATTAGGAGAATCTTCTCCATCAGAGTCCATGAAGACAACAGCATCTGGTTTGAGTGACTCTGAAGCATAAAGGGCTCCTACTGAAATTGCGCGCTGGTGCCCTAAATTTACAGGAAGACGAATTACATAAAATGCAATATTAGGAAAGATATTTTTAAAATCAATAGAGCATTCCAATTCAGACGAGTCATCCACTATGATTATGGAAATTTTTAAAAGTAAATGTGATTTATTATTAAAAAAAATAATGTCAAGTTCATGTATAAGTCTTAAAAGAGATTTCCAATCATTAAAAACTGGTATAACAAATACAATAAATGAATTTTTACTGATCGATAGCATAAAAGAATTATAATCTAAGCTTATCTAATGAATTTGATTAAATAATGAAAAAATCCAAAGTATTAAAGATTCTGTTCTTTACAATGGCTTGGATAGCAGCATATAACACTGCATTCATTAGCGGTGATGATGTTGTGCACTTATCGAATCAGATATATAAAGAAATATTCTTCCCAAGAATTGGTCATCACTGGATACCAAATAGGGTTTTAGATGAATACACACGAGGAATTCTAACTCTAATATTTGATCAATTATACTTTTTTAGTAATTCTGTTATTAAAGTAAATTTATTTATTTTTTATAAGATATTTTCAGCGACGATATATGTCATTTATCTCCATTATTTAATCCTCGCTATTAATGTAGCTACAAATGATTATATTAATAATTCGGCTAAAAATATATTAATAGATATTTTATTATATATTACTATATTAATTTTAATTCCCTGGGTAAACCAAGTCCATTTTTTAACATATCAGGTGCCAGCGCTTATAGGATTTTATATACTAATTTTATATAATCAGCGATTAACAGACTACTTAAATAATAATAATCATAAAAAAGATAATATTTATTTATATTTATATATATATATATTTGCGTATTCAATGGAAGGCTTTGTTTTAAGTCATCTTTTGTACTTTATAATTTGTATTATCATCATCATTGGATTAATGTTTTTTAAAAGAAATTATAATAGACAGTTAATCTATTTGAACATCTACTTGATAATAATATTTTTTTTAGTAATTCTTCAAGTAAAATTTTTTTCAGTAAGAGCTTCTCACAATGCATTCGAAGCGCTAAATGCAATCAATTTAGTATACCTACCTGGGTTATTAGAAAGTAGTATATTTAAAATTATTAAATTAAAATATCTTGATTCAATTATAATAATTTCAACGATAATTACTGGATCAATTTGTTTAATCAACTATTATAAAGGAATATTTATAATAAATTTTAATATATTTGTTAATATGAAATATAAATTATCATTAGATTTTTTATTTTTAATATTAAGTCTAACGAGTATACAAATAATATCAACTTTAACAAATACTAATTATTTTTCTCATAATGGATATCCATGGGGTGATTTACTATTAATTTTAAAACTTATATTATTAACTAATTTAATAATAATTTTAATAAAATTGGAAAGTAAAAATTACTTTAGTATTGGAATGGTTATTTTATTTATAGTAATGAGTAAAATGTTTTTTAATTATCTTGAATCGATACAATATAAAACTAATATATCAAATAAAATTGCCATCATATATAATTATGTAGAATTAAATAAAAAAATAAATAATGATTTAATTAATTTTTCAATAGATCAAATAGATCAAAGCATAAGGCCGTTTCCTTCAAAATCATCACCGGATTGGTTTAATAGTGATTTCAAAATCCTTTTTGAAAAATATCATTCTTACACTCAAAAAATACCCCAATTAGAATAGATCGATTATGAAAATAACCTATACTAATTTGCAAATTTTTATAATAAATAAGGTATCGTTTCTAGCTATATTACTATTTTTATTAAGCTTTGTGAAGTTATCTATTAGTTCAGAGATATTGGTAAATCAAATTATTGATTTCTCTATGAGTAACAGTGCTTTGCAGAAATTTGCATATGTAACTTTTTGTTTGACTTTAATTTTATATAGCTATTTCAATATCATTAAGGAGAAGAATGTTTTAAATAGTTATAAAGAAATATATATTTTAATAATTTTAATTAATTCATTTTTAAATTTAAATAGTACTTCACATTTTTTGGTTTATTCTTTTTTTATAAGTTACTATTTAATTAAGTTATTACCTATTAATCTATACTGCATAATATACGAATTTATTATTAATAATAAATACAATATAAAAATTTTATTTACATTTTTGTCTTTCATTATATTTTTAATATATTACTTAATTCCACTTGATTATAAAACTCCAATATTAAATATAAGTAATTTGTATAATTATCAGATGCACTATTCTTCAACTGTAATTCCAGGAATTTTAGTTGGTAAAGATATTGATGATTTTGTATTTAGATTAAACTATGGTATTTCAATGCCTTTAATATCAATATGCTACTATAAAATAATTGCATTACTAAATCTTCACGAGTTAAGTAGCATTCAAATGGTTGTACGTTTTTCACAACTAATTTTCTTATTTCTTTTTGGCGCTATCATTTTTTTGATTTCACGTCGCCATAGTTTAATATTTATTATGGGAACTATATGGATCCAAGCTAATCTAAATGTTCTCGGCGGAACAATTGATCATCCAAATAGTGCGGGAATAAGATATTTACCTTTTATTTTTGGAATTTTTATTTTTACTCTTTTTTACAAATTTAAAATTAAAAATATATTTACTTATTCAATTTTATCTAGTTTTATTTTATTTTTAAATCCCGAATTGGGAGTTGCATTTAGTGTTGGCGTATTATATTATTGTTTTTCTGTAAATAAAATTTATATTAAAAGTATTCGATTTTTATATTTTGTTTCAATATCAATAATTATTATTTTATCTTTACAGTTATTATTATCGAATTTAATTACAAATAAAATATTCATTAGTATTTATTCAGATACATTTTATTTTATAAAGCTATTTCTGTTTGGGTATGCTCAAATCGCTGCACCTGCTAGTTTGCTATGTTTAATATTAATATTTATTTCACTTTATATCCTAATAAAAAATATTATAAATATGAAAAATTATATTTATAATGATAAAGAAGTTTTTCAGTCATCGTTATGCTTGATGATTTTAACTTTTTTAATATATTATTTTAATAGGATGTCAGAAACCAACCTATGGTTTTGTTGTGTTTTAATTTATATTTTAATAGTTACCATGATTAATAATGATTTATTTATTTCAATTTACAAAAATAAATCTATTCCTTTTTCTGCCGTTATTTCCTTATGCCTTACTATTTCAATTATTTTCTGGTCTACTGAAAGGTACTATAATGAGACAAATATCATTAAGCAAATTAAAAACTCTTGCTATTCTGATGATCGATACCTTACAGCTTATTGTTTTAAAGATGTGAATTTATTGAATTATTTAGTTAATAAATTGAAAATTTTAGATAACGAAGATAATAAAGATCAAACACTAGTAATTTCTAATTTATCTGCAGAAGTAAGGCTTATGGGTTTTAATAAAAATGTACCTTGGTATGATTTTTATGGAGAAATAAATAAAGACAAAGATATATTAAATGTTGAAGATTTTTTAAATATTTCTAAACCATTGTATATTTATATTGATAACTATTCTGATACAGGTAATAAAATTGACATTAACAGATCTTATCAATACAGTTTATTGGCTAAGCTTTTTAACAAATATTCAATTCAAAGCAGCGATGAATACTGGACTATATATAAATTTAATTTAAAATTATGATTACTACGCGAAGTCCTCTCAGAATAACTCTTGGTGGAGGCGGTACTGATCTTCCATCTTACTATAACGAACATGGTGGATTTCTAATTTCTGCTGCGATTGATAAATATATTTATATAAATATTATGAAGCCTTTTAAGGAGGGTATATATCTTAAATATTCTGAGATTGAATCAGTCAAGAATGTTCATGATATTCGTCATCCAATTATTAGGGAGTCACTTAAGCTATTTAATTCAATCAATCCACAGATAGAAATTACTAGTTTGGCTGATATACCTGCTGGTACAGGCTTAGGATCTTCAGGTAGTTTTACTACAGCTTTATTACTGGCGTTATATGCTTTTGAGCGACGACAAATATCTCGTCATGATCTTGCTGAGCTTGCATGTCACATTGAAATTGACCTCTTGAATGAGCCAATAGGTAAACAAGATCAGTTTATATCAGCTTACGGCGGTTTAACAAATTTCTCATTTAATACTGATGGTACGGTGATATCTGAACCTTTAGCTATTTCTAATGAAACAATGTATGACTTAGAGGATAATTTGCACTTATTTTTTACTGGCTTTACACGAAGAGCTTCTGACATATTAAATTTTCAAAATATCCAATCAAAATATAAAAACAGTGAAATGATAGAAGGATTGCACTATACAAAGCAATTGGGTTTAGAAAGTAAACATGCATTGATATCGGGGGACACTATAAAATTTGGGACTCTCATGCACGAACACTGGCTTCATAAAAAAAGACGCAGTCCAAATATGTCTAATGAGCGAATAGATCAATTGTATGCTTTAGGTTTAAAAAATGGTGCAATTGGTGGAAAGGTTGTCGGCGCAGGTGGAGGTGGTTTTCTAATGTTTTATTCTCAAGATCGCTTGAGCTTAAAAAAGGCAATGAGCAATATGGGCCTAGAAGAGGTGCGCTTCAGGTTTGATCTCGAAGGCACTAAATTAATGTTGGTCTAATGCTACCCGTTGTCATTTTAGCAGGTGGACTTGCTACTCGATTGGGTTATTTGACAAAGGATATACCGAAGTCATTGTTGCCAATAAATGGAAAACCATTCATTCATTGGCAGTTGGAGTTGTTGCGATCACAGCACATTAATAAGGTTGTTATTTGCGTTGGGCATCTGGGGGGCGCTATAAAGGGGTATGTTGGAAATGGTGAGAAATGGGGTATAGATGTACATTATTCAGAGGATGGTCCTAATCCATTGCTAACAGGCGGTGCTATTAAAAAAGCTATAAAATTATTGGGAGGTGAATTTTTCGTAATGTACGGAGATAGTTATTTGCCTGTAGATTTATATCAAATTGCTAAAGCTAAATTATCGTCAAAAAAATCACTTTTGTTAACAATTTTCAATAATGAAGGATTTGATGAAAAGCCGAATGTACTTTATACAGGCTGTAATTGGATGCGCTATTCAAAGAAAATAAACACAAGGGAGTTTACATATATTGATTATGGCCTTTCACTTATCTCTAGTGATGTCATACTGAATTTCTCTGACTCTGACCGTTTTGATTTGTCGGATGTATTTGAAGTGGAGTCTTTGAAAAATAATATAGAGCCATATGAAGTCTTTACTAGGTATTATGAAATCGGTTCCGTTAAAGGAATTTTAGATTTTGAAAATTATGCATCACAAAATTTAATAAAGGAATAGTATGAAATTTATACAAAACCACATACAAGAGTCTATTGAAATTATCAAAAGCCTTGATCAGGCAAGCATAGAAAAAATTGTTGACATATTAGCTGATGTCAAGAAATATAATGGACGCATAATATTTCTAGGTGTTGGTGGTAGTGCAGCAAACGCATCTCATGCGGTAAACGATTTTCGCAAAATTGCGAATATTGAATGCTATGCACCAACAGATAATGTCTCAGAGTTAACTGCTAGGACAAATGATGAAGGCTGGGAAACGGTATTTTCAGAGTGGTTAAGAGTAAGTAAATTATCGTCTAAGGACGTAGTTTTCATTCTATCTGTAGGTGGCGGTGATTATCATAAGAAAATAAGCCCAAATTTAGTGTTAGCGCTTGATTATGCAAAAAGCGTAGGATCTAGAATTGTTGGAATAGTAGGTAGAGATGGGGGATACACTGCGCAAGTTGCAGACGCTTATGTTCTAGTCCCTGTGTTAAATGAAAAATCTATCACGCCACATACTGAGGCCTTCCAGGGATTAATTTGGCATCTGTTGGTATCGCACCCAAGAATCAAGCAGACAGATACAAAATGGGAGCAAGAGGCTAAGTAAATGCATAAGGCAGTTTTTTTAGATCGTGACGGTGTAGTTAATAAATCTCAAGTCATAAATGGCTTGCCAGTTGCTCCAAAAACTTTTAAAGATTTTGAAATTTTAGATGGTGTTGATTGGGCAATTTGCGAACTCAAAAAATATAATTGGCTTGTATTTATAATTACAAATCAACCCGATATCAGTAGGGGAAAAATTCTCTTAAACCAGGTAGACTCAATGCATAAATTCCTAATGAATAATTTACCAATTGATGAAATTAGGGTTTGTAGCCATGATGATTCTGCTAAATGTAGTTGTAGAAAGCCGGCTCCAGGTATGATTTTAGACTTACAAAAAAAATATAGCATTGACTTGGGCTCCAGCTTTTTGGTTGGCGATCGGTGGAGGGATATTTCGGCTGGTAATGTTGTGGGCTGCAGAACTATTTTTATCGACCATGGATATAATGAAAAGCAGCCAGAATATCATACTCACAAAGTGAGTAATTTAGTTGAAGCAACAAAATGGATACTAAAAAATGGAAAAAATTAACAAGTTAAAAATAAAGATATTTTCAGATGGGGCCAATCGAGAGGAAATGATAAAAATGGCCTCTGATAAAAAGATTATGGGCTTAACTACAAACCCTACGTTGATGAAAAAGGCCGGAATCATAAACTATGAAGAATTTTGTCGGGACTTACTGGGGATAATAAAAAATAAGCCAATCTCATTTGAGGTATTTTCTGATGATATAAGGGAAATGAAAGAGCAGGCGAAAAAAATATCAAGTTGGGGGGAGAATGTATATGTAAAAATTCCCATTACAAATACAAAGAAAATTTCCACCCTAGATTTAATAGCAGATCTATGTGAGAGTAATATTAAGGTTAATGTAACAGCTATTATGACTTTGGAGCAGGTTAGGGGAGTTTTGTCAGTTCTTAGACCTACTGTGCCGAGCTACATTTCTGTTTTTGCAGGAAGGATAGCGGATACTGGTATAGACCCGTTACCTGTGATGATTAAGGCATTGCAACTGATGGAGGTTAATAGTTCAGCGGAGTTAATTTGGGCCAGTCCTAGAGAGTTATTAAATATATTCCAAGCTAACGATATAGGCTGTCATATTATTACTGTAACTAAGGATATATTAGATAAATTGAAATATGTAGATTATCCCCTAGATGAGTATTCGCTCGATACAGTAAAGATGTTTTATAAAGATGCTATTGAAGCGGGCTATAAATTAGGATGAAATTAGCAGTTATTGGCAGTAGTCTAAGTTCTATTGGGGTGCTGGCCTCACTTGAAAGGAGTGGTCACGAGATAGTCCAGTTTAAGGGCGGAAGTAATTCTCAAATTTCAGGCTTCCATCGCATTTACCTAAGCAATATGGCCAGCATTCAAAGAAATTTAATAATAAGCAGGTCTGCTTTTAACTTAACTAAATTATCAAAAAAATTCTTTTCAACATATAATTATGAAGCTGGATCTAATCAACAAATGATGGGACAGTTGGTCTCACTTCTATCGGGCGGCCTTTCAAATTTTTGGGGTGGTGCTTGTCATCCACTTCTAGAAGACGAAAATGATTTATTTCTGTCTTACGGAATTGATGTAAAAGGTTCATTACCTTGGGTGCTGGATTATATTGGGCAAGGAACTGATAGGTTTGACAGTTCAGATTATGAGTATGACTTTTCAAAGTCAGTACAGTGGAGGAGGACTTTCAAGTTACGGGGGTCTGGAGTCGAAGCATTGAATGCATTAGCAGTTCTTGAAAAAAAGAATCACTTAAAGTTAGACCAGTTCGTTTCAAATATAATTCACAATGACAAAAATGTAACTTTAATTACACACAACAGCATTGGCGAGGAAATGATATCCCACTATGACCATGTCTTTGTTGCCGCAGGAGTTTTAGGCTCATCTGTAGTAGCCTCTAAAATGGCTAATATTTCTCTTAATGGAGTAATCCACCAAAATGATCAATCAATATTCTTCGCAAAATATAGTTTCAAGAAGAAGCATCCAAATATTACTAAATCAACAGCTGCCCCTTCTTTATTGGTTAAACTAAATGAGGATAAATTTTATGTTCAGTTATATCCGGTAAAGTCGTTTTATCCTTTAGTTTTTGAGGAGGGGAACTGTTCAGGAGATAGCGGATATTTATTTGGTTACTTATATGCTGAGCAGGAAAAATCATCATCTATAAAACTAGACGAATCTGACGGAGTTTTGAACTTTAATACTATAAACGCACGCCCAATAAATGGACTTGTTAAAAAATCAATTGCTGAAGTATTAAAAGACGAAGGCATCCATATTTTGTATGGTATTTTGGATTTAGGAGTGGGTAGTTCCCAGCACTTTTCTTCTGTTCTTGCGAAAAATAATAAGGAATCAAAGGTTGCAATTGCCATGGAGAAGTACTTAGATAATATTTCTTTTGAAAGGGTCCATTTTGCAGATTCAAGCATTTTTCCTAAAACCCCATTATGCACGATTGGTCTTCATTCAATCGCTTCGGCATATTCGATCACAAATCAAATAATAAAAAATATTTAATGTAATGAGTGACATAGAAATTTCAGTAGTCATACCAGCCTACAACGAAGAAACCAACATAAGACCGTTAATAGGACGGCTTTCGTCTGTGTTGGAGAAGATTACTCAAAATTATGAAATTATCTTTTCTATTGACCCTAGTAAAGATAATACTGTTGATAGTATCTTGATGGCACGTTCTTTGGATCAAAGAATCAAAATGATACTAATGTCGAGAAGATACGGTCAGCCAGCCGCTTCTATCGCCGGGCTCAGTAAAGCAATTGGTAGGGTTTGTGTGCTTATTGATGCCGATTTGCAAGACCCTCCAGAGCTAATAGCGGAAATGTATAGTAAATATATGGATGGATACGATATTGTCCATACAAAAAGGACAACTAGAAAAGGTGAAAATCTCATCAGATTGGCTGTTACTCACTTTGGATATTGGCTTATTAATAAGCTGTCGACCACTGATATTCCGAGAAATGTAGGCGAATATAAATTATTTTCTCGCAGAGCTTTAGATTCACTTCTTTTAGTTAGAGATAAAAATATTTTTATTAAAGGCCTAGTATCTTATATTGGCTTCAAGCAAATAATTGTTGAGTATGATCGGGATCCCCGTGCAAGTGGTGAGCCGCACTACAGTCAATTATTTGGTTCAATATCGCTTTCACTCCATGGGTTATTTTGCTACAGCAATGTGCCGTTGCACTATATATCATTTTTAGGTTTCATCTCAACAATATTCTCTGCGATATTGATTTTTGGTTTCATTATTGGAAAAATATGCGGACTTAATTTCGCATCTGGATTAGTAACAACTATTGTAGTAATAAGTTTTTTTAGTGGCATTATTATTTTCTCGATTGGAATATTGGGAGAGTACATAGGGCGGATCTTTGATGAGGTCAAAGATCGCCCTAGGTACATCATCGATAAAGAATTTTTATAGTTTTATACAATTAAAATAATTTTTTTATGCACAATAAATTACTCGGCAATAATATCGAAAAAGTTTTTATCACTGGGGGCTCTGGATTTATTGGAAGTCATATATGCGATAAGTTGCTAGAGCAAGGCTATAAAGTGACCGTTTTTGATAATTTTTCAAATGGACGAAGACAATTTACAAGCCAACATTTATCAAATGATTCTTTTACTTTGATAGAAGGCGACTGCTTGAGTGCTCTAGATTTAAAAAACGCAATGGCGGGGCACCATTTGATTTGGCA
>Ga0114975_10002678_pt1 | contig 12156 bp, 20 predicted proteins | sample S_130626_EF_Meta_FD_87031 | JGI IMG/M metagenome (GOLD analysis project Ga0114975, IMG submission 87031) | Freshwater microbial communities from Lake Simoncouche, Canada to study carbon cycling - S_130626_EF_MetaG | ecosystem: Environmental > Aquatic > Freshwater > Lake | place: Lake...
GTTGGTCTGTACAGTAGGAGTTACAACACCATTGATGACTAAAGTTTGACCTTTGAAGTTGGCAATAGCACCGGGCAAGTTACGCATGGCATCTGCTTGTGCTTCAGCCATCATCAAGGGAATTGCCATTGGGTTAGCCTGCATTGACTCATTGCGCTTACGTGCAGTGGCCACTTTGACTTCTTCAGTTTTAAACTCGTTTTTAGCTTTGACCAATTCGTTGGCACTAGCAACAACTGAATCAGCTGGCACAATGTTACGAATCAATACTTGGCTGATTACAATGGTGCCGTCTAACTTTTCTTCAGCTAGTGTTTTGATCACTTGCTCTTTGATTTCGGTTTCCATTGCCTGACGTGCATCGCCCATCTCCAAGGCTTCGTACTTGCGAGCACTCTTGTAGATAGCGTTACGTGTGGCATTGAAAACATAGTTATACATCAAGTAAACATCGCCATCGTGTTTAGCGTGAAAACTTTTGTTCTTGCTGTTATAAATTTCAGCTACCTGTGACTGATTGATGTTGTAAGTAATCATGGCATCAAAGTCTTTCATTGTGCTATTGTCTTTGGCCAACGGAGTCATGTCTTCAACTTTCACAGTGATCTCTTTGGTTGGGAATGTAATAACGTCACCAATCAATGTTTGATTGAACGAACCAGGAAGCAGTTCCTCAGTTTTGACCTGCTTGTCAAATCCCACACGGAGACCAACCTCACCAGTTTCAATACGGGTACAACCAGTTGCCAACACAGCCGCGGCAAGAACGGACAAAGTCAAAATACGTTTCATTTAGATAACTCCAGTAGAAAAAAGAACAAAACAAACAGAAAATCCCAAAGCAAAATACAAGGGACGTAGCAACGAATTAGAGATCATATAAATCCTTAAAATAAAATAACAATAGTGATCATTACTGCTAATGCTAGCATTGAAACAATTATACTATAACCAATGGATTTTGTCAAAGTCCATTGTTCCTTTTTTTCCATCTTTCGCCAAACAGTGATACCAAAGTGAATCAAGATTGCAAGTATTGCAAATACTAACCAAAGTCTAATCATTGTAATTCAACCTCTTACTGATGTTGTGTTCTTTAAAATACACTACGAGCCATAAATGATACACCAGTGCTGGTCTGTCCAGCAACGCCACCTGCATTCAATTGGTGTACCAAATTAACTCCAAGGTATGATGAGTTACGTACTGCAACGGTGTAACCTAATACTAGATTCAACTCTCGAACAGATGGTGACAAACTCACACGCTCGCTTTGCATAACTGGATTGGCGTCAGTTGTGCCATCTGCATTGTCAATGTAGTTGTAGCTGGTTACTCCAGACACTGTAGCATAGCCTCGACGCACTGCAACTGGTCCTGCTACGGCCAGACTCAATGTGTCTTGCGCTTGCTTGGCATTGCCCTTGAAGAAAATGTTACTTTGTGCTACACCAAGCTTCCACGATTCACTATAAATCTTAGAGTCTAATTTAATCATGCTATCAGTCTTATTGGACGTATTTGTGACACCAAGACTGTAGTTACCAATTAGGCTTGTATTGCCGATAATGGCATGTTGGAAGCCAATGCCGGCCCACTGAGTACTACTGCCACCAAACTCAAACGCACCTGAACCTTGGCTACCTAACATGGCAGTCGACTCACGTAATGCACCTATTTCAATACTGAGTTGAGTACCTGGTGAGTGTTCCCATTCAAACTTACTAGCAGTGCCTGTGTCACTTAGCATCAATGTTGCTACACTAGTTTCTCCAATGGGCACTGCAAGTTGTCGGTAACCGGTTCCAGCAAACGACATCCATGGTGACCCATACTGGTAGCTGAAATTGTTACGACCGCCTTGAGCCTTTGTTAGATCCACAGTATAGTTACGACCAATTCCATCTACGGCCTGAGCGTTCTGTAGTACCGAGCTGGTTCCAAGTTTTACTGCACCGCTTGAAACTATCCCAGTTGTTGACAACGCTTTGCCTTGGATTCCGGATCCGGTCAGCTTGGTAGCGTTTGCCAAAACCAGTGTACCCATTGGCTGGGTAGCTTTGTCAAAGTTAACTAGTCCATGACCATATACTTCATCAACACCAGGCTTACCCATGTCAGTGGCAGTGTTTAACACTAGATTAACAATCTGCTCAGGACGTAGTTGTGGCCATGCTTGCTTCATTAGTGCAATGCCACCTGCCACATACGCGGTTGCAGGACTTGTGCCAGACACTGGCAACGAACCATTGACGCCCATGTTCATTTGATTGGCCTGACTACCATAAACCTGCATACCAGGTGCCACTACATAAAAGTCCTTGACAAGGTAAGGGTCATTGCATACAGTGCCGCTTACGTTCTGACAAATTGTACCTGCTCGGTTAGAGAACGAAGCCATTACTGTACCTGTTGGATCAGTTGCTCCAACAATAAGCATACGCCCGCCAAGAACTAATGCGCCTTTGCTGTCAACTTTTGTGGCAAATGCTCCTGGATACTGCGAGTATGCAAGTCCCTGATTGCCTGCGGCCGCTACCAAGATTGAACCTCGATTGGTACCTACTGCAAATGCTTGTACATCAGAATCTTTAAAGCCGTACATTGTACCATATGCCGCTGGGGACTTAAAGATACCATCGGACATCTGTGTAATTTGCTTTTGGAAATTGGTATCAAAGGAAGAACCAAGACTCATGCTAATAACGTCAGCCTTGAGCGAGCTGGCCCAATCAATGCCTTTGTACAAGGCTGCCATTTCAATACTGGTTGAAGTACCACCTTGTCCAACTTGACCTAATAGTAGGTTGGCATCAGGTGCAACACCAACAGTACCGTTGCCATTTGATGCGCCAGCCGCAATGCCTGCCATAAGAGTGCCATGCCAGCCCCATGTGACCGCAGTTGGGTTAGTCTTGTTATTGTATGCCACAGTTGAATTAAAATTCTTACTGGCAACAATTTTACTAGACAAGTCTGCGTGAGTTAGGTCAAAGCCATTGTCAAGGATGGCGATGGTTGAACCTTTGCCAGTAATGCCCCTAGCCCATGCTTTTGTAACACCAGTTGCAGTAAGCACCGTGGTAGTTTCTTTGGATTCAAAATTGCCGGCAACGGATTGTGCATAGGCACCTGATACAAATGCTGTTGCAATTGCCAGTGCAATTAAGTTTGGACGTAGTTTCATTTCGGTTCCTTTGCGTTGGATCTAACTAACTGTATATATTGTACTATCTTTGGTATAAAAGGTCAACCATTATTTAGATGAACTTGAAACTTGGCTCTTAAACAGAAAGCCACACAAGATTGTAATACCCCATGCTTGTAACCAAGTAACTTCATTGATACCTGTTACTGCACCAACCAGGCAACCGTTCCACAGCATGTAAATGGGCCAGGACAGCAAGAAGCTGAGTAGCAATAATGTAACTGTACCAAGTACAATTGCGCCGATAACAACCATAATCTTTTCCATGTTTAACTCCTGTTGTTTAAACTGTCTGACCTGCGGCCAATTTGCGAATACGATGGCCCATGTCTTCGGGAGTGTCGCCTTTGCCGGTAATCATGTAGGCAGTGTACTCTACCATGTCTGCACTCTTGAATTCTAGGTCCAAGCCCAAGTTCTTGAACACAAGGTTAACTTGCTTGAGAGTCTCTTCCACGGTCTTTTGCACAATGTCTACATGACCCGGGTCAACTTCGTCTTCGTAATAGTCAAGCTCATCTGTTAGCACTTTATGCAAGGCCATTTGGTCGTCCATGATACAGAACTTGCCAAACGCTTTGTTCAGGGTTTCGTCCCCAAAGTCTTCAATAAACTCACCAATATCGTTAGTGTCAATATCGTTAAGTTGTTCTTGCTTAGTGTAATTACGCATGGTGATTCCCTTTTGTGTTGACATGTATGTATTATATGGCAGGTTGGGCCAAGAGTCAACCATTTTTAGCAAAAACACTACAAAAAGTAGGGTATTTTTGTTGTTTTTTTGTAACAAGCCACAAAAAAACCCGCTTTCGCGGGCTTTTCTGCCTAATTTTTAAGCAAATTAGATTGTAATACCTAGGCTTTGGGCCTTGTATGCCAAAGCTACCATGCGACGGCTAGCTTCACCATGACGATACTCAGTAACTTGAACACCGTTGCCGGCCTTACGTGGGTTTGCATAAACAGCATAACCACGCTGACGGATTTGGCTAATTGTAGCAGTTGGATTCTTGATACCAAAACGCTTGCTGATTGCGGCTTCTGTCATTGACTCGCCGTCGATAACTAGGGCCTTGAATAGCTTATACTGCTTGGTGGTTTCATCAAACTTTTTCAACATTTTATTTTCCTTCTATGTATTACATCACATATAGTTTGTGATGGTGTATTAATTATACGTTATTTCTAAGTGGAAGTCTATATAGTTGATTACCATATAGACTTCCTTTGGTTATATTACCTTGTGGCAATAAACTCGTTTAGTACCTTGGCCTTCTTGATAATCTGTTCCTCTGTAGGAAAGGGTTGGAAGGTTGGTGGAGCAGGGATAAAGTTGTCATCCCTTGATGCTTTGGTATGATAATCAGTCATAATAGCATCGCGCTGTGCATGCCAGTCTTGCTCTAGCATTTCTTTTGCCATCTTGAGTAGTTCAAGACGAATCATGTAGCCGTTTGTAGCTGTTGTACTCATTTTAATTCTCCTGTGTTTGAGTGTGTACAAGACTTGTGTCTTGCATGTTTAATTATAGACTGACTTTGTTAACATACGACCAAAGCCTTTGCCATACCACGCATAATTCAGCAGTCTGGTAAAGTTGAGTAACGTAACCGATCAAACATTATAAAAACTACAACATAAATTAGTATATGCTTAAATTTATAATTGACAAGTTGTTCAGACTCTACAATAGTAGTAGATCGACTATTCAATGACATTACTTTTTTTGTTTAAGCATTAATACTACTAATATACAAGGTAACGATATCTAGTATAGAGTGGTAAAAAAAGTAATATGTTTTCAGATCTAAAGATTAATATGGCTTTGGTCAGTGCAGACCAACCAGCGTACCAAGACAACAGCGTCAAGCATTTTAAAAGCATTAAAGAGATGCTTAATTCAATTTCAATAGAATACAAACCAGAAGCTGTTTTAATTGATACTAGTACGTTATACTACAAACAAGAAAAAATTCAACTGGTTGAGGATCTAGATACAATTGCCACTGTTGTTGAATGTTTAAAAAATTGTAATATCTTAGACACTATTCCAAATATATTTTTAACTGTTGACCATTCTATTTCAGCAAAGCAAATCAGAGCAATATTAACCTGTCCTATTGTAAACGGAATAATATTTCCCGAAGATATCAAACTCCTAATCGAGTACATTGAATATCACCCAGAAGAAAATAAATGTCTACTTCCAGATTCAATCATTGAAATGTTAGAATCTGCTAACAAAAAGAACCTTGGAGTAGATCTAACTCCAAGACAAAAAGAAATACTTGCTATCATCCAACTTCGTGGAGCCAGTAATAAAGTAATTGCCCGTATGCTCAACATCACAGAAAGCACGGTTAAACTACACATTACATCCATACTTAAAAAGTACAAAGTTCGTAATCGTACACAATTGGCACTGTTCTCCAATTAACACCCCAACTGAAGTATAGTATAGACCAAGGCCTGCAATTGCAGGCCTTGTTTGCTTCTAAGTAGTTGAGAATGAAAGAATTTCATTCGTCGAACCTACTAGGAGATACATATGGCCGACATGACAAGTTTTACTCTAGATCCATTCTACGCCCTTTCACGAGAAATTGAAGCTACTAAGACCAAGGTGTCTGACAGTATCTTTGAAAACTACAAATTACAAGTAGCCCAAACAAACGATATCAACAACCGTGCTATGCAAGTTGCATTACACGACACATCTGCATTTGCTGACCTAAAGCAAGCTGTTGCTGATGGTACATTGCAGACCATGTTGGCTGCCGCACGTACTGATGCCGCAATTGGTCAGACAGCAATGGCTACACAACGTACCATCATGGAACAAGGCGAATTGACACGTGGTCTAATCAATGGTCTAAACACACAAAATCTAAACACAGCTCTAATCAATACAAACACAGCCTTAATTGGTGGTGGTGTAAATTACGCTGGATTAGGTCTTGCTTACGGTGGTGTAAATGCCGCTTACCAAAGTGCAAACACTACAAGTGCTATCAATGCGTTCCAAAGCCAACTGGCTCAACAAGGCGTTGTTAACACTGGTACTATGACTGGTACTACACAAACAGCTAGTCCAACAACAATTCGTTAATTAGGAGAATAATATATGGCTGACGGAACAACTCCAACTATCACCATGGATCCATTCTTCGCACTGGCTACAGAAATTGAATCAACAAAAACTAAAGTAGCCGATAGCGTATTTGAGAGCTACAAATTACAGGTGGCACAATCAGCAGACGTTAATAACAGAGCCATGCAAGTGGCTCTAAGAAATGCGGCTGCACAGTCCAATCTTAAGAAGGCGTCTTCAAATTCAACATTGCAGACTATGTTAGCTGCCGCACGTACCGACGGCGCACTTGGTCAGACAGCAATGTCTACTCAGCGCGAAGTAATGCATCAAGCCGAACGTGATCGCAATTTAATCAATAATCTAAACACACAAAATTTAAACACTGCATTAATCAATACAACTACTGCCTTAATTGGTGGTGGTTTAAATTATGCAAACCTTGGGCTGGCCTATGGTGGTTTAAATTCTGCGGTGCAAACTGCAGATCAGCTTAGTGCTATTAATGCATTTCAAAGTTCAATCGCAGGTCAAAGAACTGTTAACACAGGAATTATGACAGATACTACACAGGCAGCAAATCCAACAACCATTGGTTGATACAGGAGGAACAAAGATGTTTTTTAATGGATTAGGTTATAGAGGATGGGGAGGATGGCAACGTCCTTACCTGGCCGCCGGAATTGGCTATCCATATTATGGGGGCTTTGCTAGCTTCCCATATTATGGCTATGGCTATGGTGGCTACGGTGGCTTTGGCTACGGTGGCTTTGGTGGTTATCCTTACTATTAGTAAAAGCAAAACAGGCTTGTCTATCAAGCCTGTTTTTTAATAAAATTGGAGATTAACATGTTTGAAAGTTATTATTATCCTTATTACAGAAGCCCTGGTGCATTTATTTCACCATACCCGTATGCTTATCCATACTACAACTATTCATCTGGTATCAATGCTTTTCAAAGTCAACTTGCTAACCAAAGTGTTGTAAACACCGGAATTGCAGCCGGTATTAATCAAATTGCTAATCCTACAAATATCTATTGATCATGTACAAACGAGTTTCACATAATATCCAAGAAGAGCATTATGGTATGATACCACCAGGTGCTGGAACTATTGATATACCATCGCAACCTATATTGGGGCAATTGCCGGCATTGGTAATCAATGAATCAACTTTGACATTTCGTATGGACTCTAGAACAATTTGGACAAAATTTGCACTAGGAATGATCAATCTTAGTGTTGCAATACAAGGCAACTTGGCGGCATCAACTCAGGTCGAAGGACATTTAATTAAGGCGGCGTCGGCCGTTGGTGACTTTTTTGTTCCATATTATGGAATGACTGCGGGTTACAAAATTGGTTCGTTATTGACTGCGTATGCCAGAATTGGTATTGATACTATTCATGCCGTAAAAACTGGTCAGGATCTTTCTCAATTTAGAACACTATGGATTAGTCCAATCAATGAGCTTGCAGAATATTTGCACGAACTAAATCCATCACAATTTCCCAAGGAACTACTGATTGATATGTTTACTAACTTGGCCGCATACTGGACAGACAATATCAAAGCACGATTTGGCGGGGACGAATCTGCAACTGCTATTAGTTTGGACAATATAAGCAAATTGGTAATCACTGGAATTCCTAATCACATCAATCGAGGATACTCTAGCATTGCTGATGTTCTTAGCAGAGGAGTTATTGCTCAGTTTCCTTTATCATTTACGGTGTAAAAAATAATGATTGTAACTAGAACATCAATAGCATCACCAGACAACATTGAGAAAGAAAATCTAGCGGCTCATGTGGAAATTTCTATTCAACGATATAATGCCTTAGAACATCGTATTACTGCCGTTGAAAATGAAATTGATCATTTTATCATTGAAAACGACTCTACAAGGCAGGCAGTAATACAGACCATGGTTGCCGGAGGAACATTGCTGGCGGTGCTAATACCAGCGGCCATGTTATTAGTGGACAGACTAAAATGAACGAAGTTGAAAGTCACGACACACTAGGCGATATTGAAAGAGAAAATCTTGCAGTGCATGTTGAACTTAGTATTGCTCGATACTTGGCTCAAGAACAACATCTTGCAGAACACGACAATGACATTAAAAAAATAAAGCAAGAAGTCAAAGACGAAAAAAAGTTCATGGCAAAAGTCATTACTATTGCAGTTGCGGTACTAACGTTTTCAGCAACTATAGCAGTAATCGCTTTAGACAAACTTAGATAGGAGAAGCAATGAGTGAAAATACCACAAGTAATGTACCGTCAAGACTTGAACTTCTTCGCATGGCAAGAGAGCTTGTTATCAATGAGTATATTGATAAACGAGCACAAGATCACAATCGTTGGTTAGCCGAAGCCGATGTTGTTTGGCGTACCCGCGGCGTTAAATTGGCGTATCCGCCATTTCCTTCATATCCAACTGAAATAGAAATTATCACTCGCGCTACTGCACTTAGTGAATTTTTAAATGCTCCAAGTCAGAAAGAACCGGCACCTAATAATTTAGCAACAGTGACAGTACCTATTAAACAGGAACTACAACAAATAGAACCAATTCAAGAACAAGTAAAAATAACTGAAGCAGTTTCAATACCAGTACCAGTAACAACTGAACCAGCGATCACCGAAGTAACACATGTAAGTCATGCACCTGTTACTCCTGTAATACAAGAAGCAGAAGTTAATAAAAATAACAAAAATGAAGGACAATTGTTTGAAAAAATGATTCCTCCGGTACTGGCCAAGATTGACCAGTTTAAATCAACCTGGGCAATACGATGATACATTTTTATAGACAACCAATTATCAGAAGAATAATAAGACGACCAATTTTACGTCCAGTTTTTCCAGTCTACAACGAAAGCGGACCAGGTAGCATTTATGTAAATGGTGGAGGTGGTGTAGGTCCACCGGGACCTCCTGGACCTCCAGGACCAGCAGGTAATCCCAGTCCAGTAGCTGTCACAGATGTTGCTGTTGCAACATACACAGCACTGCCAACTGATTACTTTTTATGTGTGCTGACCAATGGCGTAGTTACTATTACATTGCCCGCAGGCATACTGGGAACAGTTTATATAGTTAAAGATTGTTTTGGTGATGCGGCAAACAATCCAATTACTATTCAAGGCACTGGTGGACAATTGGTAGATGGAAGCACAGCTACAATCAACACCAATTTTGGCAGCTTACAATTCATATTCAACGGCACTGATTGGAGCATTGTCTAATGTCATATAAGGTACCATTGGCCACTAACTCTACTCCAGGTATAACAGCACCAGGCACAAACCTGACTGTGTCAAGTGGAGTGCTTGATGTTGTGGCTGTGGGATTGTTGGACCAAGCGTATTTCTACAGCACAGTTACACAGACCAATCCTGTGATCAACACAGAAAATATCTGTACATTTAACAACGCCGCTGTCAACGTTGGTATCACACTGGTGGGCGGCACAGACATAACAGTTAGTAAAACTGCCAACTACAATTTACAATTTACTGCACAGGTAGACAAAACTGATGGTGGTAACGATTTGTTAGATTTTTGGATTAAACGCAACGGTGTGAACTATCCTGATACAAACTCACAAAGTATTGTAATTGGCGGAACTGGTGTATTAGTAGCAAGTTGGAATTTTACTTTGGCATTGACAGCTGGAGACAGCATTCAAATAGCATGGTCCAGTGCAGACATTGCCATGCGTTTATTAACAGAACCAATACAGGCTGCTCCTGTGCGTCCTGTGACCCCTAGTGTAAGATGCACTATCATTCAACTTTAAAAGGAAATACTAAAATGTTTAATAATTTAGGTATATATTCAGGGGGCTTTCCACAAGGCCCCATTCGTCCGGGTATTGGTTCACGTGGCCCATCAATAAGAGCTATTCAACTTGCCGGCAGACGCCGTCTAGGCGGAGTAATTAGCGTAGGCACTAGTCCTGCTCCTACTCCACCACTATTGCGTTTGTCAGTGACTAGCACGACTCCACAAACAATTCCTCAAGGTCCAGGTATTGTGCCTCTTACTGGCATGTTATTGACTAGTCCAATCAATGGAAACTTTACATCAACATTTGACGCCGACTACGGCATTGTAGGTGACTTGATTGATATCACTGCCGCAGGAGCAGCCGCTAATACAGCATTGGCTGCACAGTTGGCAGCATTGCCAGGTGGTGTACCACACGGTGCAGTATTTGGCAACGGTGAAACATTATTACCAGGTGTATACGATGTAGTAACCCCAGCCGCAATTCAAGGTGCATTAACATTAGATGGTGGCGGAGATCCTAACGCATTGTTTGTGATCAGAGTTGCTGGAGCATTGACCAGTGTAGCTGGAAGTACTATAACTTTAACAAATGGCGCACAAGCAAAGAATGTATTCTGGCGCAGTGCTGGTGCCACAGCATTGGGTGCTAATACCATCTTCCGCGGTACAGCATTGGCAGTAGGCGGAGCCGCTGGTATCGGCAACGGTGGTGTATTAAATGGCAGATTGTTATCAACTCTTGGTGCAGTTACAACTGATACTAACATTGTAACTAATACAGGCGCTACAACAACTCCTGTAGTATTAGGGGTACTGGAAACATTTGGTTTGTTTGCCAGCAGTGGTGCAGTGGCCAACACAGGTACAAGTGTAATCAATGGCAACATTGGAACCAACCTAGGACTTATTACTGGCTACGGATTACCTACATTAGTAAACGGCAACGTATATGTTCCAGGCAGTTTGGCAGCTGGTCCGGTGGCCGCTACATTTGGTATCTATAAGAATGGTGTATTAATTCCAGGTACATTGGTATCAGTGTCTGGACCAACAACAATCACAGCCGCTCATGTGACATCAACAGCACCTGTGGCATTGTTAATTGGTGATGTAGTCACAGCCAGAGCAACTGCGGTATTAGGTACACTAACAGTGGGTAATAGAACATTAACTTTACAACAGGTATAATATGAGTTATAAAGCACCATTGGCATCAACAGCAGACTACGGTATTGTAAGAGTAGGCGCTGGCATCAGTGTCACTGATGGTGTGATATCTGGCAGCACCGGCCTACTCAACTATGGGTTCTTTCGTGGAACTACTCCGCAGTTAAATCCTGTTGCCAACGCTATAAATTTAGTTGCCTTAAATGTCACTGGACCTGCTAATGGTATCAGTATCAGTGGCGGCAATTCATTAGTAGTTGCCAATGCTGGCACTTATACTAAATTGTTCACCATGAATGTAAACAAAACATCTGGTGGTGCTAGTACCATCAGTGTTTGGCTCAGATTGGATGGTGTTGATTTACCGGGTTCTGCACAAGATTTAATATTGACCGGAGCATTGGATACAATATTTGTTTCTGGCAATTACACCTTGGACATGCCCGCTGGAAGTAATATACAGATGTGCTGGAGCAGTGCCGACGTTACAATGCAACTATTAGAATTGCCAGCACGAGTTGGCCCAATTAGACCAAGTGGTGACAGCGTTAAAGTTACATTAACAAGGATTAGTTAACATGACCATCAATTACAATCTCAACATAGTTACTACAACACCTTACACAATTAAAGACACTGATGAAGTAGTGTTTGTAAATGTTCCTACTACTTCATCTGTTGTGCTACCTATTATTGTAGCAGGTAAAAATACTGCTTTCTATATTAAGGATTATTCTGGCAACGCCAGTGTAAACCCTATCATCATCACCGCGACTGGTGGTGCTACCATTAACGGAGTAAGTTTTGCCATCCTTAATGTGAACTACAGTCAGGTCCAATTGATTTGGGATGGCTCAAACTGGCAGACAATAACCAATTAAAAAA
>Ga0114975_10002681_pt1 | contig 12151 bp, 14 predicted proteins | sample S_130626_EF_Meta_FD_87031 | JGI IMG/M metagenome (GOLD analysis project Ga0114975, IMG submission 87031) | Freshwater microbial communities from Lake Simoncouche, Canada to study carbon cycling - S_130626_EF_MetaG | ecosystem: Environmental > Aquatic > Freshwater > Lake | place: Lake...
AGTCTATTGACATCATTATCTTGAACATCGACAAAGAAAACAGAAAATTACAATTAGGTCATAAGCAATTAGAAGAAGATCCTTGGAATCAATTAGAAGAAACTTTTGCAATTGGATCAATTCATGATGGTACTATTGTTCGCAAGGACGATAAAGGTGCTATTGTTCAATTGCCTCATGGCTTAGAAGGGTTTGCTCCTAACCGTCACCTTGCAAAAGAAGATGGTAAGCAAGTTCAAGCTGAAGAAACAGCTCAATTCATGGTGATCGAATTTGATCGTAATGAAAAGAGAATTGTTGTTTCTCATGCAAGAATTTGGGAACAAAACATTGTAGAAGAAAAAGAAGCAGCTAAGAAAGAAGCTAAAGTAGAGTCTGAAAAGACTAAGAAAGCGGTTAAGACAATTCAAGCTAAAGTAGAGAAATCAACTTTAGGTGACTTAGGCGCTTTAGCTGAAATCAAAGCTAAATTAGATGAGAATAAAGAAGGGTAGTTCTTTCTTTTAGCATACTATAGCCCTCCTGAGTCATCAGGGGGGCTTTCTTTTTTATTGCTTTTTTATAAAAACTTGGTTATCAGGCAATTTTTAGTAATTTCTTAACGCAAAAGCCTTTATTGGCAATATTTTTCGGTCTAAATTGAGCAATAATAGTTAATTTTGCCACCCTGTATGAATAGAATTATTTTAGTCTTGTTTATTTTATTTGGTTTATCCTCTTGTACTTCAAAATTTCAAAAAATTTTAAAGAATAAGGATATCGACTATAAAGTAACCATGGCAGAAAAATACTTTGAAGCGAAGAAGTATAGTAACGCACAACAGCTCTTTGAGAACGTAATGCCATTTGTAAAAGGAACTCCAAGATACGAGGAGTTATATGTGAAATTTGCAAATTCATATTATTACGATGGTGATTATGAGAACGCAGAAAATTTATTTAAAACATTTGTTGAATATTTTCCAAATAGCCCTAAGCGAGAAGACGTAGAATATTTAAGAGCTTATACATACTACAAACAATCTCCTAAAGCTGAATTGGATCAGACAACAACGAATAAAGCAATTTTAACAATGCAATCTTTTATCGGTGCGCATCCAACAAGTGCTAAAGTAAAAGAGGCAACTGCAGTAATTGATGCGAGTCGTGAGAAATTAGAATTGAAAGATTTTAAAACTGCAAAGTTGTATGAGGATCTTCAGTTATATCGCGCTGCTGCTATATCCTACGGGTTATTGTCTGACAATTATCCTGATTCTAAAAATGCAGATAAGTATAAATTATTAACTGTAAAAGCATATTATTTATTTGCTGAAAACAGTTTCGAGCAAAAACAAAAAGAACGTTTTGAAAAAGTAATTGTGGAGTATAATGATTTTGTAGACAGGTATAGCGATAGTCCATTATTGCCAGAAGCAAAAAAAATAAAGAAACAAACTGATAATTTTTTAAAAATAAAGTAATGAGTAAATTAAGAAGACATATGGGTGCTAACACACCTGCTGTTGTTGAAACTAAAAGCTTAAAAGCATTGAAGGGTAAGACGGGTAATTTATACGAGTCAATCTCTATTATTGCTAAAAGAGCGAATCAAATTAACATCTCCATTAGAGAGGAGTTACATTCAAAATTAGAAGAATTTGCTAGCCATACTGATAGCTTGGAAGAAATTCATGAAAACAAAGAGCAAATTGAAATCTCTAAAGCATATGAGCGTATGCCAAATCCAGCCATTTTAGCGACTGCTGAATTTATAGATGATAAAATCTATTATAGAAAAAATGAAGAGACTGATTTATTCCGTTAATTTATAAATTGACCTTTTAAAAACGTCCTGAAATCTTTAAGGTGTCAGGACGTTTTTGTATTTTAGGGTATCCTTAAAGGGAGCATATGAAGAAGCTTATTATATCACTTATTTTATTTTTAAACATAGCCTATACGCCCTTAAATGCGCAGGAGTTGTTGGCTACAGTTGCTATACAAAGCAATAAGGTTGATAATCAGGTTGACCCTAAGGTTTTCATTCAATTGCAATCACAATTAAAAGATTTTCTCAATCAAAGAAAATGGTCAAATGATGTTTTTGGAAATGAGGAAAAAATTGAGTGTAGTTTTTATATCACAATTGAGTCCGTTCTTTCACCCAATGTATATAATGCTAAATTGAGTGTTATTTCAAATAGACCCGTGTTCAATTCAAATTACACAACACCGGTTTTAAACATGCAGGACGCTAATTTTACTTTTAAATATCAATTATCACAACCTGTTGAATTCAATGAAAATAAAGTGCAGGGAACAGATCCGTTGGAGGCGAATTTAACGGCAACCTTGGCTTATTATATTTATGTAATACTTGGGCTTGATTATGATTCATATGAATTGAAGGGGGGTGCGCCTTATTATGCAAAAGCATTAAATGTTGTTTATAATGCGCCAGATGCCTCGGGTATTAGTGGATGGAAATCATATGATGGTCAACGTAATCGTTTTGTGTTTATTGACAATTTAACAAAAAGCGGAATGGATAAAATCCATGAGGTAATATATAGTTACTATCGAGAGGGGTTGGATCAAATGTCAACTAATTTCGAAACTTCAAGAGGAACCATTTTAAACGCACTTATGACAATGCAGGAAGTGCAGGAGATCAATACCAATACTATGGTTGTTCCTATTTTAATGCAAGGTAAATATGCTGAAATTTCAGGTATTTTTGGCAACGCCGATAAAGCCATGAAAAAACAATTAATTGCAACTTTATCTGTAATAGATATTGCTAATTTGAATAAATATAAAGAGAAATTAGAATGAGGAATATCATGAAGCTTTCCCTTTTTTGCTTATTTGTTATAAGCTGTTCGTCTAGCAATAAACCAACAACTACAATTGAATTTGATAAAATGAAATTAGTTGTATGGCAATTGATGAAAGCGGATGAATTTTATATCCGTTCCTCGGTTGCGGATTCAACCGTCATACCCAATAAAAAAAACGTACAATATTATCAGCAAATCTTTGATTTGTATAAAATTGATAGGGTGGCGTTTTACAAGGACATTGAATTTTACGAATCTCACCCAGTTGAGTTTAAAATATTGATGGATTCAGTCAATGAGCTTTCGAAAAGAGAAAAAAATGGGATAAAGCCATTTTAATTTAGATAGGAGTGAACAAACATTTTTACTTTTGAAATCAAATTATAAACAAAATAAAACAATATGAGTAATTTATTAGGCAAACCAGCACCTTCATTCACATTATTTGATACAGACAAAAAACCTGTTTCTTTATCAGAATTTAAAGGTCAAAATGTTGTGGTATTATTTTTTCCTTTAGCATTTACAGGAGTTTGTACGACTGAGTTGTGTAGTATTAGAGATAACATAGGAACATATAACAATGCGAATGCGCAAGTATTAGGTATTTCTGTAGATTCAATTTTTACTTTAGGTAAATTTAAAGAAGAGCAAAAATTAAACTTTCCATTATTAAGTGACTTCAACAAAAACGCTTCAAAATCTTTTGATGTTTTGTATGAGGTATTCCCTGCATTCGAAATGCAAGGTGTAAGCAAGCGTTCTGCATTTGTAATTGACAAAGAGGGTGTAGTTCAATATGAAGAAGTTTGTGCTACTCCAGGTGACTTACCTGATTTTGCGGCAATTCAAAATGTATTGAATACATTGAACTGAAATGTTAAGTCCTGCTAATTCAGGATTAAATTATATAAAAAAGGCTCCAAATTTTTGGAGCCTTTTTTATGCAGTCTATTTTTTAATGGTATGATTACTTGTCGCAAACTTCTACAATTAAAAATTTCAAATAGTGTGTATTCTCCATTCCCCAAATAATAGGATGGTCGCTTGATTGAGACTGATATGTTACTTGTCTAATTCTTTTTTTAGCATCATGTGCAGCCATTTCAATCGTTTCTAAAAATAATTCAGGACTCACTAAGTTGGTGCAACTGGAGCTTACTAAAAATCCGCCATTCTTAATTAATTGCATGCCCCTTAAATTAATTTCTTTATAACCTGTGATAGCTTTGTCTATATTGGTTCTGCTTTTTGTAAAAGCAGGTGGATCCAACATGACTACATCATATTTTTTTCCTTGTTTCCCCCAATTTTTTAAAACATCAAAGGCATTCATCGCTTCAAACTTAACAATATGATCTAGTTTATTTAAAGCTGCATTTTTATTGGCTTGCGCTACCGCAGATTCTGAAATGTCAATACCTAAAACTGATTTTGCACCATAATGTGCTGCATGAATTTCAAAGGTACCAGTGTAAGTGAAGGCACCTAAAACATCGGCTCCTTTTACAATATGTTGAATGGCACGTCGGTTATCTTGTTGATCTAAGAAGTATCCTGTTTTTTGTCCTGTTTCAATATTTACATAAAACTGCAAATCATTTTCGTTGATGATAATTTCAGTTGGAAATGGGTCTGTTAAAAAACCTTTAATTTGAGTGAGTCCTTCTAGTTCTCTTACAGGAACATCATTGCGTTCATAAATCCCTTTTGGATTAAAAATATTTTTCAAGGATGCAACAATCGCATCTTTCCATACTTCAATGCCTAATGACAGGGTTTGAATAACAAAATAATCATTGAATTTATCGATAATTAATGCAGGTAATCCATCGGCTTCTCCAAATACTAATCTGCAATTTTCTGTGTATCCTAAATGTTTTCTGTAATCCCAGGCTTCTTGGATTTTTTGATGAAAAAAACCAGCTGTAATATCCTCTCTTTTTCGAGTAAGAAGTCTAATTATAATTTGAGATGCAGGGTTTATATAACCACGGCCAGCTAATTGGCCATCGAAAAAATATACTTCCACAATATCACCCGCTTCAACGGGTCCAGCTATACGATCTACTTCATTATTGTAAATCCAGGGGTGACCCAGGGCAATTCGTTGGTTTATCTTCCGGTTTAAATACACTTTTGTCATAGGGCAAAGATAGGCAGTGATTGACTGCCAACTTGTTCAATTTTAAGCTATTTAGTGTCAATTTTGCTCTTTTACGGCTTTGGCAATATATTTGCTCGCAGTAGAATATAATAATTCAATTATGGAAGAAAAAGACAACAATATTCAAGAATCGGCTGAAAACCTTGAAAACGCGGAAAATGGTTCAAATAATGCCCCTGAGGTTGAAAATGAGCCCATTAGTGAGTTAGATCAATTAAAATCGGAAATAGCTGAACAAAAGGATAAATACCTTCGTTTAATGGCTGAATTTGACAATTATAAGCGAAGAACTTCAAAAGAAAGAATCGATCTAATCCAAACTGCCGGTAAGGACGTAATTGTTTCCTTATTGGATGTTTTAGATGATTGTGATCGCGCTGAAAAGCAATTAGCTATTTCAGAGGACATCAAAGTACAAAAAGAAGGTATTCAGCTAGTATTTAATAAAATTAGGTCAACAATGCAATCAAAAGGGTTGGCTGCTATGGAAAGCATCGGAAAGGATTTTGATGTTGAACTACATGAAGCCATAACTGAAGTGCCTGCACCTAATGATAAGCAAAAAGGAAAAGTGATAGATGAAATAACAAAGGGTTACTTTTTAAATGAAAAAATAATTCGTTTTGCTAAAGTGGTGGTAGGTAAATAAAATCTGCGCCCTCATAAAAATAGAACTATGTCAAAAAGAGATTATTACGAAATATTAGGGGTTAGCAAATCGGCATCAGCGGACGAAATTAAAAAAGCGTATCGTAAGGTGGCTATGCAATTCCATCCTGATAGAAATCCGGGTGATAAGGCAGCGGAAGAAAAATTCAAAGAAGCAGCCGAAGCATATGAAATATTAAGTGATAATGACAAGAAAGCGAAATACGATCGTTTTGGACATCAGGCATTTGGTCCAGGTACTGGAGGCGGTGGAGGTGGATTCCATGGTGGCATGGATATGAATGATATTTTTAGTCAGTTTGGAGATATATTTGGTGACGAAGGCTTTGGTGGATTCTTTGGTGGTGGAGGCCGTTCACATGGTGGGGGTGCAAGAGCAAGAGGTCAAAGAGGAAGCAACTTGCGAATTAAACTAAAACTAAATTTCGAAGAAATTGCTAATGGCGTTACTAAGCAAGTAAAAGTTAAAAAGCATGTTTTGTGTACCACATGTGGTGGTAATGGTGCAAAAGATAAAAATAGTTTACAAACATGTACAACTTGTAATGGACAAGGACAAGTAAGAAAAGTGACCAATACATTTTTAGGTCAAATGCAAACTGTTAATACTTGTTCAACTTGTAATGGTGAAGGAACAACGGTAACAGCAAAATGTACAAATTGTAAAGGAGAGGGTCGTGTTTATGGTGAAGAAACCATTTCTATTGATATTCCTGCTGGTGTTCAAGATGGCATGCAATTAAGCATGTCTGGTAAGGGTAATGCAGGAGAACGAGGTGGCATGTCGGGCGACTTAATCATTATGATTGAGGAAGAAGCACATGAATCATTGCATAGAGACGGTTTGAACGTTGCATTCGATTTATACATTACGATTCCAGATGCTATTTTTGGAACAAGTGTTGAAGTACCTACCATAGATGGACGCGCAAAAATTAAAATTCCTGCTGGAACACAAAGCGGTAAAATATTTAGGTTAAAAGGAAAAGGTTTCCCTGAAGTGCAAGGTTATGCAAAAGGTGATCAATTAATTCATGTTAACGTTTGGACGCCACAAGGTGTTAGTGATGATGAAAAGGCTGCACTAGAAAAAATGCAAGAAAGTGAAAATTTTAAACCAAAGCCAATAAAAGGAGATAAGAGTTTTTATGATCGCGTTAAAGAAGCGTTCAAGTAACTAACAAATAAAAGAGGAGCTAATAGAATTTAGCTCCTCTTTTATTTTAAGCTTTTAACTGATATATTTCTTTTGTGTTTCGGCCGTATCCGTCATAATCTAAACCATATCCAACAACGAATTTATTGGGGATATCAAAGCAAGCGTAATCCACTTTAACAGGGTAGGCTAAGGCTTCTGTCTTATTTAATAACACTGCAATTTTAATGGAAGCAGGCTGGCTTGATTCCAATTGAGGTAAAAAATGATGTAATGTTTTACCTGTATCAATGATGTCTTCCAAAATGATAATATCTCTTCCACTCACATTGGCATCTAAACCAATAGCAGTAATTACATTGCCAGATGAAGTTGTGCCTTTATAAGATGCCAATTTGATAAAACACACTTCAGCGTCAATAGTTATTTGTTTAAATAAGTCGGCTGTAAATAAAAAGGAACCATTTAATATGGATAAGAAAATTGGTCGCTTGCCAGCATATTCCTTATTTAATTCAATCGCTAATTCGCTGATTTTTGATTGAATTATTTCTTCGCTTAAATAGGGTTCAAATTCTTTGTCTAAAACTTTAATGTTGGACATGAAAAAATATATTTATTAAGTTTAATTAATATAATGGATTAATTAATTTGCTTTCTTTTTAAGAAATGGTAAGTCCAATATTCTTTTAAGGGGTGGCTTGTTATTATTGATTGTTGGATTAGATGTGGTAGTATCTTTTTTCGGTTCACCTAAATAAATAAGTTGATCCTGCTCAACTAAATCCGTTTCAGGCAATTTATTAAACTTATATATTTTGTATAAGGAAACATGATAAGTGTTGGCAATTTCTAAAAATGATCTTCCTTTTTCTGCCCAAATTGCTGGTACTTGGTTGACTTTAAATTTTTGATTTAAAGGATAAGGGTTCACTTTTTTAATGATCGTGTCTTTTACTGCAAAAGGACGGATGTTATCATGATCTAAACTTGGGCGAGAAGTGTCTTTAGATATTATTTGGGAGATAGTATCTTTCGCAATTAAGGTTGAATTAGATTTGACTGGTAGGCTATCTGAGTTTATAGCTGAAATTCCATTCATATTACCTATAGGAGCAAGTATCACTGTGTCTGACGCAATACCTTTTATTGGCGTAAGAGAAAAAGAATCAGAAGTTATAAGTGGCTTTGATTTAATTTCAGATGATTTTAAAACGCTTATTGAATCTTTAGCATGTTCAATTTTAGTAATAGTATCACTTTCGTGAGCCACTATCATTACTTTATTTTTAGAACTATCTTTTATAGTAGCTGTTACTTTTTCCTCGCTAATTGTATCCGAATCGAGTTCAGGATAATTATATTGTGCAAGCTCGTAATCATCAATTATTTTTAACAACCTTTGAGGGTAATCGCGCTCAGTAGCATATCCAGCTTTTTTTAATCCATATGCCCATGCTGTATCATCAACTGGATCAAGTTCAAATAAAGATGCATAATTTGGGCGATTCTTTAAAAAATTGGAGTGGTCAATAAAGGAACTTTCTGCATTAGGGTAAGCTCTGAAACATTCATTCTTTTTATCGTCGTCCTTATAAGTGGTTTCTCCTTTCCAGTCGTTTTTACACTTTATACCAAAATGATTATTGAATTTTGATGCTAATGAACTTTCACCGCTGGAAGACTCGAGAATTGCTTGCCCTAAAGTAATGGAAGCGGGTATATTAGTGCGTTTCATTTCTTTAATAGCGATTCCTTTATATTTTTCAATATAGTCTTTGGTGTTTTGATTTTGAGAAAAAATCAATAAAGGAAGCATTAGTAAGATACCGGTATAAAAAAATATTTTCATGCTATTTTTTTCTTAATAATGTTAATCCATCTCTGATGGCTAAAAGTGTTTGTTCAGTTTTTTCATCCTTTAAAACATATTCATTGAAAGCTTGAATAGCTTTTGCATTTTTACCCGAAATATTTTCTGCTAACACTTCGCCATGAAATAGTATGTTGTCAACAATGATAAGACCATTTTTAGCCAATTTTGGTAATACTAAATTGTAATAATCAATATAGCCCGTTTTATCTGCGTCAATAAAAACTAAATCCCATGTGATTTGCAAATCGGGTATTATTTTTTTAGCATCACCTATATGTACTGTAATGTTATGACTATGTTTACTTTGCTTAATATATTCTACTGCTGTTTTTGCATCCTCCTCTCTAAGTTCAATAGTATATAATTGTCCATTTTCAGCTAATCCTTCAGCTAAGCATAAAGTGCTAAATCCTGTAAATGTACCTATTTCTAAAATATGCTTTGGCTTAACTAGCTTGCTTAAGAAACATAATACGCCACCCTGGTGCCAGTCACTTTGTAAGTGGGCATGTGGGTGTGATTTTAAAGTTTCATCATACATTTCCCTTAAATAGGAGGGTGTAGCATTGCTATACTTATCAATGTATGTGTTTGCAGCTGGATGAATCAATTCCATTTGCAAATGTCTAATTTTTTTCTGTATTAGGGCTAGAAATTAACCATAAACCTAAAAAGGTGAAAAGTCCATTAATGATGAGCAACTCTTGTCCTATTTGGAAACCGCCAAGTAACTCTTTTTGATAAAATTCCAATATAAAACAAAATATAGGAGCAAGGATACAAGTTAAAGCTACCCATTTACCATTTAGTTTTCTAGAGGTTAAAATGCCAAAAGCAAATAAGCCCAATAATGGCCCATAGGTATAAGAAGCAATTTTCAATAAAAGGTCAATTATACTTTTATTGTCTATCCATTTGAAAACCATAACAATAATTAGAAATAAAAATGCAAAACACAAGTGCACTCTTTTTCTTATTTTCTTTTGTTTGACTTCATCCCATTCTTTTTTTCTATGCATGCCTAATAAGTCAATACAAAAACTGGAAGTAAGCGCGGTAATAGCTCCATCAGCACTTGGGAATAAAGCCGAAATAAGGGCTAAAATAAATATAATGGATAAGTAAGGAGGCATATGTTGCAATGCTATTGTTGGGAACAATGCATCACCAACTGCGGTTACATTTTGTTGTGAAGCATATAAATTTAATAACCCACCTAGGAATAAAAATAAGGTGATAACCAATAACATACTGAAGCCAATGGTAACCATATTTTTTTGTGCATCTTTTAAATTTTTCACAGAAATGTTCTTTTGCATCATTTCCTGATCCAAACCCGTCATGGTGAGTGTAATAAAGGCGCCTCCAATTATTTGTTTTAAAAAGAAGGATTTACTGTTTACATCCATATCAAATACAGTCGACAATCCTTTTGCTTGCATAGCGTGTAACCCTTCAAAAACAGATAAATGTAAATTAGAAAGTATATATATGCTGCAAATAATAAGTCCTAATAACATTCCTGATGTTTGAAGTGTATCGGTGTAAACAATGGTCTTTACACCACCTTCATAAGTATACAATAATATCATGGCCAAAATCACTAAAGTAGTGGCCCAAAAAGGAACACCCATATTGTCTAATATAAAAACCTGTAATGTTTTTACTACTAAATATAATCTTGCTGTAGCACCTAATGTTCTTGATAATACAAAAAAGGAAGCACCTGTTTTATATGCGTTAAAGCCTAAACGGGTTTCTAAGTAATTATAAATGGAGGTAAGATTCATTTTATAATAAATAGGTAATAACACATAGGCAATGGTGAAATAGCCAATGAGGTATCCTATGGTAATTTGCAAGTAATGGAAACTGTCTTTACCTACTGCACCAGGTACACTTACAAAAGTGACCCCGCTAAGTGAAGTCCCAATCATGCCAAAGGCAACTAGCATCCAATTGCTATTTTTATTGCCTATAAAAAATGACATATTGTTACTGTTCTTACCCGTAACTTTTGCAACACCTAAAAGAATTGCAAAATAAATGACTACAAAAAGGAATAATAAACCAGCGCTCATGTATTATATAATTAGTAACAGCAAAGTAATAATAAACTTTCAATAATTTAGTTAAATTGTGATACTCTTTCAATGTTAAAACTTAGAAATGAAGATGAATACTGTTACTGTTTTTTGTGGATCTAAGCCAGGGAATGACCCTGATTATATGAAAGCTGCTCATGATTTAGGAGCAGGACTAGCAGGCAATTCAATTACCTTAATATATGGAGGTGGTAACAAAGGAATGATGGGGGCTGTGGCGAATGCATGTTTGGACGCAGGTGGCAAAGTTGTTGGTATTATCCCTAAATTATTATTGGAGTGGGAGGCACAGCATAATGGATTGTCTGAACTCATTGTTACCGAGTCTATGCATGCACGAAAATTATTATTATTTGATAAATGTGATGCTGCCATTATTTTACCTGGAGGGATGGGTACAATGGACGAATTATTTGAAATGTTAACTTGGAATAACCTGGGTATTCACGACAAAAAAGTTTACATCTTGAATATTAATGGTTACTACAATGCACTAATGCAATTACTAGAAAATATGGATCAACAAGGATTCATGTATGACGCTTGGAAAACCAGATTAATATCCCTAGACTCCGTTGAAAGTTTTATGAACGCTTTGATTTAGATAAACGAATAGGGAATCCAAATCCTGCTCTAAATATAGGTTGTGCAGTTAATTGCCCCATTCTATAAGGTGACTGCTGTGAGTTGATTAAATCAAACATGATGGAGAAATAGGAGAATCCATTTTCATTTCTATTTCCATAACCCAAGCCAGCTAAAAAACTGGGAGCACTTACGCTAGAACTACCGGATGTCCCTTGTGAAATATTTTTTGCATTGGAAAATGTCCAGTTATATTCTGGCTGCACTTGTACAAAAAGTTGTTTAATGGGCCACGCTCTTACAAAACCACCCAATCCGAATTGCGTGTTATTGGATTTATAACTAATGGTACTGTTATCCATATTAGTTGACCTGTAGCTTGCATAATACAAATTAATGGCAGCACCTAAGTCAATATACTCATTATAGCTTTTAACTATCTCTGGATTTAAACCTATTTGGAAAGATCCTGTGCCTCCACCTAGTACAAGACCACCTCCAAAAAATAAAGGGGAGGGATTTAAATCAGCATTGGTAACCACTGTTTTGGTTTGGCTATAACATGTATTTATACTAATTATACTCAAAACTACTATCAATATTTTTCGCATCATTTTGTGTTGTATTTTTTTGGTTAATTAGTTAGGTTAAATATTTTACCTGGATTCAATATATTATTTGGATCAAAAGTTTTTTTAATACCGCTCATTAATTCCAATGTCACTTTATCAAACATGACGGGCATATAAGATTTTTGAATAAGACCTATAC
>Ga0114975_10002682_pt1 | contig 12151 bp, 11 predicted proteins | sample S_130626_EF_Meta_FD_87031 | JGI IMG/M metagenome (GOLD analysis project Ga0114975, IMG submission 87031) | Freshwater microbial communities from Lake Simoncouche, Canada to study carbon cycling - S_130626_EF_MetaG | ecosystem: Environmental > Aquatic > Freshwater > Lake | place: Lake...
GGAAGAATTTGGCACTTTATAAACACCACGCTTCACACGGTTTTCATCATCGTTAGTAAACCAATAAGGATGAGCAATATCTATATCGCCACAAATTGATTTAATTTCATCGGTTGTGATTGTTGGTTTACCCAATGCTACGATGGCATTAATAAACTTTTCACGAATTTCGGCACGCTTAGTCATAATAAAAAAAGTCCTTTCACATTTGATACATCAATTATATCATGGCTGATTTGAATTGTCAACCAGCCATGTCGCATAAAAACAACACTTAGGCAGCAATGCCTTGAATGAATTTGGAGACAAGCACTCGGCTGATTGCTTTCTTTTTATTCATTTTCATAAATGCGGTTTTCAATTTATTGGCAGTAAATTTGCCTTCTATTTCAATTTCATCATTTTCGGTTTTCAAATCATCACCACCTGCAACCAGATAGAATGAAGTGTAACCATTTAAACTAGAACTCAAAAACTTTTCAGTTTTCAATTTCTTAACCAATTGTTTTTGTTTATCATACATCGCTTCACGCAAAACAAAAGAATTTTGTGGATTCATTCGAACTTCGGTATTCAAATCTTCAAATGTTTTTCCATCTTCAAACACATAACGATTGTAAACGGCATGTTTAACAAAACGGTTATTACCTGCAACTAAGAAGAAACCAAATATCTTAGCACCAGTCACTTTCTTAAACCATTCTAATGATAGTGTCAACATGTAATCAGAATGTCTGGAGTTGTCGGCCATTTTCACTTCGAATTTGTTTTTGGTATCACGCAAAACAACATTGTAACTACGGGTATCGATAGAACGATGACCCATATATGTTTCTGAAGTGCCTCTCATTTCATCATTATGAACCCTAGTTTCATAGTATGAATTAGTCCAATCGGCATCACCATCATGCACAATTACCAAACTAGTCAAATCTAGGTTGTTAACCTGTTTGAAGTTTTTCATAACTTCTGCGGTTGCAATAATTGCTTGTGTCAATGGTGTATTCGAAAGGTGTTCACTATCAGGACGACCAATTGGACGACTATAACGACCACCTTCAAACGATTTTTTCAATATAATCATATTACGCAAAGCAGAATTGAATTCAGCATTGGTCATTTTATTGTTAATGTATTCACGCAAGTAAACAGAATTAAATGCAATTGTTTTATCTTTTTGCTGAAAAGAATGATTCTTTTTATTGAAATTGCTTTGTTTTTCGTAATCACTTTGAATACCTAAGTCAGCATACTTTGCTTCTGATGAATCACCAAAACCATATACAACAAAAGGAATATTCACTTTACGGCAGAACATGGCAAGAACTAAAATTTGTTCAATTGAACCTGCCATGTTTTCTGACATAGAACCAGATTTGTCAATTAACAAAACCAAACCGTGATTCTTACCTTTTGGTGTCATCATCACTTTGCGGAAAATGTTATCGTCAAATTTGTATGATGCCAATTTGTTGATATCAATATCGCCAGTATCGGACAGTTTAGATTTACTAAACGCCTTGGCAGCTTTACGCATTTCGAATTCTTTTGCAAGTAGACCAATGTAGCGGTCATTCTTATTTTTGAATTCGGTTACCCACTCTCTAATTTTCTCGGCGGTCAAATAGAACTCATTGCTCGGTGTATAATACTCCGCCAATTGTTGTTGGACACGCTTTGCAGGTGTAATAATATTCTTTAGAATAGGTGTTGGCATTTCAAGGTAAATGTATTCTTTACACTTTTCATCCAAAAGCATCACTTCGTTTTTACGATAGTTATCATCGGTTTCACAACTAGGCGAAAACATATCTTTACTGGCAGGTTCAGAATCTTTCCAACGATTGAATGATGAACTATCTTCATTATCAGAATCTTCACCATCTTCACCTTCTGATTCATTATCGGCTTTTGATTTTACTTGGTCATCGCCTTCTTCACCATCTTCACTATCACCGTTTTGACCATCGGTGTCATCGGAGTTTTTACCTTCTTTTTTAGAATCAGATTTGGTTTCTTCGGACTCACTATCGTCCCAATCATAGTCACCACCATCGGACTCATAATCGTCACCATCACCATCATAGTCATCCGAATAATTGAAGGATTCAAAATCTTTCAATTGCATATCGTATTGCTCATCTTTAGAGTATCCGTATACCTCATCGGTAACACGAACCACATCGTCCCAAGTTTCGCAATCCATAACTTTCTTAACCAAAGATAATTCTTCAGTAGAGAATTCAACAGGCATTGAATATTGTGATTTGGTATAAATGTTCAATCTTTCAATAAATGCCATATCATTGATATCACGGTTCTTTAATCCAAAGAAATCACGCTTCATCAATTCAACATATGCATTTTGAAAAGGAACTTTAAGACCTGGATAACGGCGTTTTACTTTCTTTTCGATACGGGCATCTTCGACCACATTCAAAAATGATTTGTAATTTCTGCCTTTGTTTTTATCAACAACAGCAGTATGCCATCCATCAGCAGGTGTATAGAGAGCATGACCGACCTCATGACCGCAAAGCAGGTCATACAGAGCGCCTGTCATATTTTGCCAAATTGGGAGATATAGAATACGATTCTGTGGGTCGAATCGTGCGGTTTGAATCTTTTGGTGTTCAACCGTAAGATTCTCGGTAGCAAGAAGTTTTGCTAACTGAGATTTTTGTTCAGCAGTAAAATTCATTATGTAAGTCCTTATTTCACACTTTATACAACAATTATATCACGGCATGACCGAATTGTCAACCAGCGTTGTTGCTTAAAAACAACACTCGGAAGTCAATAGGAATAAAGGTTGGAGCGGTTAATAGGAGTTAAACCTATCTGACTATTGGGATAGTCTGTCTCGGACTCACCGCATATAAGGACATCTTACACTATTACTTATGCTTTGTCAAGCGTTTTATCGACCTACTTGAGGCAAATATTTCTCTTTTGCCTGTTCCCAAGTTAGGTAGATTAGGTCATCATAGAACAAGGACTCGGTAGATACCTTGCCTTTCTTTGCCAATTGTTTAATGCGAGGTTTTGCATGTTTAGTTTTCCATACATTAACCAAGTTCTCAACACTTGTATCAAATAGTTTGGTCATGTTTTGACCATCATCATCACCACGCAAGAATTCGCAAGACTTATCATAAAGTGGTGTGAAGTAAATACCTCGAGCATGTTCACTACGAATCAATTCTTTAGGTATACTCATCTGTGAATATGCAAAGTTCAAAGAACGATTCTTGTGGTCACGCTTATGTGGTTGCCCACTAGGTTTCTTTGCAACATACCATTCAAAGTATTTGCGAGTATGATTCTTTTTTAACCATTCTCTGATTAACAAACGGGTGTCTTTCAATGGTTCAAATGATACTGAACCTGAGGTGAATCCCATTGGTTGCCAAAAGTCTAGGTTATCATATTGAGATAGACCACCTGCTTTAGTTTTACCATAGAGTGATGTAGTAGTTACTGATACGAGTTTATCACCATACAGTTTCTCCCACAATTCTTGAACAGGTGTAGATAAACACAACAATGCAAGTAACTTACCGCCAACATAATTAAAACCTAGTGGTTGTAATGGCACAATCGTAGAACCGATTGCGGTGTGATTAATCATTGCACCTTGTGTTTTCTTTTCTCTCGACCAACCGATGAAGTTATCTCTCGGTGTCAAATCAAGGAAGTCGGAACTAATACAGATAACACCAAGGTACTTCTTAGTGTTCTTATCTCTCACAACAAAGTTTAGGTTACGACCAATGTTACTATTGTTCTTCATTGTAGAAGAAAAGGTACGAATCGTATTCCACAATTCAGGTAAATCTTCTTCTTTATTTGTATAGACTAATTCAGGTTCTAGTTTGAGGTAGTCATCAGGATCGTTTTGCATCCAGAAATTAGATTTAACTTCTGCAATAGCACGGCGTTGTTTCTCATCCGCAAGAACTTTAGTTTCGCCTTCCCACAAATCATTAACTGTGACTGTGGGATACTTTTCTTGCACTTCACACCATTTTTGAAATAGTGTGTATTCTTTCACATCCATGGCAGACACATAAGTGAGTTCTTTGATTGTTCTCTCACGGAGTTCATCCATGTTCACATCTAAGAAATCAGTATTAGAATCAGACCATTTCTGCCATTGTGCTTCTACATCGTCTTTTGGATCAAAACTATATGCCATTATTTAAGTAACTCATTCATTCGTTGTTCAAATCTTTCGTAATACCATTCTCTAGGTTTCATAGTATTCTTCAAGTAATAATCTTCTATCTCAGGGAACTTACTTTCTACTTGTGGTAGTTTATCGTAATATTCTTCTACTGAGTCAATTCGTTGCCAATCATTTGCAACCAATGTGTTATCTTCATCGTATTTTCTCCATACGAATGGAAATACTCCACATGCAATTGCTTCGTGATACCTACTTGTAACTGCCTTGTTATCAAGCCAATTAAAACATAAGGTAGATTTACCTTGTTTCAAAAATGGAAGTAGATTATACATCGAATCTATCTTCTTGTCAGGCACAATTGCATTATATTTACCTATAAAGAACGATTTTACTTTGGCATCTTTCTTAATGCGTTTAAATACCAAATGTCTTTCATCACCTGATTCCACATTGTCAATCAGTTTGCGTTTATCGCAACCCCAATAAATGAAATCAACTTCTTTTTCGGTATTTTCAAACAAATCAAAAGGCATATTCTCTTTAATGAAATGATACTTTAACCCATGTAGACCACCAGGTAAATCTGTCTCATCAAAGATTGAAAACTTGCCAATAGGGAAGTCTTTGAATGTTCTTGTGCGATACAGTTCTTCGGTATCAGCACGGTCACTTCTCATAATGATTACATGTTTCTTTGCAAGTTGTTCACCAATCTGTGCAACAAACTCATCCGACCTTTCTTTGTGTCGTGGGTCGATGTAACCTTTAATGTGCTGAAAGAATTCATTCTCACTAGGAATAATAATAACATCCGAATCTAAAATGTCATCTAACTTTTTACGATTAGCGGCATTCCATCCGAAATTACAGACACCATATGTGTGTTGTGTGTTCTTACGAATGTATTCACTATACAATTCATAAAACGAATCCATGATATCGTGAAGTGGTTGACCTTTATAGTTTGTGCCACTTCTCAGTCGAGTAATAGTTAATTTCATTTTTTCTTGTGTCTGACAACTTTTTTAATAATCTTTACCTGTTTGCGTCTTGCCATTTGCAATGCAACAGGACCCACTTGCTCGGTCATACGAATACCATTCATATGGTCTAACTCATGTAAAAAACACCTTGCACTAACACCTTCAAGTATCATTTGCCTTACTGCACCGTTCTCATCTGTAAATTCTACATCAATTGATGCTGGTCTGTCAAGCTTTAAATATAAACCTGGATAAGAAAGGCAACCTTCACTCTCTTTAACTCTTTGTTCTGAAACGGAAATTACTTTAGGATTAACGCAGGCAATTTGAAAGTCATCTGTGCCCATTACGAATACCCGTTCAAAAACTCCACATTGATTGGCAGACAACCCGATACCGCCATACAATTTCATGGTCATCTTCAATCGTTTGATTAAAAGTTCCATGTTAAAATTTGGCATAACATTTGTATATTCTGGAATAGGCACTCGCAACATCGAATGATTTTCATCAAACAATGGCAAAGGTTCTATTCTCTGTTCTTGTATATTACCCGCACCAGTATCAATGACTAGTGTATCTAATGTATCAATTGTTTCACTCATTTTATAATCCTAGAAAAGTTTTTCTCTTTAACAAATCGTATCACATTAACAAATTTATCTTGTAGTATATCACCTTTATGTGAGATAACAAACAAATTCACACCTTCTAACATATGTAGGATTTTCATTAGTTCTTCTGTGCCATTGGCATCTAATGAAGAATCAAATGTTTCATCCAAAATTAACAAATTGGTATTCGATGAATTCTTTAACTTGGCAACTGCACGCCAAGTCAACATCAATGCCATATCAATTCGTTGTTTCTCGCCTTCTGAAAAGTTATTGTATGTAAACTCATCACGATGGCGAGACTTGATGGTTTCTTTAAATGATTCATCAAGGTTAAAGTTTACAAAGAAGTCTAATGATGCAAGGTACTTGTTTACCAATTTATTGATAACAGGCAAATACTGTTTAATAATCTTAGTTTTAATACCTGTATCTTTTAAAAGGCCACTTGCAACTTCATAATAAGTTTTATCGTGGATTAAATTCTTCAACTCAGTTTTTAAACTTGTCAAAGTTTCATCAATAGCATTTAATTCTTTTTCTTCTTTTTCAGTTACCGTTTTTGTATCTTTCAATTGAGTAACTATCTTACGAAGTCGGTCAATATACTTGTTAGTCTCTGTTATAGAAGTATTGTTTTGTGCAATCTCAACTTGTTTACGATTAATTTTCTTTTGTGTTTCATTAATCTCACTCAGTTTAGTTTGTTCTTCTGTTAGTTTAGATTCTAATTGTGTGAGTCCATGTTCACATTCTTGGACTTTAGTATTGAGGGAAACGAGTTCTTCCTCTTTAAACTCCATGGCAATGGCTTGCCGACATGTTGGACAATCATCATGGTTCTGGAAGAAACCGATATCTTTACGAAATTTGGATAGGTTGCTTTCAATCTGCGATTCAAGTTTTGTAATCTTCTTGACCTTATTCTCTGTTTCAGTCTTACTTTCAACAACCAGTTGGAGGTTGTCGACCTCGGTGGAGAGGGTACTAACATTCGCCAATAGGCCGGATACGGTACGCAAATTACTTTCAATCTCACCTTCATGTTCTTTCACCTTATCTTCATTGTTCTGTTTTAACTCATCGATATGTTTCTTTTGCATATCATATTTTTGTTGATTCAAATCAATATTGTGTTTAGTGTTGACCATCAAATCTTTATTATTACTCAGTCGGTCTTTAACCAAACCATTCATAGTAGAGAAGATTTGAATATCAAGTAAGTCCTCAATAATCTCTCTACGGTCTGCCGATTTAAGTTGCATGAAAGGAGTAAAGGATGCAGAACCAAGAATAACAATCTGTGTGAAAGACTTGTAGTTTAATTTAAGAATAAACTTCTCAAGGTATTCTTGATAGTCACGGGATGCCGCCTCTTGATTGACAAGTTCGCCATTACAATAGATTTCAAAAATGTTTGGCTTAATACCACGAACAATTTTGTATGTTTTATTGTTTACATTAAACTCAACCTCTACAACACAATCTTTATTGTTGATAGAGTTTAACAGTTGCGGTTTGTTAATGTCACGGAATGGTTTGCCAAAAAGACCAAAACACAATGCATCTAACATTGTGCTCTTGCCTGATCCGTTTTCTCCAACAACCAAAGTGTTTGATGTATTGGATAAATTAATCTCAGTAAAATAATTACCAGTGGAAAGAAGATTCTTCCACCTCACATATCGAAATAAAATCATTCAGCGATTTCTGTGTTTAATGCCTCAACATAAAGTTCACGCATAATATTTTTTAGTTTGTCGGGTTCAACATCAAGTGATAGATTATCAATATACTTAGAAAGTATAGTCATTGTATCTTCTGCTTGGTCGATTATTTCTTGGTCGTCATCTATTAATGAATCACTAAAATCTTCAACAATAGAAATGTCAGACACACCTACTTTGTATAAGTTATCTACTACATGGTCGAATAAAAAAGGATTCTGTTTATTCAACACAACAACTTTCACATAACACTCTTTCAATTTATCAAAATCATACTTCTTCCAATCTTCAAAGGTAGAAGTGCCGTCATCATAAGATACTTTATGAAACATGGCAAAAGGATTCTGAATGAACTCCATACCTCTTGTGTTCGTATCAAAGATATGAAATCCTTTAGGGTCATTCCAATCTGCCCATGTCATCTCATAAGGCGTACCAACATAGGTAATATTACCATCAGTTGATTTGTGATGAAAGTGACCAGTTAAAACAATATCATACTTTGATAATGACTGTTTGTCAATACCAGTATCACAAACATTGCCTCTGTCCATTTCAAAACCTGCAATCTCAAAGTGTCCAAAACAGATTTGAGATTTAGACTCTTTCATCTTCTCAAAGATAACAGGTTCGTTATCATCACATAACCAAGGCACAATATCAATATTGACACCATCAAACTCTACTGTTTGAAAATCATCATATATTTCAATGTTGTGATATTCATTTAATAGTAATGATGAAGAATTTACTTCAAGTGTATTCTTATAAGCAACATCGTGATTACCTAATAAGGTATGTAATTTAATGCCTTCTCTTTCGCATCTATCGAAGAAATATTTACGGCACAAATAGAGTGAATTGAAATTGATAAACTTTCGTCTATCGAATAAGTCACCCATTTGAAAAATTACTTTTATATTGTTTTCACGCAGGTATGGAAATAATACCTCATCATAAAATTTTTGAAAGTATTTGTGAAAGTCAATCGAATCACCTCGAGCGCCGAAGTGTGTATCACCTAAAATGCATAATTTCATTGTATTTGTTTTTTCAGTTTTTCAATTTCATCTTTAAGTTGAAGTTTTTCTTTTTTTAATACACGAACATTAAAATCTGCCGAAGATGGCGTTATTCGTTTATCAAGGTCGTCATGTTTTTCTTGTAGATGTTTGATGTGATGTTCCACCTTTAATCTATCCATTGTAACTCCTTTTAAATAAATTGTCAATACTATTCAGGCAAATCTTCCATGAACTTTTCTACACCTTTGACTTTGCCTTCTTTCTTCTTCCGTTTACTTTCTTCAAAGTTATGGATGAATTCCGAAATGTTGTCATATAGTTGAAACTGTTTCATATTGCCGTCTGAATCTTCAAACATTTCACCTTCACCTAGTAAACCAAATTGTTCTGTTGCCTTATACTTAACATATAATTGTTTCTTCTCTTTCATAATACGGCGAAGAAATGCAAAGTAAATGATTTGCGTAAAGTAGGCAAAAGGGTTGGTACTTTTTACCGGATCAAAGTTTCTGAAATACATCAGGCAGTTTTCAATACCATCTGATACCATTTCATCTCGGAATGAATACGATATGAAGTTAGGTTTTCGTGATAGGTGGTCTGCAATCTTAAAGAAACACTCTCCAATATAGTTTGGAATCTGTGGGTCTTCCTTGCCTTCTGATTTGGCAATGTCACATTTTTCACGATATGTAATAAGTGCCGCCAAAAAGTCAGCGTTATTTACATAGTGTTTAGTTTTTTTCGGTTTAGTTGTTGTATCAATTGTATCCATAATTACCTGTCTTTCTGTTGACAAAACGCTTGACAACATGTATCATAGCGGTGTTCCGTTTGAAAATGATTAATGTATGTTACTCCGTTTTCTCTGTTGCATGATATCATATAAATCATCCTCATCAATTTCTTCTTCATCATATTCTTCTTCCTCTCCCTCGTCATATTGTTCCTCAAGACTAGTGAACTTTCTTTGTTCTTCCATTCTATGTTGTGCTTCAACAACAACATTACCATAATACTCGACTAAATCATCCTTAGGTTCAATTACAGTAAGGATATCTGAGGTAAAAAGAATTGCATTATTTTCTTTAATCAATTCGATTGGTAACCAAGGCATCATCATCATAACAGTTTGACCCGTAGGTATTCTTTTAAATATGATATGCATTGGATTATCTAACATAACGGTATCATTTTCTTCATCTTCAATCATATCTGCCATGATATCTTCACCACTTTGCAGTCTTACGATTTTAATGTTAGTATTAGTTGTCTGTTCCATTTTTTAATTCTATGTTATAAAACTTATAGTTGAATTTTTCTTCATCGTATATTTTAACACGCTCGATGAAATGTTTCAATGTGTAATTGGCATATTTGCCTATACGAAAATCATCGACAATATCAAATAGAACGGCTTCTGTTTTGTTTTCTCCTATCCTTAATCCTCTACCAATAGATTGAAGATTGCGAACTCTGGACTTGGAAGGGGAGGCAAATATAATATTGTGCAAGTTGCGGATATTAACGCCAGTAGAGAAAGTGCCATATGAAGCAACAATGATAGCATCTCTTTCTTTTTCAGTAATTGCACGAATTGATTCCCTAACCTCAACATCGGTGCCACCAAAAACAAAGAATACATGCCTATTGACTGCATGTTCTTTGATATTTGCATATAAATCTTTTCCATGTTTCTCCACAAATTGAAATAATATAAGAGAGTTACCAGTTAAAGATAAAGCTAAGTTGCGAATGAAATCGTTTCTTGCTTTATTTTGAACTATGTAATCTATCTCGGTGTTGTAGTCCCAATCCTTTGATTGTTTACAAATTGAATCATTGTATTTAAGAATCAGACATTTAATTTTAAAATCTGCAAGTTGACCTTTTTCAATCAACTCAGATGTTGTTGTTGCTTTATAAACAGGTCCAAACAAACCTTCTAACACAAGTCTATGTGTTTGTGTGCCGTCTAATGTACCTGTTGTTCCTATCCTATATTTAGCGTTAATGCATCCAGACAAAATAGTTGTGAGTGATTTAGCTTTGAATTGATGTGCCTCATCACCGAGAACAAAATCAAATTGTTCAAAGTATTCTTTTGGATTTTTATAGATTGATTGCCATGTGGTAATAGTAAGAAACATATTAGTATGTTTATCTTTACCAGAGTATTGTCTATGGCAGTATTGTTCAGAATCATAACCATATGATGCAAAGTCACTATACATCTGTTCCACCAATGAAGTGGTTGGTACGATTAACAGACCTTTCTTATACTCGGCATCTTGTAACAGGCGAACAATCAGATACAGTATGAGACTTTTGCCACTAGCCGTTGGAGATAAGAGTAAAATACGCTTGTTCCGTATTGCATGAATAAAAGATTTCCATTGATACTCTCTTACCTCATGTGGCAGATTAAGTGTTTTAATAAACTCTAATGCCTCAACACCAGAGAATTCTTCCGTAACATTTACATCCGAATCAACCTCTACTGTATAATCCCGTTCTTCACAAAACTTTTGAATATAAGGAACAAGTCCATGATATGTGGTAAAAGAACGCAAATCTGCTAGTCTAATTTTACCATCCCACATTCTGGATTTAAATGCGGGAGTAAATTGATAACCGGGAACAAAGAAAGTAAAGTAATCACTCAGTTCTTGAGCAATACTTCTGTCACATTCAAATGAAATGAATGCTTCATTCTTCTTATGTAATATTAAATCAGACACCTTGTATGAATCTTTCCCATGCTATAAAGTCCCTCAATTGAAAAGTGCGAGAGTTTAATTCTTTCAAAATGCTTTGACAGATATCAACAATTTCATCGTGTAAAATTTTAGATGCAACATACTTGTTTAAATCTTCATCGCTATCTAAGTATGTAGATATGTCGGATTTTAACACAAATGGAAACGGAGTCCATCCGTGTTTTTGTAATTCATCATCATCAAGTTTGCCAGTATAATATTCCCATTTAAGTTTCTTCATACGATTATACTTAAACTCTGCTTCTTTGGAGAGCAAACGATGACGGCTAAGTATATTCAAATACTTACTGTGCATTTTGGGAATGTCGAGAAGCGCTTTGCCGGGTTCCGTTCTATCAATGTCGGAATCTTTGCGCCATTCTTCCAATAGTTCATCAAGTTGTTTCATAAAAAAAGCCTCCTATTACAGGAGTTTACACTATTGCCAGGTGAATGTCAAGCGTTTTTAGAAAAGTTTTTCAACATCATAGTAATTGTACCTGAATGTTGCATCTGCGGTCATTACTGTTTCGGGACTATCAGATGAATTCATTAAGAAGGTAGATACTGTTGTTGGAAAACAATCGTAAAATTTAAATCTATAATAAGGTGTATTCGAAGAAGAATACAATGTAACTATGCCATCAGAATATTGTGGCAACCTTGTGGGTATTCTTGATGCTTGATATTGATTCAATGTAGCAAGTCTCTGATATTCTTCAAATTCTTTTGGGAATGTCATTGCACGAATCCAATCGTGTATCTCTAACCAACTACTCAGTTCTTCATCGATAATAAAAGTAATATTTAATAAATCATAAATCGCTTTTTCACCAGGTGCATAAACATCAACA
>Ga0114975_10002685_pt1 | contig 12134 bp, 25 predicted proteins | sample S_130626_EF_Meta_FD_87031 | JGI IMG/M metagenome (GOLD analysis project Ga0114975, IMG submission 87031) | Freshwater microbial communities from Lake Simoncouche, Canada to study carbon cycling - S_130626_EF_MetaG | ecosystem: Environmental > Aquatic > Freshwater > Lake | place: Lake...
AATATAATCTTAATATACAGGAGAACTTTCAATGAAAGATATTTTACAAGACATCGTGTCACACACACAAAACCTAGGCTTCTTAACCACAGTTAAAGTCACAGGCACAGAAAAAGGCACAACTATTAACTCAATGGCTGATGATCGTTCAGTTATTATGGAAGCAGAAGCTGCTGCACCTTATCCAGACATGATTGGTGTATTTGGTATGCCGCAATTAAACAAATTAAAATATTTGTTAGATGGCGCTGAGTATAAAGACAATGCTAAGATTTCTATCACCACAGCAGATCGTAATGGTGAGACAATTCCAACAGGCTTACACTTTGAAAACAAAGACGGTGATTTTAAAAACGACTATCGTTTTATGAATACTGAAATTATTAACGAAAAGATGAAAACGGTTAAGTTCCGTGGCGTTAAGTGGGATGTAGAATTAGAGCCAACCGTTTCCGCAGTACAGCGTTTCAACTTCCAAGCAGGTGCTCATAACGAACACCCAACATTCTTGGCAAAAACTGACAACGGCAATCTAAAGTTTATCTTTGGCGATGCATCAACACACGCAGGTGAGTTCATATTTGCTATGGGTGTTGACGGAAAATTAGATCGCGGCTGGACTTGGCCTGTTATGCCAATCTTGAGCATTCTTAAGATTGCAGATGTAAACAACACCAAGATGTCTTTGAGCAATGAAGGTGCTATCCAGATCACTCTAGACAGCGGACTTGCTACTTACAAATATATCATTCCAGCACAAGCTGCCTAAATATGATTAAGAACATCACTGCTTCTGGACGTTATGTTCAGGTATCCGGTGGCAATGCCAACACCTATGTAAACGGTTATACCGGAGCACAAGGTGTCGGTAATATGCGATTCAACACTTCCTCTCAAAGTACGGAAGTTTTTGATGGCAATAATTGGATAACTCTCAATATGGATTACGCATCTGTTGGATTAACCGGCGAAGCAGAATCATTACTTGATTGGGCACGTAAGAAGCGTGATGAAGAATTGGCGTGGCAAAACTTGGCAGCAACTTCACAAGCTGTTAAAATAGCATTAGATAATCTAGAACAGGTAAGACAACACTTAGACATAACAGCAAAATTAGCGAGAGACTATGAAACAACCAATTGACTTAACCCCACTACAAAAAGACTACGCAGTCTACTTACCTGCTATCAGCAGTTTTTATAGTACCTACGTTGCAAAACAACGATTAGAAGAATTTGTACCTAACGATCGTATTCCTAAAGGATTTGATCGTGGCATTGAAGGTATGAACTTTCTAAATCCCGAACAAGGCTACTTTACCTACAAGTATGCCCTGTATTCAGCGGGTCATGCACAATTAGATTTGAATAAGAGCATGACACAAGAGTCTATGATTCAACAGAGAGATCGTGCTAACACAATGATCTTAGGTGACTCAGGTGGATACCAGATCGGTAAAGGTGTTCTTAAATTTGATTGGTTGGACTTTGAAGGTGTTGAAGCCACAAAGACTCGTCAGAAGATTCTAGAGTGGTTGGAATTAACTGCTGATTGGTCCATGATGCTGGACGTTCCGACTTGGGCTTGCGATCATATTCATTCACCTAAGACTGGACTAAAGACATTTGATGATTGCTTAGATAAAACTCGATACAATAACGATTACTTTTTACAAAATCGTTTAGGCCAGACTAAGTGGCTGAACGTGTTGCAAGGTGGAGACTGGGATACTGCTGAAAAGTGGTATAATGGTGTGAAAGAGTTTAGTGATCCTAAAGGCAAGTATGCTGGTAAGGAAGCAGAAGGTTGGGCAATGGGTGGCGCTAATATGTGCAAGATGCCCATTACACTAAAGCGGTTGATAACATTAAGAGACGAAGGTCTCTTAGAAGGCAAGGACTGGATGCACTTCTTGGGCACAGCACAACTTGACTGGTCATGTTATCTTACATTAATTCAACGTCAAATTAAAAAGCACATAAATGAAAACTTTACCATCTCTTTTGATTGCGCCTCACCGTTTATTGCAACCGCACACGGACTTGTCTACACAAATGCCCAACACACCAACAAACGTTGGTCAGTTATTATGGACAAAGCCCCAGATACAAAAACCCTTAGCCAGAATTTTGACATCCCCTTCCCATTCGAAAGTGAATTTGGAAGTAGATTATCAATAGGTGATATCTGTTGGTACAAGCCCGGAATGCTTAACAAGATTAACAAAGAAGGTAAAACTAGTTGGGATAGTTTTAGCTATGCTCTAATGATGGGACATAATGTCGAATGTCACATTAAGGCAGTACAACGTGCTCAACAATTTATGGATATTGAATGTGCCAAACATAAACCAGATTGGCGCATGTGGGGTGTTGAAGGCAAGAAAGAAATTGAATTTAGCGAATGGGTTCCACGCAAGATTCTGTACTTTGCTACATTCATTGAAGAATTATTCAATACTAAAACTAAAGCAGAAGCATTTACATTAATTGATAACGCCAATCAATTCTTAACCAGCCTCGAAGGTGCTCGATTACAAGGCGGCCCAGTTGCCTATGGAAATAAAGATCTGTTTGATTGGGGTGATGCAAAGAAAGTCAAAGAAGAAGAATTTGATCAACAAGATGATGACGAGCTACGTGCATTGGAAGATATCGTTCAAGGAGTATAATTTATGTACGAACAGAGAATTAAACATTTGGAAGAAGCGCATCGTGCTTTGGATAAACAAGTTGATACTTTGGAAAAAACAGGCCTGTTTGAAGACCTAAAACTGGAGCAATTGAAAAAAGAAAGGTTGCTCTTAAAGGATAAAATTGCTATACTAAAGCATAAGCAACAACTTCACACATAGGCATAACATGGTCCAACTGAACATATTTGAATTAAACAAGATCAAAACAATCTGCGAAGCCGTTGGCACAGAGTATTTTACTCTTGAGCAAACAAATAGTTCAGGCATTGGAAGAGTATTAACAATGACCTATGAAACCGAAATAGCAGACTATCCTGCTAGTGTTCGTATTGAAGTATCCGGCGTGGAGACGTGGTAATGAAACAAGAACTAGATAAACTGTTGTGCGAACGGTATCCAAAGATGATGGTGAACCGAAACAAGGACATGAAAGAAACTTGTATGTGTTGGGGATTTGAATGTGGTGATGGCTGGTTCAATATTTTAGATCAACTCATGAGTAGTATTCAACATCACATTGATTGGAAAGACAAACAGCGCAAGTGGGCAATTGACTATAATGAAATGGCCACACAGGCAAAAGCTGGCAACTTTGACTTGTTTGAAGAAACTATGAAAGCTCTACCCAACGACGAGTACAAAGAAAAACGACTGGGTGAAATTGTTGCTGGAGACTTTAGACAGGTGCCTGAATCTATTCCACAGGTGACCTTGGATCAAGTTAAAGAAAAGTTTGGCACATTGCGTTTTTACTACACGGGTGGTGATGACTATATCAGCGGCATGGTATCACTGGCAGAGAGCATGACTGGAGTCATTTGTGAAGAATGTGGTAATCCTGGCGAACGTCGCGGCGGTGGCTGGGTGCATACATATTGCACACCCTGCGAAGAAGCACGTGAACTAGCACGTACAAAATTGGATGAAGAATACGAATTTAAAAAACTTCTCAAAGAAGGAAGTGAACAATGAAATGTACAACTTGTGGGCAAACTATTTTAGAAACATGTACCTGGAAACAAGGACGATGCCCGCATCTGCCTAGTCTTGCAGAACAAATCGCAAACGATGCCTACAAGGCACGTTTTCTTAATCTACTCAAATTTTTTAAAATCATAAAATGAAAAGAAATTACTCCACAGGCATAGAAACTTCTATAGAGTTTTTTACAGGCATTGAGATCGAAAAGACTCCTGCATATGGTATGAAAACTCTGTTTGTAGTTGGTGTTCACGACGATCAGATTATTACCACTATGGCTAAAAATAATGATTGCACTCATATCTATTTTGGTGCAAATCAAAGTTTTAAAACTGACGGTGTTAATGACGCACACAATTGGCGCATGTGGGAAGACATGATCTATGTCTGCTTGGAAGAAGGCTATTGGTGTACACTAGATTTAGATGTCAGAGAAGTTGAAGGGCTTCTTGAAAGCGGTCTTGTTGAGAAACAGCAGTTCATTCCGCAGATTTCGGTAAAATTGCCCTATTTACAACAGCTGGGATATAATGCTACAATAAAGATAGACGACAAAGATTTTAAAGCAACAAATCCCGGAGTGTGGTGTCATAACCTCCATGACCTACTTGGTAGAGATCGTTTTACCAGTTGGGATCAATATGGCAAAGATGAGATTATAAAATGAGCGGTGGATATGCAATAGCATCAACTCAACGCACTAGACGAATTCCTAGAATTACAAGTGCAAATCAAGTTAACCGTGCAAGATCAATTCAAACAACAATTATGAAATTATCAATTAGAGAAAAAATTCGAAACTGGCTAATGAAAGACAATGACGATTGCGAGCTAGTATACGCAGAAGATTGCGATGGGGTTGATCTACATTCTCAAGGTTTCCTCTTACAAGTTTATGGTGCCAGCGGTGGTACTATTGTAGAGACAACTAAGTACGACCAAAAGAAAGATGAGAATCGTCACAGTTTATACGTAGTCACTGAAGACAAAGACCTCGGTCAAGAACTAGCAAAAATCATAACCATGGAGCAACTGCGATGATTCACAAAAGTATTAAAGTTAAAAACTTCACAGTAAAAAACAATCCCGGATTCCGTGTTCGAGTTGAACAATGGGAAGTTATTAGTCCTAAAGGTCTGTACTCTTTGAATTTTATTCAAGAAAGTCTCAAAGAAGATGGCACGGTACAAGATAGTCAACTCTATAATTTCTTTATGACTAAAGAAGAAATCAAAACACTAACAGAAGGATTGTTAAATGAGTAATACTCTTAAACAAGATTGGCGTCCTAACAAAATGATATGGGTTACCTTCCGCAAAGAAGGTATTCATAAATACCCTGCGGCGCTGACTGATCCAGCGTTGGCTACAGGAGATGAATATGATGTGTCGTTTTTGGGTTATCCTCATCGCCACATCTTTCATTTCAGGGTGTGGATCAATGTGCTCCACAATGACAGGGACATCGAGTTCATCCAGTTCAAGCGTTGGCTCGAGTCATTGTATAACGGGAATACCAGTAATAACAATAATCAAGGTGCCGTTCTAAGCCTTGATTATAAAAGTTGTGAAATGATGTCAGATGATTTACATGACATCATTAGCAAGAAGTATCCAGGTCGCGAGATCTGGATTGAGATCTCCGAAGACGGAGAAAATGGTTCATTTATTAAGTACTAAGAGGAAGCTATAATGGCTCGCAATTACAAGGATTATCCTTATTTTGAAAATCGTCCCGACGTTGTTCGGATCTTTGATGACCTAGATGCATATCTAGATTGGTGCAGGTTGGAACTGCAACCATTTAATCCTGCAGATCTCTATAAGAGAGATTCAGTGACTTATCAGTCCTACCTGGCAAGTCGTCGTCCAGCAAGACGCCCATACTTAGGCAACAAGCCTCGTTGGGACAATACCGGCAGACGCAATGAGCAGAATTTTTCTCGTTGACCTAGAAGCTGTTGAAACTAGGTACACGGGTCAATGGAAGACTCATGTACCTGCTTTACTTAAAAAGGCAGGACACAATGTCAACATTATATCAGGTCCTACGGACATTCCTAGTGCTACCACTCCTGGAGCATTTCTCAACTTTGGCGGCACTAATATCTACAAGGCTAGCCAAGTTGAGCAAATGGGTCGGTTATTTTGTAACGGATCCGTTCATCCCGGCGATCACTTTATCTTTACTGATGCTTGGCATCCTGGTATCATAAACTTAAAGTATATGAGTGAGTTATTGGGTATTCCAATAACAACACACGGCCTATGGCATGCTGGTAGTTATGATCCGCAAGACTTCCTAGGCAGACTGGTTGGCAATAAACCGTGGGTGCGTAATGCAGAAAAATCATTCTTTTCGGCCTTTGACCACAACTACTTTGCCACAGACTTTCATATTGAATTGTTTAATAGAGAACTGTTAAACAATGGGCATACTGTAGAAAATCCTTGGTACGAAGAAGAACTCGAAGAAATCCTAAGCGGAGAGTATCCTAAGTTTGTGCGTACAGGGTGGCCCATGGAGTATATGCAGGATACATTGCTAATGTATAAGAACATGCCCAAGCGGGATCTTATTCTATTCCCGCATCGTATTGCTCCAGAGAAACAGGTTGAAATCTTCCGTGATCTAAAACATCAGTTGCCGCAATATGAATTTGTTGTTTGTCAAGATCAACAATTGACAAAAAATGAATATCATAATTTGTTAGGTGAGGCTAAACTTGTGTTCAGTGCTAACCTACAAGAAACGCTTGGTATCAGTTGGTATGAAGGTGCTATTGTAGATGCTATTCCTATGATTCCTGATAGACTGAGCTACAGCGAAATGGCGTTGGACACATTTAAGTATCCTAGCAAGTGGACTGAATCGTTTGATGCTTATACTGTGTATCGCCCAGACATCTGTAAAACAATTATAGAACATATGGAAAATTACAGAACTCGTATACCTAGCCTAAATAAACAGGTAGATATACTAAAAGAAAACTTTTTTAGTTGTAATAAACTATTAGAGATGTTAAAATAATATAATATATGTCATCCACGACATTAACTCGGAGTAATAAATGGGCAATCCAACACCCCCTGACATTTTAAAAAGAGACCTTGCAATGAAGAACGCACTTGCTGGTGCAGAACAGCAAGGCGACGATGATAAAGATTATCAAGAAGCATACCTAGGAGATCACCTTCGCTTTAAAATGAAGCGTGAAGGCAAACGCTTCTGGGCAGGTGATAACATCAGCGAATATGTTAGCGAAGCAGATAAAGAAACATTAATCACAGATGCAACAGAAGCGTTTGAATTGGTATTAGATCGATTGTTAATCGATCGTGAAAATGATCCTAATTCAAAAGGCACAGCCCGGCGACTGGCTAAAATGTATTTTAACGAAATTATGGGAGGTCGATATGATCCTGCACCAAATGCAACAGCTTTTCCAAATGATTCGGCGGATAGATATGAAGGTATGCTTGTTGTTCGTAGCGAACTGCGGTCTATGTGCAGTCATCATCATCAGCCTGTGTCTGGTGTTGCTTACATCGGAATCATCGCCGCAAATAAACTTATTGGCCTGTCTAAATATACTCGGATCGCTCAGTGGTGTGCTCGTCGTGGCACACTTCAAGAAGAACTATGTAACGACATTGCAAGAGAAATAATGAAGGCAACGGCCAGTGAGAACGTTGCTGTCTATATACAGGCCACACACGGATGCTGTGAGAATCGTGGTATTATGGCACATAGTTCATTAACACAGACTACGGTACTTAAAGGTGCGTTTAATACAGATCAAGGTACAAAGAAGGAATTCTTTGACAACATTAAAATGCAACAGGAGTTTGCCCCAAGATGACCGATATTGACCCTAGATGTTGTGGCGGCGGAAGTTGTATTATCAACAACAAAGGTGAATGTTGGTGCGGACAAAAATGGGACGGTGAGAAGATGTGCTTTCCTGTTTTAGAAACTGAAAAGAAAGAGGACAAAGAATGAAATTTAGAAAGAAACCCGTAGTAGTTGAGGCAGTTCAATTTACATACAATGAACAAGGTATAGATGCTGTCAAAACATTTTGTGGAAGTGCATTAGGCAATGTTCGTAAAGAACGTCACCCTGATGCACGGGCCGAAGCAGAAATTGGCACACTTGAAGACGGTGTCCACCTAACTGTCAAACATATTGCTACAGAAGGTGATTGGATTATTAAAGGTGTGCAGGGAGAGTTCTATGCTTGCAAGCCAGATATTTTTGAAGCTACCTACGAGCCAGCAGAATGACTACAGCTAAAGAACTAGCAGACAATCTTATTTCTCGTGCAAAAAATATGCAAGAGTTTGTTGTAGAACGAGACTGGAATTTAATTCCTGCTGGTGTAATCAAATATAACATACAACACACTGTAGGCCAACCTGCACGTATCTTTGTACACGCAATGACACAGCAAGAAGCAGAGCAACAAGTAGATGATTGGTTCGGAGAAGCTGTAGAATGAAAGTATTACTTAATTTTTTAGAACGTATTGGGCGTAAACGTATTATTATGGATCGTGTTTGCAACGAGCCTTACCTAGAACGCTACTATGTGTTTTTAAAAGATAGAACACACTTTCCATTTAACGTATTCTTACACAAATTCCTAAAAGGCGATCCAGATGATGTACATGATCATCCGTGGCCATATGCTACATTAATTTTACGAGGTGGTTATTATGAATGGGTTCCACAGTTTGATGCAGAAGGTAAAATATCTTGCGAGATACAAAAGTGGAGAGGCCCAGGTCATTTTCGTATTTGTAGTTCTAATAGTTATCACCGGATTGAGCTAAAACCAGGTGTCACTGCATGGACATTGTTTATGCCCGGTCCACATAAACGTGATTGGGGTTTCCTAGTCAACAACAAATGGATTCAACACGAACAGTATCTTAAGGAACGTCATGGAAAAGCGTAAAGTAAGTTGGCAAGAGTTTCAAGGTCTAGTGGCAAAAATATGTAGAGACATTTCTCTAAATAAATGGCGACCAGATTATGTAGTAGGCATTACCCGAGGAGGGCTATTGCCTGCTGTCATGATCAGTCAGTATTTTAATATTCCCTGCGAAACACTAAAAGTAAGTCTCAGAGACAACAGCGGCGAGAATGCCACTGAGAGTAATCTATGGATGGCTGAAGATGCCTTTGGTTATCCTGTATACGACCTTATGGCATCAGGTAGCGGCAAAAAGAACATATTAGTAGTAGACGATATCAACGATACAGGTGCAACTATCAACTGGATTTTAAACGATTGGCCGTCTGGCTGTTTACCCGATGACGAAAGATGGCTTGATGAAATATGGAATCAAAATGTAAAGTTTGCCACTATATTTGATAACCTTGCCAGCGAGGCCAAAGTTAAAATGGACTACGTTGGGGAAGAAATTAATAAAGTAGAAAATCCTGTATGGATTGAATTCCCCTTTGAAGAATGGTGGACAAAATGAGAAAAGAAGATTACATACTAGAAGATGCGGAGAAGGAAGGTATTGCACCGTGGAAGGACTTGGTCCGGGAAGACTTTCATGTCAAGGTCTTTAAAGATAAGTACCCTGTGTCCGAAGGTCATTTGTTATTTGTGCCGCAGTATGCAGCTGATGGAGTGATTGTCGACTGCTTCAGTGATGCATTAACACACGGCAAAGACATGGTAGAAAAAGGTGAGTGGGACGGATTTAATATTGGAATCAATTGGGGTGAGGCTGCAGGACAGACCGTAATGTACCCGCATATACATCTAATCCCAAGACGCAAAGGCGACATGGCGGATCCTCGTGGAGGAGTTAGACATGTTATTCCAGAAAAAGGTAATTATAAAAAGTGAGTAAAATACTGTGTCCGATCTAAAAACAATTCTAGTTCCCTGGAATAAAGAACAAACTGGGTTTTGGTGGAATGAAACCTGCGGCATGGTGTTGGAACACTTTGGCCTGCCAGGCGATCGGTACACCAGTCATCCAGAGACCGATCAGATGACATTTAAATTTCACAACGAACACGATGCTATGATGTGCAAAATATTGTTAAGTGATAGAATATGATCAAATACGTTATTGGATTTGTTATTGCCTGCGTAATTTGGATAGTTGCACTTTCACAAGTAGACATGCCGGAGTATCGAGTATACGACTGTAGCATGTCCGATTGGCATCCCGATATTCCTACCGAGGTAAGAGAAGAATGTCGTAGGCGCAGATATCAAGATTGGAAGCAACGGAATGAGAACATAATTTAATTAGGAGTTGAAATTGAAAAGCTGGACACTTAACGTAGAAGAAGCTAACGACGGTAGTGGCGATGCCATATTAACTTTTCCGCCAGACCTATTGGAACAAGCAGGCTGGAAAGAAGGCGATACATTAAAATGGATAGATCAAAAAGATGGAAGTTGGCTACTCAAAAAGGTTGACACAACTAGTGAAAAGAGTGTATAATATACTATGAGCAAAATTAAAATAGCAGAGCTGTTCTACAGCATTCAAGGTGAAGGACGCTATATGGGTGTTCCTTCTGTTTTTCTACGCACATTTGGTTGCAACTTTAAATGCCAAGGGTTTGGTATGAGTAGAGGCATGCCGAGCCAAGAAGCAGAAGAAATTGCACAGGTCGCACATATGTTTACAAAATATGAAGACTTGCCCTTGGTTAGTACAGGTTGTGACAGCTATGCCAGTTGGCATCCAGACTTTAAAGATTTGAGTCCCATGCTTACCAGCGAAGCAATCGCAGATCGCATTTGTGAAATTCTTCCGCAGGATCATTGGAAAGAAGAACATTTGGTTATCACAGGTGGTGAGCCATTACTAGGATGGCAACGTGCTTATCCAGATTTGCTAAACAATCCTAAGATGCGCAATTTGAAAGAGATTACATTTGAAACAAATGGTACTCAAAAACTTACTCCAGAATTTAAAGAATATTTGAGGAAGTGGAATAGCGAAGTAGGTAAGGAACTTACATTTTCAGTAAGTGCTAAACTACCGTGTAGTGGTGAGAAGTGGGATGAAGCGATCCTTCCAGAAGTAGTTTGTGAATATGAAGAAGTTGGCACAGCCTACTTGAAGTTTGTTATTGCTACAGAACAAGACTTTGCCGATGCTGAGTGTGCTATTGCCGCTTATCGTAAAGCAGGATTTAAAGGTCATGTTTATCTAATGCCAGTGGGTGGTGTAGAAAGTGTCTACGCAATGAATAATAAAAACGTAGCAATATTAGCTATGAAAAACGGATTACGTTATAGCGACAGATTACAAGTACCGTTATTTAAAAATGAGTGGGGAACCTAATGAAACGTTTTGTAGAAAAATTATTTGGCATTGACAAACTCAAAGCCGAAACTGCGGCGGCAGTACAGCTAGCAGAAGAATCAACAAAGATTGCTAAAGATGCTGTCGCGGCGGCCGAACGTGCTAAAGAAGCAGAAGAAACTGCTAAACTATCACCAAAAGATCGTGCAACTAAACTAAAAGAACCTTGGGTGGGTGTACTTAACACTCATGTCAATAAAGAAAATGTACGCAACGGCTTTTTTGAGCTTGACTGGAATGAGCAATTTGTGTTAAAATTAAAACAAGAAGGATATGGTTTTGACGGTGACAAAGACGAAGAGATTGTTGATCGTTGGTTCCGTGAACTTTGTGCTAATGTAGTAGTCGATGGCGACTTTGGAGGCGCTGTTAATACCGGCGTTATTGATATTAATTCTGTTAGAAAAAATAACCTATGACCTATATTTTAGTTGATACTGCAAACACTTTCTTTCGTGCTCGTCACGTTATCAACGGTGATGCTGACATTAAGTTGGGCATGGCATTTCATATTACACTTAATTCGATTAAAAAAGCATGGCAAGACTTTGAAGGTACTCACGTGGTATTCTTTTTAGAAGGTCGTAGCTGGCGCAAGGATTTTTATAAGCCTTATAAAGCTCAACGTACTGCGGCTCGTGCGGCACATACAGAACGTGAAGCAGAAGAAGAACGTGTGTTTTGGGAAGCGTTTGATACATTTAAAGATTTTGTCACAGAAAAGACTAACTGCACAGTATTACAACATCCTAGACTTGAAGCTGATGATTTAATTGCAGGTTGGATACAGACACACCCTAGCGACAACCATGTGATCATTTCGACAGATACAGATTTTGTACAATTAATTGCACCCAATGTAAAACAATATAATGGCGTCACAGAAACCACAATCACACACGAAGGCTACTTTGATAAAAAAGGTTTACCCGTTATTGATAAAAAGACTCAAGAAGTCAAAGTCGCTCCGGACCCCCAGTGGCTACTTTTTGAGAAGTGTATGCGAGGCGATACCTCAGACAATGTATTCTCTGCATATCCGGGAGTACGGGAAAAAGGCACAAAGAATAAGGTTGGTCTCCGTGAGGCCTACGGTGATAGAGACT
>Ga0114975_10002686_pt1 | contig 12131 bp, 10 predicted proteins | sample S_130626_EF_Meta_FD_87031 | JGI IMG/M metagenome (GOLD analysis project Ga0114975, IMG submission 87031) | Freshwater microbial communities from Lake Simoncouche, Canada to study carbon cycling - S_130626_EF_MetaG | ecosystem: Environmental > Aquatic > Freshwater > Lake | place: Lake...
GCACGTTTTTTAGGTTGCTCTATATTATAATCATTGTAGTATAACTCAGCATTAGGTGATGCTTTTTGTGCTAGTTTAAAAGCCTCTGAAATATAACTTGGGCCTAGCTTATCTAAAAAAATGGATTTTCTCAAAGTCCCATTTTCTTCAAGTGCTTCATTAACCACATCCCATGAAAATATTTTGCCATCATACCTTCTTGCAACCGTCTCAATATGATTAACAAAAAAGTTTTTAACAGAATCGGCACTTTGCATATACTTCATGAATGCGGGTAACTGACTATGCCAAATTAATGTATGACCATTTACTTTTAATTGATGTGTTTGGGCATATTCAACCATTTTATCAGCTAAGGTAAAATCATATTCATCCCATTTAGGGTGTATGATTTCACTTTTCATGATGTTTTCAGGTGTAAGACTATTAAAGTCATTTGTAATAATAGCTGCAGCCTTAAGATCTTTCTGTAATATTTGAGGGGCGTTAATTGCAGTACCAATTAAAAAATAATTTTTGTACGATTGGTTTAAACTCGTCTGTTGTTGTGAAAGTGGATTAGTAGAATTTACCAATTCTAACATTGTTACCAATACATACCCAAACATATATTTTCTCATGACAATCAATTAATTGCTTAGCAAAATTTTGTCTTTCAATATAGATAAAATATAGCTAATTTCTGAACCCTTTGTATGATTTCTATAAAATGAAGTGTGTTTTGATTTTGGATATTACGATTATCATAGCAACCTAACATCAGTAAGTAAAAGTATTAACACAATTGGGAGAAATATTGTATGAAAAAAGTGTAACTATCATCAACATTTTACAAATTTATAAAAACAATAAGTGACGACTACCCAAAAAATATTTATATTATTGAATGATTAATATTTTTAAAAGTAATAAATTTAATAGAATTGAAAAATATAGAATATTTTATTTTAATGCATAATATGTTTAATTTAAATATGTTATTATACTTTTGGTGCTCAAAGTTGACAATAACTGTAATTAATCAAAAATTAAAAAAATAGCTGGGACTAAATATTATGATTAGTTAAACTATTAAAGAGATAAATTGTCTAAATATCAGATAAAATATAAACGATTTGAGTAAGCATTTAATTATCACTCTATTTTGCTTTTTCAGCATACTTAAGGTTTTTAGTCAAACCTATTCAATAATTCTAGGCAGGCCAACTGATAAAACAATTACTTTCAGTATCCTATTTGATCAAAATGTGAATTTTTATATTGAGTATGGAACTTCAACTAACAATTTCACTAAAACAACCCCTACCCAAACTAGTGCGGCAAACATCCCAAACACAATTGAAATAAGTGATCTATCATTTAATACCAAATACTATTATAAATTAAGGTACAAATCAAATTCTGTAACTACATTTAATGCTAGCCCTGAATATAATTTTCAAACACAACGCGATAAAGGAAATGCATTTTCATTTACGGTTGAATCTGACGAGCATTTATACGATAAGAAAGGAATAAGAAGTATGTATCAAGTTACATTGAACAATCAAGCACTTGATAAACCTGATTTCATGCTTTCGCTAGGTGATATATTCGGAGACGATCATTATCCAAATACAATCACATCAAACGATCTAGATTTATTACACAAGGATTATAGACAATACCTTGGTAGTATATGCCATTCTATTCCGTTTTTTATAAGTTTGGGTAATCATGAAGGTGAAAATGATTTTTATTTAAATCAAAACCCGCCAAATAATTTAGCAATATGGGGAACTTATTGGAGGAAATATTATTATCCTAATCCATCCCCTAATTTATTTTACAACGGTAATACAGACAAAGAACCATACGGTATAGGTAGCCCCGAAAACTACTATGCTTGGACCTGGGGGGATGCCCTTTTTGTAGTATTGGATGTTTATAGATATCAAAATATTAACTCAGATAAACCCATTAATTGGGATTGGTCATTAGGTTTCAAACAATATAGTTGGTTAAAAAATACTTTAGAAGGAAGTAAAGCAAAATATAAGTTTGTTTTTGCACACCATATTAGAGGCCAAGGAAGAGGAGGATTAACCAATGCAAAGCTTTTTGAATGGGGAGGGTATGAAGGAGATGGAAAAACTTATGGTTTTGATAAAAATAGACCAGGTTGGGGTAAACCAATCCACCAACTATTTAAAGAAAATGGAGTGAATATATTTTTTCAAGGTCACGACCATTTATTTGCACATGAAATTTTAGATAGTGTGCATTACCAGGAAGTGCCAATGCCAAGTGATTCTACTTACATGATTGGAAAACTTGCCAATGCAGATGCCTACACATCCGACACTTTAGATGGAACTGGACATATTAGAGTCACAGTGTCTAGCTCCTGTGTTAAAGTTGACTATGTAAAAGCTTATTTACCAAAAGACACTTTAGATGGTAAACATAAAAATAGAGAAATTGGATTTAGTTATACTGTTGGCAACTGTTTAGTAACTGGTATTGACGAAATACAAAATCTACCATTAAGTGATTTTGTAAAAATTTATCCTAATCCTGCAAGTAATATAATTCAACTAACATTCAAAGAACCATTTCAAAAATTTGAATCAACAATAATGGATGAAATTGGAAATACAGTATTGGTTTCAAATAAAAATCAGCTTAATGTAAATAATTTGCCTAATGGTTTTTATATTTTAAGTATACAAACTGAAAAATGGAAAAAAAGTCAAAAAATTATAATAAATAAATAGAATGAAAAAGATATTTTCAATTTTATTGTTACTTTCTAATTATCATGCAATTGCTCAAAATTATACTGAAGTTTTAGGTAGGCCTATTGATACTTCCATTACAATGAATATTTTATTCGATAAGTCGGTAAACGTATATTGGGAATATGGTTTAACGACTGGAAGTTATACAATGAATACTCCAATTTATACTACAATTGCAGATACACCAATTGAAATTAATTTTAGCAATTTGATAGCAAATACAAAATATTTTTATCGTACTAGATATAAATTAACAAATGCGAGTAACTATGTAACAGGTGCAGAACATTATTTTCAAACTCAACGAAAGTCAGGATCTACTTTTTCTTTTGTTGTTGAAGCCGACCCTCATTTAGATAGTAATTGTGATTCCAACGCCTATAGGCTTACACTTCAACATATGTTATCTAAAAAGCCTGATTTTATAGTTGATTTAGGCGATAATGCAATGAGTGATAAACTTCCCGTAATTGATAAAAAATCAATAATTGACAGAACCTTATTATTTAGAAACTATTTTAACGAATTAACTCACTCAGTTCCTTTATATGTTACACTTGGGAATCATGAGGGGGAATTGGGTTGGTTACCAAATACGAATGAAAGTAGTTTACCCACAATGGCTGCTTTAATTAGGAAAACATATTTTCCAAATCCTTTTCCCAATCAATTTTATTCAGGAAATACCGTGTCAGAACCTATGGTTGGTATACGTGAAAATTACTACGCTTGGGAATGGGGGGATGCATTATTTGTGGTTATTGATCCCTACATGTATACAAAATCAAAACCTGAGTGGGGATGGACTTTAGGTTTGGAACAATACAATTGGTTGAAAAAAACATTAACAAATAGTAAGGCAAAATTTAAATTTTTATTCAGCCACCAACTTGTAGGCGGAACAGGAACTGATGGCAGAGGAGGCTCTGAGTTTGTACATTTATATGAGATGGGCGGACGTAATACTGATTCAACATTTGGCTTTAATTCGAATAGACCTGGATGGGATAAGCCAATTCATTATTTGTTATACGAAAATAAAGCAAGTATTTACTTTCATGGGCACGACCATTTGTTTGCCAAACAAGATAAAGATGGTATTGTATATCAAGAAGTTCCTCAACCTTCAGCAAAAAATTTAACAACTATTACTGGAACAGCCTATGGATATGTAAATGGAATATTAATGCCCAACAGGGGTTATTTATATATTACAGTTAGCCCCAATAAAGCGCAAGTAGATTATGTAAAAACGTATTTGCCATCTGAGGAAAATGCAACTAGGAAAAACGGTGATATTGCCTATACATATTCAATTGTACCTTCCTTAGTAACGGGAATAAATGAAGTAATTAGTAATGATTTCATAAAGATTTTTCCAAATCCAGCAACAAATAAAATTATTGTACAAGGTGGAGATAATATTCAGCAGTTTGAAATAAAAATATTAAACATAATGGGTGAAATGTTAATCATAAGTAAGAAAAAAGAAATCGATATTTCAACTTTACCAAATGGTGTTTACTTTTTAAATTTTGAAACTGAAAATTATATTTCAAGTAAAAAAGTGATAGTTCAACACTAATTTTAATAAATTTCCAAGTCACTTCCATTCAAAACTTTTCCATCGTATTTTGATTTTACTTCATCAAGAATACTTTCAAAGCTCATTCCAAATCCTAATTGATGATTTAAAATAAGTAGTTTAGGTTTTACTTTATTAGCAATGTCGGCTAATTGATAGGATGAAGTATGGAAAGTAGAATGATAATCCTGCCACCTCTTAGTTCGTTTTCTTAAACCAGTTTCCGAATATACTTCATGTACTAAAATGTCACAATCCTTTGCATACTTAATTAAATTCTCACTATAAGTACAATCACCAGAAATGACAATTTTTTTGTCATGTGTTTTGAAAACATAACCAAAAGCATTTTTCCAATTCCCGTGATTTACTTTAAAAGCAGTCACTTGAATATTTTCATCTTGATAAACAACTCCTTCATTTATTTCTTTAACATTCACTTTGTAAGCAATGGCGTCTCCTTTTTCAAGTCCATTTACCCTAATTTGAATATCCTCTTTATAAGCATCGAGTATATGTTGTGTCATATTTTTTATGCCTGGAGGTCCATAAACATAAATAGGTGCATTTCGATCCAGTACGGCTGGTGTAAAAATAATATCTGCTAACCCAGCAGTATGATCGGAATGTAAATGAGTGATAAATAATTTTTTTAATTGTGCCGCTTCCAATGATGGGAAACCTAATTCTTTAGCCTCAGCTGCTCTTCGAACAACACCAGGGCCACAATCAACTATATAGGATATATTATTTACAACAATTGCTAATGAGGGTCCTGATTTTTTAGGATCCGCAAAAGGGGTGCCAGTACCTAAAAGCACAAGTTTGGTTTCAGTGTTTTGAGCATTTAAAAAGGTAATTAAACCTATAAAAATAAATACTATTGATAAACGTTTTTTCAATGTATAAAATTATAAATTGATTTTCTATTTAGTTGGAACAACTGGTCCTTTTCTTATAGCTTTTACCTGAGTTGGCCATTCTATTGGCTTGCCAGTTTTTTTATCTGTTCCCAAATCCACTTTATCTCTTGGGAATGTAGCTTCGTCTTCACAAGCCATGTAAATTAAAATTGCAGTAAGAATCGCATTCTTTTGAACATCATCAAATACAATTTTATCGTAGGTATCCCTGTTTGTATGCCAAGTGTAATTGTAATACGACCAACTTAATGCACTCAAAGAAAAACCAGGGGCGCCTACTGCTAAAAAAGAAGCAAAATCACTTCCACCACCACTTGGCACTCCAGGAAAACTTGTTTTTATTGAATCCTTAATGTTATTTGGTGCTGCAGACAACCACTTCGTAATAAATTCACTTGCATTTTGAAATCCTTGGCCTGAAATATTTACGATTCTACCCGTTCCGTTATCTTGATTAAACAAAGCTTGTAATTTTTCAACCACTTCTGGATGATCTTCTACAAATGACCTTGAACCATTCAATCCTTGCTCTTCTCCACCCCAATGTCCTACTAAAATGGTACGTTTAGGATTTGGATAAAACAATTTCAACATTCTCATAGCTTCCATCATCGTTAGAGTACCGGTACCATTATCAGTAGCGCCTTGTCCAGCATCCCAGGAATCAAAGTGCGCTGATAGCATTACATATTCATCAGGCTTTTCAACACCTTTGATTTCTGCAATGGTATTATAGGTAGGCACAGTGCCTAAATCCTTAGAATCGGTTTGAATACTAATAATTGGATTATCACCAGCTTCTACTAAACGATATAAAGTTCCATAATCCTCCAATGCAATGTCTACAGTTGGAATAATGTTCGTATAAGCACTAAAAATTTTATCAACGCCAAAGCCATTCGACCAATTATTTGTTAATATTCCAACAGCACCAGCTTTCTCTAATATAATGGGAAGCATTCGATTTGAATAACCTGTTTTAGTTATGCGCTTTCGCCATGCCTCTGAATTTTCATTGCGTTCTTTCTTTAATTTATCAAATGATTCCTTAGTAGCAAATTGTTGCCAGTTATCATCAGGTCTTCCTGTAGGTTGATTCATTGATATCATCACAAATTTTCCCTTTACGTTAGGTAACCAGCTTGCAAATGCAATTGAATCAGCAACATCGGGTAGTATAACGATTTCAGCTTTTACAGATTTTCCTTTAGTGGAAGGACTCCAGGACAATTGTGTTCCTTCCAAACTTTTTACCCTGGGTGAAAGCATATCTATATGCGTAATGCCACGCTCCCATCCCTTCCATTCACCCCATTGTTCATTACGAGCAGTTATACCCCAATTTGTATATTTTTCAACAGCCCAATCATGGGCTTTCTTCATTTGAGGTGTGCCAATTAACCTAGGGCCTATTCCATCAAATAATTCATGGGCCAAAGTTTGTAATTGAGAATTACTATTTTCTTCCAGCACTATTTTTTCAACAACAGTTTGAGCCATTAAAATATTGCCAAATAAAAGAAAAGTGATTAATAGGAGCTTCGTTTTACTTCCTGTAATGCTGAAGTCTTGTAATTGATGTTTTTGCATATGCCTAAATTTATGAAAAAGCATACTCAAAAGCAATAAAAGAGAAACCCTTTATCACAAACTGCTGATTTTAAACATGTTAATTTTAATAAGACTTAGATTATATAAATATTTATCATTAGATGCACAAAATTGTACAATATATATAGTAAATTGTTAATTCATTAAAACCAACACTTATGAAAAAATTAATTTTATGTTTTGCCGTATCAGCATCATTATTTGCATGTACTGAAGGCGCAAAAAAAGCGGAAAGTACTGATCAAACTGCTAGTACTAAAGTTGAACATATTTACAAACCAACCTATTCTGATAACTTCAAAATAGGAGATCAAAAAAATGTATTATTAGCTGAGGAATTTCACCAAGCTATGTTTGCAAAAGATTATGATAAGCTTGCAGGATATCTTGCTGATACAGCTGTTTTTTACATGGAAGACGGCTCAGTAGTAAAAGGAAAAGATTCATTAATGAAATTTGTAAAAGATAATTTTTCAAAAATCAAATTCAATAACTATAAGCAAGCAGTGAGCATACCAGTTGTTGGTGAAAATGGACATGAGTGGGTATTAATATGGGATGAAGCTGATATAGAAATGGATGGAAAAACACAAAAAGTACAATGGCAGGATGGATTTAGATATTCTAACGGAAAAATTGTAGCCATGAATGGATTTGTTAGATATCCAAAACAATAAAATATTAAATAGTTTATATTTTAGATAAGGCCTCTAGCAATAGAGGCCTTATTATTTATAATGATTGAATTAAATAAAAATATTTAAATTTAGAAATACAAATTTTACCATCATATAAATATATAGATATGCAAATAGTATTTATTTTCTCATGGCTTAATCTTATCCTAGGATTATTTGGAGAGCCAACTACGTCAATAGATAGTTCGGCTAATCCAAAATTCAAATTGATTCCTGCACAAAAAATATCATTCAACTCATTTGTTGATTGCAATATGGCCGAAGTGTGGATAGGCGATACATTTAGAATATTCCCTGGCAAGTATGGCGAAGACCCATTATGGGGTTATTCAAAAAACTTAAAGTATGCAGATGGTAAAAATGCAGAAGATGTTTTTAAAAGTCCTGCCGAAAAATTTATCGATCCCATTATGCCTTTAAATGTTCCTGTGGGTCAGAAAGGTTTACATGGAGCAGTATGGTTTGAAACAGTTTATCAAGATAAAAATGACCTATCAGGCAAAACACTTTTTGCTCTTTACCATAATGAAAACTATCCAAGCACACTTCCCTATGATGCAAAAACAAAAGAGGGATATAATAACAAACTTTGGCCACAGGGCTTAACGGGTCCTGAAAGTCCTGCAGCGGTTTGTCGCATTGGAATTATGAAGTCAGTTGATGGTGGGAAAAGCTGGGAAAACAAAGGCATTATAATAGAAGACCTTGATCCTAGAATGATATTAAAACCTTATAATAGTTCAAATACTTTTGCTGGTGGTGTTGGTGATCCTTCGGCAGTGGCTAGTGAAAACTATTTGTATGTATTTTATGGCGAGTATGGATATCCAGGAGTATACAATGAAAAAACATACAACGCGAAAACAGAATGGAATGGTCAATGTATTAGTATTGCACGCATTGCTTTAAAAGATCTCAGTAATCCAGCAGGAAAACTTAAAAGATGGGATGGTAAATCTTTTTCAATTCCTTATAATAGCCATGGGGTTCCTGTTCGTTCCTTACAAATACCTTTATCCGAAGGTGGCGGACCTTCATCATCTCCAACAGGTGGGTTTCATTGGGGGCCATCGGTAAGCTGGAATACCTATTTAAATTGTTGGGTTATGATGATGGGCATGGTAGAGGGAAAATCATGGCAGGGAGATAAAATATATATTTCCTTTAATAAAAATAAAGACTTAGGTATTGGCAACAATAGTCAACAATGGTCTAAGCCAACATTGGTTTTTCAAAAACCAGGCTATATACTTTGGTATCCTTCATTACAACCTTTGAATGACCCAAATGACATTAAAGAGAAATATACTTCTGTTAGATTAGGAAAACGCGCGCGTTTTTTTGTAAAACGTATTAAACCAGGTGATGACGAATACGCATCTGAACATATTATTGAATTTGAAAAGTAATCACTAAAGGTTTAAAATAGAATCATTGTAATACTAAATCAATTATGCTTTTCTAAGTATTTGATTTTTTTATCTTAAATTCATTCAATGAAATACTTACAAATTAAAAATATTTTATTGATCACCTTAATTACATTTTACCTATTTGCTGGCGCAAACCATTTTATAAACCCTTCATTTTATATACCCATTATTCCACCATACTTAATGAAATGGGCAAATGAAATTAATGTCATTTCTGGAGCAATAGAAATTTTACTTGGTTTACTATTAATACCATCAAAAACAAGGGGAAAAGCGGGATTAGGTATTGTAGTGTTATTGATAGCATTTATTCCAAGTCATATTTATTTTATTCAAAAAGGAGAATTTATGATTGGATCAATTATTTTTAATCCTTTAATTTCGTCTATTCGCTTATTTGTAGGTCAGCCCATATTAATGTTATGGGCATATTGGGCAAGTAAAAGTGAATTAAAATTTATTTGAAAATGATGAATCCAAAAACAACCATTATTACATCACTTAATGATGCAGTACATCAGTTTAATGAACTGATATCAAGCACAAACCAAAATGAATTTGAAACTAATTTTAATAATAAATGGTCGGCTGGTCAGGACTTAGTTCATTTAATTAAATTATTGCGCATTCTTAATATTGCATATGCTATTCCTAAACCAGTATTAAGCATTTTATATGGGAGAAATAAAAAAGAATCTAGATCCTTTGAACAGCTCAGCACTTTATACAAGACTGCATTAGCAGGAGGTGCAAAATCACCCGCCTTATATTTACCTAAACCAGTTTTGTTTCATGCTAAAAATGATTTAATAAACAAGCATGAACTATTAAATCAGGTATTCGTAAATAAGTTTAACAATTTGGCTGAATCGGATTTAGACAAATACCAACTTCCTCATCCAATTTTGGGTAAAGTTTCTTTAAGAGAAATGGCTATTTTCACATCCTTTCATACAGTTCATCACTTTGAATTGCTAAAATCAAAGCTTGGTCGTTAATTCAATAATCGAAGTAAGCTATTATGTTGATTTACTTGCATGCGTAATTCATCATTGAAATTTATGGAAGTAGTTTTTTAGAACAACTTCGAGAAAGGAAATAAAGAAGGGGTTTTGCGTACATAATTTTGATAGCTTTCTAAATGCCCCCATTTTTCCATACCTGAAATTTCTAAAATTCTGACACCGCTTATATAAACAAGAAGGATATAAGTAAATAAAGGAGAGATCAAAGTAATATACTGCCATCCTGATAAAGATGAAAAAGACATTATAGAAATTCCCAACCACAAAATAATTTCACCAAAGTAGTTTGGGTGTCTTGAATATGACCAAAGACCATGAGTAATAAATTGATTTTTATTTACTGGGTTTTTGCGAAATTCAGCCTTTTGCCAGTCAGCTATAATCTCAAATATAAAACCAGCCATAAAAACTATTATACCAATATAAAAATAGGTGTTTAGAACTACCCCATTTATACTAGCAATTGCCGTTAATGCACACATTGAACATATTGAAACCCACATCCCTTGAAAAGTCCAGGCCATCAGAAACCTTGTTGGAGAAGGTTTGATTTCTTTAAACCTTTTATCTTCTCCACTCTTTTGAATTCTGGTAAATAAAAAACTTCCTAAACGGATTGCCCATAGTATGATGAAAGAAGCTAAAAGGATACTACCAATATTGAAGTTTTTAGCTAAATCACTTTTTAGGCTAATATAGCTAACAACCGATATGTAGGTAGCACTCCCGGCTAGGTCATAAAACTTTTCAGTTTGATAAAGATAAGCCGGTACAAATAAAATCCATTGAATTAGAAAAGCAATCAATACGGCTTGCTGAATCAACACTAGTCCAGTTAATAGCGCAATACTATATGTGATAGAAAAGGCGATTAAGGAAAATAATAAATTAATTAGCGATTGCTTCATCAATATTTTCATATTCTACAATTATTGTTTCTTATTTTAAAATTTCTAAAAATTACATTGTAAAATTTTAATATCTAAAGTTAAAATTACTTTTACGCTTCTCATAATTTGGAATTTAATGTAATTTACATCTATTACTTAATATTTTGATATGGTTGCACTTTTGTAAGTGTTACTCAACTTTATGGTAATTTAATAACTGCCTCATTCTTTAACGATATATAAAAGCTTATGAAGGATTTAAATGCTGGGATAAATATTAAAAGTACAAAATTGTTAAAAGGCAGTTTTTTCAATAATACAACCATTTTAATTGTTCAACAAAATGATGAAGGGAGTTTAGGTTTTGTAACTAACAAATCCTTTGAAAAATCATTGCATGAACTTATTGAATTCAATCATAGCAAACCCTTTCCTTTGATGGACGGCGGACCAGTTGATAGAGATCACCTATTTGTATTGCACAAACGACCCGATCTTATTGAAGGAGGAGAACAGGTAGTTAATGGTTTATATTTGGGAGGTAATATGGAGCATGTAATCAAAGCCATCAACACCAAGAATTTCAATAACGAGGAAATTAAACTGTTTATCGGTTATTGTGGATGGGATGCGGGAGAATTAGAGGCCGAGTTAGAGGAAGGGAGCTGGACAGTCATTTGAAATAAACCTATTTAAATCTCTTCACCAAAATGAATTTTTTATAATGGAATTAACCATATTAAAAAGTAAAGCCTAATTGTATGCCAAGCCCTGCAGAAGCCGGTGCATTGTTTCCAAATCTAAACGGAACAGGAACCGAAAACCAATATGCGTAATCTTTCGTTTTGTAGAAAACTTTATTAAATACAAAAGTGCATCCGAATCTTCCAGAAGTTTCAAATGCAGCTCTTGTAAGAAAATTAAAATTATTAGGTCTTCTAAAAATAACACCTGGGTGAAATGTAAAATTGGTTTCTTTAGTGATCCCATTAATGGATTTAATAGTTGGAATAAACTCAAAACTGTAAGCTATTGTTTTGCTTTTTAATATATTAATACCCATTGGGAAAGCAACAGTATATTGATGATCAAAATTATAGACAACCCCATTTGCATCGGTTGTAAAAATAGGATGTACGATACTAAAATACCCTTTAGTTTTTAAATTAGGGTCTACTTCTTGCGC
>Ga0114975_10002688_pt1 | contig 12128 bp, 17 predicted proteins | sample S_130626_EF_Meta_FD_87031 | JGI IMG/M metagenome (GOLD analysis project Ga0114975, IMG submission 87031) | Freshwater microbial communities from Lake Simoncouche, Canada to study carbon cycling - S_130626_EF_MetaG | ecosystem: Environmental > Aquatic > Freshwater > Lake | place: Lake...
TTAGGTTCTAACAGAGTTAAACTGTTAACAGACTATTGTGATTTAGTAATACATTATCAAGACAAGAAACCGTTAAAAGAGGCAATAGAAGAAATTGTGTAAATTAATAATACGCGACGAAGTAAACATTAAATTAGAAGGCCTCAGTTTAGAAGTCAGGCGGAAACTAAGCAATGCATTTAAATATGAAATTCCATATGCAAGATACATGCCGAGATTTCGACTTGGCCGCTGGGATGGCACTTCTACATTGTTTGGCCTCGGTGGCAACGGATATGTTAATCAATTAGAACGTGTATTAGAAATACTAGCAGACAGTGGTATAGACGTTGAAGAAGTTGAAGACCTGCGGGAGCCAATACAGATATCATTTCCTAAAGTTCAAGAAGACTTTTGGGGAGATTTGACTTGGCCTAAAGGACACATTAAGGAAGGTGAGCCCATAAGACTGCGTGATTACCAATACGATGTCATTAACAGATTTTTAGAAAATCCTCAGGCACTACAAGAAGTTGCCACTGGCGCTGGTAAAACTATTATAACAGCAACGCTGAGTAAAATATGCGAACAGTATGGTCGCACTGTTACTATTGTTCCCAATAAAAGTCTAGTAGAACAAACAGAAGAAGACTTCCGTAACTGTGGATTAGACGTTGGGGTATACTATGGCGATCGAAAAGAACTCGGTAAAACGCATACAATCTGCACTTGGCAAAGTCTTAACATTCTAGATAAGAAAAGTAAAAATCAAGAACACAACATACTTACATTAGCAGAATTTCTTAATGACGTAAGAACTGTGATTGTTGACGAAGTCCACATGGCCAAGGCTGATGTTTTAAAAAATCTACTTACACAAAACTTCTGCAACGCACCTATACGTTGGGGATTAACTGGAACTGTGCCTAAAGAAGATTTTGAAAGTCAGGCAATATTTGCCAGTATTGGTCCAGTGATTAATTCTATTCAAGCACATGAACTACAAGAAAAAGGTGTGTTATCAAACTGCCATGTGAACATTGTTCAATTGCTAGATTTGCCAGAGTTCCCAACTTATGCCGAAGAATTAAAATACCTAGTAACAGACGATGATCGTATGATATACCTAAGTAAACTTATTAAGGGTATTTCAGATACAGGAAATACTTTGGTATTAGTTAATAGAATTGACTCTGGAAATTTCATAGTCAATGAGCTAGCAGATAGTGTGTTTATTTCAGGTGCAGTGAAGACCAAAGACAGGAAAACAGAATATGACGAAATTAAAACTGCTGACAACAAAATTATTGTTGCAACCTATGGTGTCGCGGCTGTTGGTATTAATATACCTAGGATCTTTAACTTGGTTCTTTTGGAGCCTGGCAAATCGTTTGTCAGAGTTATTCAGTCGATAGGACGTGGTATCCGTAAGGCAGAAGACAAAGACTTTGTGCAAATATGGGATCTAACCAGCACTTGCAAGTATGCCAAAAAACACTTAACTACTAGAAAGAAATTTTACAAGGAAGCCAAATACCCATTTACTTTAGAAAAAGTGGATTGGAATTAATATGATATTTTTAAAGAAAACAAAACCAATAATATTAGAGGCATATGCACCGGCAGGCGAATTAATTGATTATTTTCCAATGGTCAAAGCTAAAGATTCTCCACCTAGCTGGTTTCCAAATTTACCTAAACCTCATGAAACTCACACTGTTAGAAATTGTCCGGGTCTAAAAGATTTATTGAGTTCTGGATTTATTTTTCCCTCTTGGGGGGAATTTGAAATTACTATCAACACTGATGGTAAATCTGATGTAATATCCCCAGTGTCATTCTATGACATGCCACCAACTAGTCAGCACAGCATTTCTGCAGAGGCACCCGGAGCATGGCCCGGTTACACAAATCTTAAATTTCATAATCCATGGTATCTGTATTGTAGTGAACCAATTAAATGGTTAATGGTTCAACCAACATGGCACCAAGCAGATCCGTTACGATGGACACCGATTACCGGTGCTGCTGAATTTAGATATTTACACTATTGTCATATAAACACAGTATGGAGAATATACGATATACCGTATACTACTAAAATCAAAGCAGGAGAACCGTTATTACAAATAATTCCTGTAACTGAACGACCTGTTATTTTAAAATTAGATGTAATGACTGATGAAATTTACAAAAGGAAATTCCAACCATGGCAACATGCGTTCGAATACAGCTATCAAAAAATGAGAGCATTTATGGAAAAGAAAAAATAAGATGTATATATTAACACTTGACAATGTAAGTTTCGACTTAAACAATCTACCTGAAGAAGCATCTAACAAAAGTGGATTGGAATTAATATGATATTTTTAAAGAAAACAAGACCAATAGTATTAGAAGCATATGCACCGGTAGGCGACTTGATTGATTATTTTCCAATAGAACGCACAAAAGATATGCGGCCTGTTTGGTTTGATAAACTTCCAAGATCTCATGATAACAATGTGCGAAATTGTCCAGGTCTAAAAGATTTATTAGGAGAAGGATTTACAATACCAGCTTGGGGAGAGTTTGATATTACAATTCTTCCTAATGGCCAATCTGATGTAAAATCTCCAGTATCTTTTTACGGTATGAATCCTACAAGTCAACATAATGTTGCTGTTGAAGCAACTGACGCATGGAACGGATATACTAATCTTAAGTTTCATAATCCTTGGTGGTTTTGGTGTGCTGAGCCTATTAAATGGATGTTGATACAACCTGTATGGCACCAAAGCTCTCCTCTTGATTGGTGTGGCATCCCAGGAGTTACTGAGTTTAGATATAACAATCAAGCAAATGTTAATACATTGTTTAGGGTTGGACAACAACCGTATATTGTAAAAATTAAGACCAATGACGTATTGATGCATATGATTCCTATTACCGAACGCCCAGTAACAATAGAATTAAAAGTAATGACTGATGAAATTTATACAAACAAGTTCTCAGGATGGACCCATTCTTTTAAATTTGGATATCAAAAAATAAGAGCATTTATGGAAAAGAAAAATATGGAAAATAAAAAATAAGATGTATATATTAACATTAGACAATATAAGTTTCGACTTAAACAATCTACCTGAAGAAGTAGATGATGATATGAGGTTTGCTGTGCTGGATAACAGTGATCCAAAAGAACCAGATTTCTTTTTTGTTCCTCTGATCTTTTTAGAATCATTTAACAGTCCTGCAATGGTTCTTAGAATAGGTCAACATGAGATCACCATGCCTATTGATTGGAGCATAGCTGTAGGTGATAGTCAAACCGGCAACGACATTGAGGTGTTGCCGTTAACCAGTTTGAATGATAGAGGATTTGAAGCATTTTGTTTTAATCCATTGAGCAGTTTTAAAATGGATTTTTACAAGATTGAGATTGTAAATTTCTATAATGATGTTAAATGGTTCTTTCCTAAATTAAAAAATAATCATTTACTATCGGTTCCGTTAACTGACGGACCAAAGCCGCCGTGTGTTTATTTTACTAAAGAAGTAAGTAGACAAAGCGAAATTATTGATATGAGTAAAATATTATGAAACAAGGAAAAGTATGGGGTCAAACCGAGCTACTAGAAGCCAACGGTGTTTTAGAATTTCATCGCATCGAAGCCAAAGCTGGCGGAGTGTGCAGTAAGCACAAACACAAATTTAAATGGAATGGATTCTTTGTTGAGTCTGGAAAAATGATAATTCGTGTTTGGAAAAACAATTACGATCTAGTCGATGAAACTATTTTAGAAGCAGGGCAGTATACCAAAGTTGCACCTGGAGAATATCATCAATTTGAAGCAATTGAAGATTGCATTGCCTTTGAATTGTATTGGGCAGAATTTGATCATGATAATATTGCAAGAGAAACTGTGGGGTTCAATAAACATGGGACAACTTAATTCAGACACACCATACATATACGAACGTGCAGATGGTATAGTATATGCTAGAGAGTTTGGCGCAGACCCGAGCACACGTAAAGAAATCGGGTGGGATTACGATTCTAGGACCAATGACGGTCGACCTTTGAGAGAACACTTAAAGGAAGATCAAATGTGGGGCGAAATTCGCCGGTTAGCTAAAACCAATCCCTCTTTACAAAAGGCCTTGGATAATGCTATACTAATATACAAATTAAGTTATGGCAAATAATATCTCAGATTGGATTGTTCTAGACAACGATAAAGCACTAATGAAAGCTGTGGCTAAACAGAACAAGTGGAGCCATAGAACAAACAGTCAAGTTCTTGATTATCAAAAAAATCAATTAATTGATGCATTAAAATTTGTAAAAGATTTTGACAGTGCTATAGATGCTGGTGCAAATTATGGCATAATGTCATATCACTTACATCAAAGATTTAAGAATGTATATGCTTTTGAATTAGATTCAAAAGTCCGTGCATGTTTAGAACAAAATATTGCAAAGTTTAATTTAACATCTGTTAAAGTATTTGATTGTGGACTAGGTGATCAAGAAAAAAATGTGTCATTGAAGTATGTAAAAAACTCTTTCGGCACACATATTGATCCCGCAGTTGAAGGCGGTGACGAAATAATTAAAACCATTGACTCATTTGATTTTGCCAGTTGTGGATTGATTAAAATTGATTGCGAAGGATACGAACCTCATATCATTAGAGGCGCAGAGCAAACAATTAAAAAATTCAAGCCAGTTATACTAATGGAAGAGAAAAATCTATCAGAGATATACGGAGAAGCTGGACAGGAATCTGTTAACATTTTAGCCAGTTGGGGATATAAAAAGTCGGTGGCTTACAGAAAAGATTGTATAATGACATATGAGTGAAAAACTTGAATTAAAAGAAAAACTAGCAGCCATTGACGTTGGTGCTAGAGACCTGTGGGATGAAGTATCTGACGAAGAAAGAAAAAGAATCAAGGGCGAGTTTTTTATCTTAAATCGATATATTAGCACTGTTAAAACTTCTAACAGAGATACACAAGAACATTTTGTATTGGCAGTCAATGAGTATTTTAACAAGCATTGGTATGTATTACAAAATCATCCAAAGTTATTATGGCAATTGATTTGTATGTGCAGTCATGAAAGTAAAAATATATTCTTTCATGAATGGATTGGTTTTAAGAAAAAGGAAAAAGGATCTAACAAAAAAACAAAGTTTTTGTTAGAAGCATTTCCTAATGCCAAGCTAGATGAAATCGAACTGATGTCTAAAATAACACCAGTTAATGAATTAAAAAAACATGCTGTTAGACTCGGCTATGACGATTCTCAAATTAAAAAACTATTCGATTAAATACGAGTGATATGTTAACTTTAAAAGCCCGACAAGACTATGCATGTGAACATTGTGGCAGCAAATTCACAAAAGAAAAAACGTTGATCGTGCATATGTGCGAGCCCAAGCGTAGATACCTTGCTCGCACCGATAAACATGTAGTCATGGGCTATACTGCATACAACAGATTTTATACATTAACTCAAAAATTAAAAATTTTAAAAAGTTATGACGACTTTGCCAAAAGCCCTTACTACAATGCATTTGTAAAGTTTGGAAGTTTTATTAGCAATGTAAATCCTTTGTATCCTGACAAATACATTGATTATGTTGTAACTAGCAATATTAAACTTGACCATTGGTGCCGAGAAGAACTCTATGAAAAGTTTGTAATTGACTTAATTAAAACTGAGCCAATCGAAACTGCGTTAGAAAGAAGCATAGATACCATGACTGGATGGGCTAGTGAAAATAACTCAGCATGGAATCATTATTTTATCTATGTTAATCCTAACAGAGCTATGTTTCATATTAAAGATGGAAAAATATCTCCGTGGTTATTATTAAATTGCTCAACAGGCAAAGACTTATTAAACAAATTTAACGACGAGCAATTAGAAACAATCGGAGCGATGATTGATCCTATTTTCTGGAAAAAGAAATTTAGAACACGTAACTTCGATATAGAACTAGTTAGTCAAGTTGTTCAGGAATCAAAATTATGAGCACTATTCCATCTACAGATGCACTACAAAATTTAGACCTTGAAGTTATTCTCAGCGAAGAAGATACTACGGTTTATGTAAAGCTAACTGGTTTTTCTAACTTAGAAGATGCAGATAGTTATGCAACATTCCTAACAAACAATTTACCATTAATGTTATTTGAAACAGATGTCATACATTAAAATGCCCGATATTGATATAGACTTTTATGATCGCAAACTTGCGCTGAGTCAGTTAACACATGTTCAAGCTACTAGGCTCGAAGATGAAAAATTAGTTCCTCACAATACCAGTGTATATGTAACAGACATTCCGCATAATCCAGTAACTGGTCTAGCTAATATTGATTATAAGACAGCAGAAGACCGAGGTTATTTTAAAATTGATTTCTTAAATGTAAACATTTATAAAGGTGTTAAGAACGAAGAACATCTGGATCAATTAATGAATCAGGAGCCGCTATGGGACCTTTTAGAGCAGGACGATTTCAGCAACTTACTATTTCACGTCAACGGGCACGGCGCAATCCTGAGACAGATGAAGCCGAAGAGTATACTCCAACTAGCGGCCGTTTTGGCTATGATACGACCAGCCAAGAGACACTTGATTGGGAAGGATTGGACGACAGTGATGACGACTATCTGGACAAAGCCCGAGGATGGTGAATACTACTTTAAGAAGTCACATGCTGTGGCTTATGCACAGGCTGTGGTTGTTCAGATGAACTTGATCTGTGAGCAGATCAGTTATGAATTTAGTTAACGTTTTCTGACTAGTTGAACTGATTTACGTTTAACTCTTTTGATACTTAGACTTAGTATATTAACAACAGGCCCCAGTAAGATTTTAACATCTTTGCTGTTAAACGTTTTTATTGCATATTTAAACGGGTGGACTTCGTTTTTAAGAAAGATGTTAATAGGAACTTGACGATTACTTTCCCACCACCATACCTCTCCTTGTTCTAAAAACACTGTTTTTTCGTCGGGAGTTTTAATAGAATTCAAATCGTAGAAGCTGGTAACATACTGATCTTGATTGATTATCAATCCGACGTATTCTTCTTCCCCGTATAGTAATACAGATATGAATGGGAGTGTTTGTTCGATGTTTTCTCTTAATTTAACCATATAAATACATTGGGGACCATATGCAAAAAATTTCAAATTATTTATACTCGAACCGGGTCGTAGTCATAGCGGATTTGGTTTCCTTTTCTGTGGAGATGCAAATAGTGTATCAGCGTATCATAAAAATTTATAAAAACATAGATAATGTCATTGAATTTGACATTAAGAATGCTGATCAGAAAAGAATCAGTTTAACAGGTTATACTATCAAGTTTGTAATGACTGATTTGAATAATGCCTTGATTGCAGAGAAAGTAGCCGACCTTTCTGCAATCACTGGTATATGCTCAGTGACGTTAGACGAAAGTGATACTCTTAATTTGGACAAAGGATACTATAACTACGTGTTGTATATAGAATCTAACGTTGGCGTTAAAACAATTTTGTATGCAGATAGTCAATACGGTGCCAAAGGACAAGTTCAATTAATTGGCGACGTGATGCCTGAACCAAAGCCAATAATATCAGCTACTAGTTTCTTAGAAGAACAAAGTGTGTTATACAGCAGTGCATTAGGGGCCGAACCTGGAATCAATGGCGACCTAGCATTGCACACCTTTGCATTTTATCCCAATGCACTTAATGGAACCATTTATATCGATGCCAGCTTGAGCGAGACTAGCCAAAGTGTTCAATGGGTAGAATTAGACGACATTACCGTAGTGCCCGGTGATACTACATTTTATAAAAACTATTCTGGCGTATACAGTTGGTTTAGAGTTAGATATACTAAGACAGCCGGAAGCCTTGACAAAGTCCTATTAAGAAACTAAAATAAGGCTCAATGAGTCTTATAATAGAAACAATACAGCAACATTTACCACCTAAGCGTAAAACGACCCCCAGCGGATGGGTAAGTTTTAATGCGGTATGTTGCCACCACAACGGCACCAGTGCCGATACACGCCAACGTGGCGGTATAATGATCAATGAGGGTGTTAGCTATCATTGTTTCAATTGTGGCTTCAAAGCCAGCTGGCAACCTGGAAGAAATGTCAGTATAAAAGTTAAAAAGTTAATGAAATGGCTCAACGTTTCAGATACTGAAATTAACAGGTGTATGTTAGATGCCCTAAGGCACAAAGAAGGCATTGAAGATACTGGTATCAAAAGTAGTATTCCAGTATTCATAGACAAAGCCTTACCATTGGGTGCAGAACCTATAGTAAGCTATCTTGACGACTTGCCTATTGAACTAATCCCCGTTCTTGAGTATTTGGCACATAGAAAACTCTACTTAGAAGATTATAATTTTTATTGGACTCCTGAGGACGGGTTTCAAAATCGTTTAATAATTCCGTTCTATTATCAAAATCAAATTGTAGGTTATACTGCTCGTAGAATAACAGACGGCAAACCAAAATACATCAGCGAACAACAACCTGGATATGTGTTTAACCTAGATCAACAGACTATTAACAAGAAATTTGTTATAGCAGTAGAAGGTCCTATAGATGCAATATGTATTGGCGGTGTTGCGCTGACTAGTGCTGAGATAGGTGCCGGTCAACAAGCATTGCTTAACAGACTGCAACGTGAAGTCGTAGTGCTACCTGATAGAGATCAAGCAGGAATTAAATTAGCAGAACAAGCATTAGAATTTGGATGGAGTGTGTCATTCCCCGAATGGGGTGAAGACGTTAAAGATGTAAATGATGCAGTGAAGAAATACGGCAGGATATATACACTGTGGAGCATCATTAATAGTAAAGAATCTAATTCTTTAAAAATACAACTAAGGATGAAAAAATGGTTTGGCAAAGATTTAAATGGTGGGTAACAACACCGTGGCGCAAATATAAACAACGTAAACTTCTAGAACAACGAATGCGAGAATTACGGGAGCGAGACCCGTTTATCTATAAATGATTTACTGGGGTGTCAACGCATTAAACCACGGATCCAGCATGGCTGTATTTGACGGCAATAGATTTAGTTTTAACAAGTTCACCGAAGATGAAATACCTAAAGACGCTCTCTACAATGCACTAGAGCACGGCGGGCCGAATAAAGTATTTTGGTATGAACGCCCTTGGATAAAGAAAGCAAGGCAGGTATATGCAGGGCAATATAAAACAGCCGCCGACATGTCAGTGTTACCAAGACTATATCTAGATCGAGCCGGATTAAAATATGCATCATTGGAATATACCGCACACCATGCCAGCCATGCTGCCGCAGGTTACTACACTAGTCCGTTCAATCATTGTGCCATTATAGTCTTAGATGCCATTGGGGAGTTTGAGTGTGCCACTATCTGGGAAGGTAGGAACGGCGAGATTAAGAAAATATGGAGCAGAAGTTATCCACATAGTTTAGGATTATTCTACAGTGCCTTTACTCAGTTTGTTGGGTTAACTCCATTGAGAGATGAGCACCTATTACAAAGGATGGCCGAACAAGGCACTCCAGATAGATACCGTAGAGATGTGGCCAACTACTTTAACATAGGACCCGTTGATCTAACCTACAACTTCCATCGAGGAGTATTGGATTGGAATCCTAATCCGCATCTATTCCAGGAACAGTGTGACACAGCAGCCGCAGTCCAAGAACGATTTAATATAGAAGTTGGTAAAGTTATGTATAAAGCTAAAGAACTAACTAGTGCAGACTGTCTAGTATATATGGGCGGCTGCGCTATGAACAGTCGAGCAAATCAAACTCAAGTTGAACCGAAGTTCAAATATATTTGGTCATTGCCCGATCCAGGAGATCCTAGCAGTAGCATTGGCGCGGTGTTGTATCACACTAAACAAAGACTGTGGAGAGACTGGGATCCAGTCAAACACATTGCTATTAACGTATAAAGAGTATATAATACACTTATGACTATTAGACAAAATGCAGACTACGGATATGACATCCAAAAGCTATACTTAGAAATGATGCTAAGTGATGCAGAGACATTTGTTCGCTGCCAGAGTATTTTTGATCATGAACTATTTGATCGGAAATTACAATCACAGGCAAAGTTTATCAACGACTATGTTGTAGAGCATAATGTCTTGCCTACATATGAGATTGTCAATGCGGCCACGGGTGCGGGACTGCAAAAGGTAGACAGTCTTAAAGAAGAACACTATGACTGGTTGCTCACAGACTTTGAAACATTTATCCGACACAAAGGTTTAGAAAAAGCCATTCTAGCCAGTGCCGACTTGTTGGAAAAGGGCGAGTATGGACCAGTTGAAGAACTAGTTAAGAAAGCTGTGCAAGTTGGGTTGACTAAAGACATGGGCACAGACTATTTCTTAGATCCGCGAGCTCGCTTGATGAGGATCAAAGACAAAAATGGTCAAATGAAAACAGGTTGGGATACTGTAGACAAGAAATTGTTTGGCGGTATGAACCGTGGAGAGTTAAACATCTTTGCAGGTGGATCAGGTGCAGGTAAGAGTCTATTCTTGGCAAACCTAGGTGTGAACTGGGCACTACAGGGCTACAATGTAGTATACCTAACACTTGAACTTAGTGAAGAACTTGTGTCCATGCGTGTGGACTCGATGATCACTGAGATTCCTGCAAGAGATGTTTTTAAACAGATTGACGAAGTTGAGATGCGAGTTAGGATTATTGGAAAGAAATCGGGCACATATCAAGTCAAATATATGCCGTCGGGTAAGACAGCCAATGATGTTCGTAGCTACTTAAAAGAATATGAAATCAAACTAGGACGTAAAGTTGATATCTTGTTAGTGGACTACCTAGACTTGTTAATGCCTATTAGCAAAAAGATCTCAGCAGAAAACTTGTTTATTAAAGACAAGTATGTAAGTGAAGAACTGCGTAACCTAGCAGTGGAAAAACAATGTGTGCTGGTAACTGCGGCACAGTTGAATCGAGGTGCTGTAGAAGAAGTAGAGTTTGATCACAGTCACATTTCAGGCGGACTCTCTAAGATCCAGACAGCGGACAATGTGTTTGGTATCTTTACATCAAGAGCTATGCGTGAGCGTGGCAAATATCAAATCCAGTTAATGAAAACACGTAGCTCAAGCGGTGTAGGACAAAAGATTGACCTAGACTTTGACATTGACACACTGCGCATTACTGATCCGGGTGAAGATGAATATCAAAGCAACGCTGGGCAGAATACGCCTTCGCAGATATACAATCAAATTAAACAAAAGTCCAGTGTGGCCGCTGATACAACTGCTACAACTGGTGCACAACCTTGGGAACGTGCTAAGCCTAAAGACGGTGTTGACCCATTGGCAGGTATCAGTGTTAGCAAGCCCAAAGCCGCTGTTGAAAGCAGTAAACTACGCCAATTGCTTAATAACATCGGAACTGACGAGATCTAACCCTAGATTTAGAATAAATATCTAATCGAGGAATAGTTGATGAGCTCTGGACTGCTACGAAAATACATAGATTTATTTGAACAAGATAAACCTTTTAGGGTTGAAGTTGAAGGATTGCCTCCTCCGTATATAGTATTCATTGGGGACAGTATTGCCTATGGGTTATCTAGCGAAATGATGACTAACTCACTTCGTGACTGTGCTGTAGGGTTAACCAGCAGTGCTATCAGTAATAGAGTGGCTCGCAACAAAGATGTGCAACGAGCAAAATGGGCTGTGGTCAGTGCCGGAACGAATGATTTTGCCACAGGACAGGGTAATGCTGGTGCTTTAGAATCAAACTTAGATTCGATACGATCTTCATTAAAAGCACAGAAATATGTATGGCTAGGTCCTTACAACGAGCAGGCCAATGCTGTGGTAAAGAAATTTGCTGCCAGCAAAAGTGATACATTTATAGATTTAAGAACATTTCCTGCGGACAGTTTGGGCATACATCCTAGAAGTTATTCGTTGTTGATGTATGATATTAGAAAAGAAACCAAGCTCGGGCCCAACGATCCTGAATGGCCAAGATTAGGAGTGCCCCCGGGATTGCCTGGCACCACTAGTGCCGGCAGCCAGCCGGCAGCTCCGTCGACTAACAATAACACGCCAGTTAAAAATACGCCTTCTGCAGAAATAGAA
>Ga0114975_10002691_pt1 | contig 12119 bp, 13 predicted proteins | sample S_130626_EF_Meta_FD_87031 | JGI IMG/M metagenome (GOLD analysis project Ga0114975, IMG submission 87031) | Freshwater microbial communities from Lake Simoncouche, Canada to study carbon cycling - S_130626_EF_MetaG | ecosystem: Environmental > Aquatic > Freshwater > Lake | place: Lake...
ACACCCATACGAGGATCAAAGAGTCCACCAATCTTGGGCTCATTTCCATCATAGGTTACTTGACTTATAACTTCCACCACGGATCGCCGGACAATTTCATCTGGGCTGAAAATTCCAAATTGAATTCCAACCACAGATTCCACGTCTGACGTAGGCTGGTTAAATCCTTGTGGCATCTATTCTTTCTAAAGTACTGTGCCGTTAAGTGCTCGCATACTTCGGTCAATTTTTAGTATATGGTCTTTAAGCGTTTTTTCTGTGTTTTTTCACTGTCTTTCGTGTTTTTCGTTTTTTAGTCTTGTAGCCGCCACGTAATCCAGAACGTGTTTGATTGAGCAACGTACGAACATTTGTATTTGTCATAGAACCAAACTTTACAAATTTACTGAACTCTTTTATATTTTCTTTTTTTGCTAATCCTCTTAGACGTGTACCTGATACACTACTAGGATCATTGGACTCATTTGTATTCCGTTCCTGCCCAACAGAAGCCACAATTACATCTGGGTGATATTTGCCTATTGTAGATTGAAAATCTTCTACACGATCACTTCCTACAAGAAATGTTAGTTCTGTATATCCTGCTTCTTTTATAGAATTAATTATAGAAAAAATCGTTCTACATTTACATAATGTCGTATCTACAAATGTAACCTGTTTTCCAGCATGTTGTTTCAATAAGACTTGTATTTTCTCTTCAACAGTTAAAGGGTTTTTTACTGTATCATAGGAACTTGAAACAAATACATAACCATCTGCGTCTTGTTCGGATGCCATCTTAGAAATTGCGTCTATAACAATCGCATGCCCCACAGTTGGTGGCTGAAATCGTCCAAATACAAAAATTGCCTTCCTATGATCTTGGTTTCGGATCACACAGCCCTCCATCTACTCTTGTATTTCTTTTATTTTATATAGGTAGCAAGTCTTTAGAATAGAATAACAGTCTACACAACTTGTACAGTTACCTCAGTCGGTGCTGGTGTTTCAGTGCTACCTACAGCAACCACAGAGACGCCTTTTGTCTTACCTGATTGGCAAGAATAGCATGTCACTGTACAGCTAGTTGGACAACCTACACACGCAGTAGAACAAGATGCCTGATAGGGTGTACAGGGCGGGCAAGGCTCTGGAGCTGGGCAGTTACGCAATGTCTTTACTAGGAAGAAGATTCCAGCGCTAAGAAAGCTAGTTGCGACAAGTCCTAAAGTAGTAGAAATTAATATCATACTATTATGAATATCATTGCGTAAGGAATCATCCACAAGCATCACGGAAGTCATTTCTCTCTATACGTATCTACCTTGGCCAAGTCTGATCAATTTTTAATTGACTAAGATCCCATCTAAATGGTCTAAACCCTTAAAACAAACTATACAATATCTATGGAAACAACTATTGTAGAAACTTCAGACCCTACATTCTCACTCCAGTATACTGGAACTCTACTAGCATCCAATACTTCTGAAGTTCAGTCATGGTCTGTTCTTAAAACAGGATCTGAAACACTATTATTTATTGATGGGCAGCATCAAAGTTCCACACACGATGAGCATTTATATCATGAAACGATGGTACATTCTTTACTATGCGGTCTCGCGTCACCTAAAAAAGTTCTTATTCTTGGAGGTGCTGAGGGCTGTCTAGCACGTGAAGTACTTCGTTGGGACTCTGTAGAACATGTGACACAAGTAGATTGGGATGTGTCTCTTCTAGATTATTTTCGCAAGACAGAAGAAGGTCGTAGCTGGAATAATTGTGCCTATGACGATCCACGTCTCACGGTTGTTGTAGAAAATGCCTTAACATGGCTAGATGCTTCTACAGAACAATTTGACGCAATTTTTATAGATTTGCTAGATCCATCTGATTATACAATGCCATTTATCAAAACTCTTGTAAAATACTCTAAAAATCACCTTACGTTTCGTGGTGGTCTTTCTATCAACGCAGGTCTTGTTTCTGCGAAAGAAACGGCTGCGTGTGCTCTGGCAACCTTCCTACAAACTGAATATAAGGAGTCACGATTTCTAAAGGTTGCTACAAAGGTTCATGTGCCAAGTTTTCTTGGAACCTGGGGATTTTTCCAGATCGTTCCGCAGAGTTGGTCTAGATACTTTCATGATAAGAGCCTTCCTGATGGTCTTAAATATGCTAGCAAAGAAACTCTTCTAGACGGAACTTTATGGAACGAAACGTATCCAAATGAAGTAAGAAACTTTTGGGTAGGTTCTGTTGAGACTGTAGAACAGAAGGACTGTAAAAAATTGACCTCCTATTTGGATCCAACTACACGCAAAGTGACTGAATACTATGGCTGCTGAATATTCTTATACTCTTGAAATCTTCCCTACTAGCGAGGAATCCTATGCCATGTATCTAGGATGGCTTGGGGGACATGAGTCTATAGAGTTAGATGGAGAAAATGCTGGGTTTGATCTTGCTACTGCAAAGGAACAAAAAGTTGTACAAGGAGGTATGGCAACTCTACTGGATCTCGGACTGAAGGCACGAATGATAAAACGTTGGAGGGTATATCCTATGGATCCAAATTCTAGAGAATATACTGCTCCCTCTCATTTCTGGCTGGCTCCACGCAGTAGTATTTGGAAAAATGGGATACGTCAAGCCAATAGTATTGGAGTGATTGATAGATGCTATCGTGGTGTTTTGATGGGGGCTGTTTTGACAAATACGGCATATGATGTCACGATCCCTACGAATACACGGTTGTTCCAAGTGCTAGCACCAGATATGGGTCACATTTCACGAGTTGTGCTGAAGCCTCTTTCGGAGTTGGATAACACTAGTAGGGGGGAAGGCGGATTCGGCTCTACTGGTAAGTAGAGCCTCATGTCGCTACGCGATATCGGTTCCACAGGTCGTTAGACTTGTGGAACCTCATGGTGCGAAGCACTATCGGTTCGACTGGCCGATAGGTCAGACGAACCCACGAGCGTCAGCTCGTGCGGTTCTACTGGTCGTTAATCCACATTCTCCATACCAGAATCAGACCCTTGTAATAAATAATGTGTGCGACACAATGGCATATATGCCTCTGCGCCACCCACAAAGACTTGTCCTTGAACACCGACCTCCTTTTTTCTATATGTAAAGAGTGCGTCTGTTCCATCCTTGCACACACTACAAAATGCCTTCAACTTGGTCACAGAATCTGCCAAAGGAATACAATCCAGAATCTGACCAAATGGTTTCCGTTCGATGTCTCCATCTAAACCAACCACCAATACATTTTTTCCACAATGTTCTACAGCATACTCCACAAAGGCTCGTAAATCTCCAAAGAATTGTGCCTCATCTACAATCACAAATTTCGCCTTGATAAATACAGGATCTGAAATATGATCCATTAGACTGCTCCATTTTACACACGGAACACTGGCTAAATCATGATTCATTAAAACTGAATCATCACTAAACCGATTGTCTGACGCATGTGTAATACTACAAATGGACCATCCAAGACTCTTGTAGCGATTGACAGCTCGCAACACAGCAGAACTCTTTCCAGCAAACATAGGACCAAGTAAAATTTCTAGACTCATTTCTTGAGGTATTTCGTAGTCAAATTTGTAGTCTGAAACGTATCAATTTTTACAGCCATCAATTACTACTTCACTAGACTACATTTTTTACAGATTTTATAGCGTACTGGAATTCCCATGAACACCACATTCACTGCTTGATACACATGGCTACAATAGAATTGCTGAATTGTTGTTGAGGTCTTCTTCTCTTCTAACTGCGTTTCCACCTTTTCTACTTGAATCTGTAATCCTCGTTCCTTGAACTGCTCTTGGGCTGCTCTCAGTTGTTCTTCTTGAGATAGTTTGAATTCCTTCCTAGGAGCGACTGGAAACGTAGGTGTAGCTGGAACTTCGGGTCTGTAAGCCTGCTGTAAAGCCGCAAAGGCTGCTTTTTGTTCTTCTCGTGTTAGTGGTTTCACAGTGGGGAACGGTTGTTCCATCTTAGTAGTTCCTTTGAAAAAAATGGGTAGTAGTAGAACACAATGTCAGGTGCACAAGCAGATAATCAAACCTCCGTTACAGACGATGCTGTAAATCAACCTGGTACATCTCTCGTATCCGTAGAGATTGCGTCTACTTGGTCTGATGCGCAAGAAAAACTTTTAAAAGCCATTGCGGAGCGATCCAACTGTATGCGCTGGCTCCATACCCAATGCAATCTTCATTTTGAAAATTTTAATTTTTATTTGACAATCCCTAATATTATTATTTCTACCGTGAATGGAAGTATCACTATGAGTATTTCGTCACTCTTTCCGGATTCTCAGAGGGAAGCTACAACCATTGTAGGTCTTATCAGTCTTTTATCTGCCATTTTATTGACAATTAATCAGTACGTAAAATCTCAACAAATGGCTGAATCCCATCATACTGCTGGTCTTGCGTATGGAAAAATTTATAGAAGTGTGATGAATGAACTGACTTTACGCCGAGATCAGCGTGAAAATGGCTTGGATTTCTTACACCATATACGTGCGGAAATTGATCGCCTAGAAAGCACAGCACCTTCTATATTACCGTATATTATCCGATCCTTCAATAAACAATTTGCTAACAGAACTATTGAGAAACCAGAAATTGCGGGAGATTTAGATGAAGTGGAAATTAATTCTGGAGCAGAGCCTTCTGGTAGTCAAAAACAATTGACTAAAGGTCCTTTCGTAGATACTACGGATGATGATGAACTGCCTAGCGGAAGACCTGGCAGAGGACCTGGCGGAAGACCTAGCAGATCACCTAACAGAGAAACTAAATCTGGATCCGGATCTGGATCCGCTACAACCAAATCATCTGTTGCGTCTACTCTATCATCCCTATTTACAGCTGCTACAAGCGTACTGTATCCATCTTTAGCTACTGCTACAGCTGCTACTGCCGCTGCTACTACCACTGCTGTCCCTGCTGCTGCGCCTGCACTACAGGAGTATTATGCTGTAGATCCCAAACATTTACCCAAACACCTACAACTTGAAGAAGAAAAAGAAGATGAAGTTACAAAAACCACAAATGTGATTGTAGATATGGGTGTAACAACTGAAACTGATATGGGTTACACAATTCCACAGCAGCAACAAGAGCAGCAGCCACAAGAGCAGGAGCAACAAACTCAATCCGACTCTACCAACTCCTCATCCTCCTCATAAATGAAGATACAAACTGTCCGGCACCAAGAACTCTCGCAGCAAGTTCCCACGAGCCTTTTCTAACTTCTCCAACAACTCTACATCAGCCATAAATGTCCCCATTGAAGCCCATTCATCTACAATATTTGTAATACGTAACACTGAGCGCACGAAATTGCCTTCAAAGAGCCCATAGTCAGTACAAATCGCCGACGCATGATCTCCTTGAAGCCATCGCCACACCGGTTCTACCCAAGTCGTACACAAAGTCCAATAGGAATCACGACTATAAATATTCTCCTCATGTTCATAGTTCTGAAATTCCCCTACAATCCCATCCAGGCTCATCATTGCGTCTTTTACAGCCTTCGGCACATTCAAACTCTGGACCGATGGTGTATCATCATTCACTTTTTCTTCAATAAAACACGCAAACAAAGTCATCAATTCTTCTCCTGTAAGACCCTTGTGACCACCTTGTACAAGGAATTCCGAACAAAGCAATGGATGTCCTTCATTGCACTCCGTTGCCAGAACTCCTTTTGCTGTAAGGTTTGATGATTCTTTCGGATCCAAGAATCCAGCCTTTTGCAGCACTCGGATCCGTACATCTACACTCCCTGTATTTTCCTTCATACGTTCCAATAATTGCTTAGAACCCTCCAACTCCTTAACCAATTCCAATTTTCGTTTCCACGCCTCCTCTACCCGAATCCACTGTTGCCCCGTATGATCCTCCTTCCAGCGATCTAATTTACGCTGCGCATCCCGACGTTTCGCATTTGTCAGCAAAGGAATCTGAATTTCTAACGCCTTTTTCTCCTCTATTTCCTCCTGATCACTCGGATTCAACACAATTGCCTCTAGCTCTGATGTTAACTTACGGATCTCCTTCTGCTCTGCCTCCACTGCTGACAATTTCTGACGATGCCAATACGACTTTTCCTGAATATCCATCCATCGCAGATTCTTTGTCTGAAAGGTTTTTAGTAAGAAATCATAATGAAAGTCCATACGACTCTGAATTTGGGGTCGGCCTCCTTTCAAGATAAGCCTCATCTCTCCAGTACTCGGTGGCTCACGCTCCGGTAAATAAATGACTGTACCAACTGGATCTTTGCCTCGTCGTCCCGCCCGTCCCGCCATCTGAATATACTCATCTGTCCTCAGAAATCGCATACCTGCCGTCGCATCATCATACTTACTCAAGCCCGTAAAGATTACAGTCTTTGTCGGCATATTAATCCCGACCGCAAAGGTTTCTGTACAATACAAGAGTTTGATAAACCCTTTTGTAAAGAGAATCTCTACAACTTCCTTGAGTAACGGCAACACACCACTGTGATGGAATGCAATCCCTTTTGCAATCAGTTTCCGAATCGCGTGATACTGTGGCAACGTCTCTAACGATTCCTTATGACGTCGCAAATGAAAGTCAAAGATCGTCTGGGATACAACAGAATCACTAGAATCCAACAATGTCGCTTCAGAATGCGCTGCATGCTTTTCGCAACCCTTGCGACTCAACACAAATGCCAGTGCTGGAAGAAGATTCTTCTCTTGAAGCATTCCAATACAGGAATTCAATTGGTGGCTGAAACTCACTGGTTTCACTTTTCCAGCAATGGCACCTTCCACTCCTTGCCTCCTTGCGGAAGCAACCTTCTTCTGATATGCCTCATGATCTAGAATAACTTGATTTCGTTTTCGTACCCAATCTGCGTAGACACCGTCATAAAAGACCTCCTTGGAATCCATAATTATCTGAAGAGGTTGCGCTGCCGAACCTTCTTGATAGACAAAATGGGTCAATGGAACAACACGGAACTGAGTTTGAATCAAATGACACGGTACCTGTTTGAGTTCTCCAATCCATTCTGCAAAGAGTTCAGGTCGGTCTAGCGTCGCCGAGAGCATAATCAATTGTACACTGGGAGGAAGTAAGATCATTGTTTCCTCCCAGACTTTTCCACGATCGCGATCATTGATATAATGACATTCATCAAATACAACGGCACCAAGATCATCCAAACTGAGAGCCGCCGTAAGACCCAAATGTTCGGTTGCCGTGCCTTGTTTGTACAAGAGATTCCTCAAGATCTCTGTTGTCATGACAAGAATCTTCGCAGTTGGACAGAATTTAATATCTCCTGTCATAATCCCTACCATTTCAGGTCCTGGCCATAGTTGTTTCAAGTCATGAAACTTTTGATTGCTCAGTGATTTAATCGGCGTTGTGTAAAAGACACGTTTCCCCTGTGCCAAACTGTGCGCAATCTGATACTCCCCCACGAGGGTTTTTCCAGATCCTGTCTTGGCGCATACAAGGACATTGTGCCCTTGATCAATTGCTGAAATCGCATGCTCCTGGAAAATGTCTAGAGGAAACTTGTATTCTATGGCGTAGGCGGCTACCTTGTGCGCTGGTTGTTTGCTCAAATCACAGGAGCGGAGCATGTTGTTCTGTTCTTGGTTTAGGGCAGGCTAACTGTCAATTTTATTAGTGGTCTAGAGAACTATTTATATATAAAAAGAGCAAATGTGGTCTGTCTATATGTTACAAGAAGTTGGTGGAACTAGAACGTATATTGGTGCCACCTTGGATGTTACAAGACGTCTAGAACAACACAATGGCAATCAGTCTGGTGGGGCCAAAGCAACACGGGGTCGACAATGGTCTAGAATCTGTCATATTACTGGATTTCCAGAGGAAAAGGCTGCACTTCAGTTTGAGTGGAGTTGGAAGTATACGACAAAAAAACAGGTTGGATCATATTTTGAACGAAGAATCAAAGCCCTCTTTGTCTTGCTAGGTTGTGACCAACCTACTAGCAAGGCAAACGATTTTCAGGACTATGTGAAGGACCTCCAAGTCGTCTGGGAAACTGGCCTAGATCCTATGAAATTTATTTAAGGAGTGTCATATTGGATTTATTTATCATTGCATTTATACTACAAGTCTCTACTAACAATCCGCCATTGGCATACACTCCGTAATTCATTTTTACATCGGCATGTTCCAAAGCAAAATGCCAAATTGTAAAAGTCCCCTCGGAACACCAAGGCTCGGCCTTTTCATCTAGACAAGCCATTAATCTATATTTCTTATCTGTCACAAAAATTCTTCCAAGATGCTCTTTTGTTTCCGTACGTTCTTCTTCTGTTAATTCATCTACAAGAATGGAATGGCATCCAGTAATATAGAGGTCCTCTTTGAGTTCAGGATACTTACTTGGAGAACATTTGTAGAGTCTATTTTCACTACGTTCGTCCGTCCCAGAATTTTGCAGTGATCCTTTTCCAATATGTTGTATCCGCTTGTAGCCATCACGACTTGTTTTCACAAGTGCCCCCCTCTGAAGTTGTTCAATAGGTACATAAGTCTCTCTTCCATCCACTTGACAAAGAATTTGTGTCCCTTCTAGGAAACATGGAACTGTTGGATATAAATAATAAAAATCTGTTGAACCATTTCCACTAAGAACATCGCCCATTTTATATATTAAATTCTGTGGAGAAGGACCAGTGCTAGTTGATGCTATTCTCCAATATCTATATCCAGATACAGGTTGTATAGTATAATTACCATACTGAGTAATCTCGTTCGTATCAGCCAGTGCATCAGCTTCAGTTGGATAGTAAAATGTTACTGAAATACCAACAGGTTCTATAAATTCATTCATTGGTCCAAGCAAGAGACGGGGTTCATTCCCTGTGTCTTGGGTCTTGTGGGAAAGACCCTCTGAAAACTTATATCCTGTATTTGCTGTAATAGGATATACAGAGTCTCCAACAAGAAAGGAACCAGGGGTTGTATTGAGATAGACTAAATAGGTATTTGTAAACTTAGAGGCACCACTGTCTACGTGAGGTACTGTATCTCCCTTGATCCATCGCATTGGAAGATCAGAAATGCTGGATGCCAATGTTAGACCAAAGCGAGTCTGAAGGACTGAGCGTAACTCAGCAGTAAGAGGAATGGAAAAACTCACTTTACCGGATGATCCTGTATCTAGTCTAACCTTTGCCGCTACAACCTCCGGAAGAAGAACAGTAGACTGAAGAAGTTCGGGTGAAAATACGTTTTCCAGGACGGTTGTCATGTGATTCTATTTATATAGGTTTATATTTATAAAAGATTTGTATAAAGACCCACTAAATACCGTACATTCGTATACCCAGCCGCTTGCGCAGTCTCTGCCGCCATTCGCGATCGGGTACTTGTATTACAGTAAAATAATATACGTGCCGATTTATCTGGAATACGTTGTGGAAGTAATTCACCAACCTGTTTCAAAGGAATATGAATCGCCAAGGGAAGATGGCCAAAGTTCCATTCGGCATCTGTACGCACATCCACCACATGATCAAACTTTCCTTTTTGCAAGAGTGTCTTGGCTTCTCCAGGATACATGGCTAATGGTGAAGAAAGATTATAGTATAAAAATACTCCTGCGACCATAAGAAGTAATACAAGTACTATACGAAACAACGTGCCTCTGCGCATATCTACTTAGGACTGGGGGGTTTTATTAGGATTTAGATCGTTGTCTACGCTTTTTTAATTTTACTAAAAGTGTTTGAATCACTGGAATAGTATGTTCTTTTTCTGTAGACATAACCAATGACTTTAATTCCGTATATTCTTCCAGTTTTAAAACTTCTTTTTGTGATTCATAAAATGTATCAGAATTTGCTAGAACCGTATAATATACCCCAAGTGCTTTCCAAGCTTTTCTTTCTTTTGTACCAACCATTTGTAGCTTCTTAACTGCTTCTTTCCTCGGATTGTTTCCACGAGGAATTGCCATCATACTAGAAAGATCGTTCCATTTTGTACTTATTGCTTCTGCTTTTTTCAGAAAATCCTCCAACTGTAATTCATGTTTCATAATATTACAAGACCCACAACATGGTTTTACATTTTCTATCGTATATGCACGTATAGTGTTATCTACTCTATCCAGACCAATTCCATATTTACACTGGTATCCACATAAATAACATGGCTGAACAATTAATGTATCCCATTGAGCTTTTGTAATAGTAAATTGTAAGCCTCGTTGAAATTCAGACTGTTGTTTATATCCTTTATAATTTTTATACAACTTAGGTTCTATATAATATTCCTTCCATGTAGCATAATAGTCAGGATCTACTATTTTACGTTTAGAAAGAATTTGACATTTTTCAATAAAGAACACTGGATGATACATTAATTTCATACGATTACACACAGAGCAACAAGGTACACAATTTTCTTTCGTATATCCTATAGAATTATTCACTCTATCAATCCCATTCACTTCTATTTCATTATAATGATCGCAATAATGGCACGGTTTTTGAACAAGTAATAGAAAATCTTCAAAGGAAAGTTCCATACAATAGTTTCTATCAAACGCATTCGTTACATATTCTTTATAATGAGATGGAATATTCTTTAATTTTTCTTCTTTATAATTGCGAACTCGATCCTTTCGTTTCTCATCTTGATTACTCTGATTTGTGTTACAACCAGAACATAATTTACTAGGCCGATTGTACCGTGTCATAGTTTTTTCAAAATCGTTTCCACAATTTACACAAATTTGTTTGGGAGTAGTACATAGTTCATTTATTACACTGTGTAGAATCGTACGTTCTTTCCTACGAGCATTCTCTTGTGTACTAGCAAGCTTTAAACAACTTGTACAATGTGCGAAGCCGACTTCACAAAGTGTAAAACATCCTCGTGCAATATCACAATATCGTATTCCTTGTTCCTTTTCCTTATCACGATAGATATCTCGTTCATGTTTTTTACAGTACTTTGAACCATCGGTTTTATACGTACATCCGGTATGCTTACAAGGCTCCGTCTTTTTACGAAGCGATTCTATACATGATACACACGTAACGGCATTTGAAGCTTCTGAAGTTTCTAGGATATTATCACAACCACGAAAGAAGAATCTACATGGTGTTTTCCCTTCTTGCTTGAGCTGATCATGTTGGAAATTTCTTTGATGTCTTCCACAATAGGAATTATTCATTTCGGTAGAAGGGGGGAAGTTACATCCCAATCCTTTTCGCGGACCTTCTTGGATCCGGGCTTTACATGTCTCCATTTTCTAAATAGAAGACATGTAAAATTATTGGATCAATTTTATATAAATTGTAAATAAGCAATATTATATCCATACATTACACGCTTTATGAAACCATAAATTCCATAAAGACATGAATAAATTGTAGAATAAAGCTTCTTAGTTGGAAAAAGCAAGTCCTCCCCAGGACTTTCCTTATAGTTTCCTATAAGGCTGGACTGTACCTTAAGCAAACTCGGGTTGATTAGACCTTCATTGTTCACCGATGCCTTTGCAGTCTCTGAGACTGAACCCTGTCCTATCATAGCGGAGTTAGGTTCTAGCCTGCGGATTGCCCATTGTATCATCCTTTGCGTTTTTACTGTATCCGAGGTCATTATCCTGGATTTCTTCAATTGTTTCCAAAGGAAGATAGTAGCAAAGGCTTTAGGGGTTTCCCGCAACCAGGTCATCTTGCAGTCCTGTATCTCGCATACAAGACTACTAGCTAGTCGCACTGTTTGTCCCAGTCATAAGACCGGGCAGCTAGCTGTTAGGCACAGGAGGCTTGATTTCTGGCTCATACGAGCACAGGAAACTAGCTTACGCTTGTTTATGCCTGACATAATTCTCAAAACATTGTAGTTGGTAGCATACACACGAACAGTGGAGCTGGTCAAAGCACCAACGGCGTTGGCGGAGATGGTCAGCAGCAGTGTGGTGTTATCAATACGAGACAAGTTGCAGGTACCGCTGGGCTGGTGTTGCTCAGGCTGGAGGGCAAAGCTGTATACGTTGATACCAATTGCAGGGATGTTGGTGTGGTGCTGGTAAGGCTGGACCAAGTTGAAGTAGTCACCCTCACGAACAGTGAAACGATC
>Ga0114975_10002692_pt1 | contig 12112 bp, 14 predicted proteins | sample S_130626_EF_Meta_FD_87031 | JGI IMG/M metagenome (GOLD analysis project Ga0114975, IMG submission 87031) | Freshwater microbial communities from Lake Simoncouche, Canada to study carbon cycling - S_130626_EF_MetaG | ecosystem: Environmental > Aquatic > Freshwater > Lake | place: Lake...
CGTTTAGCTCCAGGGGTGGGGGTCTTGGCTCCAGGGGGTGGCATAGACTTGGAGCGACGACTGAACATACCAGGGCGTTTAGCTCCAGGGGTCGTGGGGTTGCCTCCAGGGGTGACAGTTTTACCCCCGGGGGTGGTGGGAGTTCCGACACGTTTTTGCTGCTTGGCAAGTCTTCTTCTTTCAGATCTGCTGAGTTGTTTCCTAGGAAGACTGCCCATACCTCCCAGGCGTTTTCCCATGCTTCCACCACCCATACGTCTTCCCATACTGCCACCTCCAAAACCACCGCCACCTCCCATGTTACCACCTCCAAAACCACCGCCACCTCCCATGTTACCACCTCCGAAACCGCCGCCTCCCATGTTGCCACCTCCGAAACCAGGAGAACCCGCCATTGGTATCTGTTCCACCCGTGCCTCCATTGCTGATATTCTGTTAATATCACCAGAGCTTGGCACTTGCCCTGTCTTCTGGAAATGTTTTACTGCTTTTTTTGCAATTTTCTTAGCTGATTTTATTGCTTTCCTTCCCGACTTTGTGGTGGGGTTTGGTTGATTGTAACCGAAATCTGCCAAAGCTTGTCTGAATACCATCCGTCCAACGTCCGTCGGTGTCATTCTCTGATTAGCGCTTCCAACTTGACTCATTGTATATATTACATATATATTTTTATCAGTGTAACCAGAAGATTAATAAATTCATATATTTACAACCATGTATAAATTCCTATACAAAAACTATTAGTTTATTTATATAAAAAAAAAGATTCAAGGTAATATTTACTGCATTGCGCTATTATAAGTAAATATTATGTGGTCAAAGAACTTAATATTTTATATTTTATATATTACAAAATGGAAGTGGAAACATTTAAAATGACATTATATACATGTGGTTGTGGTTATAAAACTATGAATTGTGGAAATGCTAACAAACATAAAAAGGTTCCATGTGGTCATGAAATCAAATCGGAAACAAAAGAATTTGTGTTGAAAGAAGATTATGACAATAAAGAAGGTATAGTCATATCTGGCGATAAAAACACCATCGGCAATGATAATATAATTGATAATAGTATCGATAATAGCACCCATATCACAAATGTCAATCTGGTTCTTCCTGATCAAACTACCAAAGAAGACTTTATTGGATATCTGGAGTCTTTAGGACAATTAGGATTTCGAACTCCAGACGAGATATCTTTAATGCCTGGCAAGATGCTCATGTTTACAAGAAATGCAAAAAAAGTTCCAGGAGCATTGGTCGAAAGAAATAATAGAATAATAGAGAAATTACCGGATGGTTCGGACCGAGTGATGTCCAAAAAGAAAGCCGTACAAACATATACACATGAAGCTGTTGATGCGTTATGGACGATAGATCCAGCTGAAGGTATAGCTGATTTTTTGGATACTCCTCGAGGACAAAAAAGAGCAAAAATGTCTATTCGAGATGCTGCAAAGCTGCGAGTTACCAACCCGCATGATTATCATAACAGAGTTCCTGCTGACGTGAAAAATCAGCATCAAAAAATAGAGAATAACACCGAGAAGTTTCTGGATAAGATAACCACCGAGAATAAATTAAACGGCTTTCTGTGACTTTACTTGTGATTTATTACATCATTATATTTTCATTCAAAGAAATTTTTCATACATAGTATCAATATCATCTTCTGGGGACTTGGTGACATTTTGCTCGATTGTATCATCGCCGTCATCCACAAACGCAAAGCTGTCAAGTTTGTTCGGCTTCTCGGTCACCAGGATTTGAAGTGCGCGCCACGTGATGCCCCATGCCGTGCTGCCAACCTGCCAGATGCTTGCCACTTCCGCGATCACCTTCACCATGGATCCTCGAGGGACATCTTCGATTGTGATGGAAGTCTTATCGGTGTCAAACACCTGGATGTTTGGCTTACCGTTCATCATCGCAATCTTGGTCTTCATGATTGGCGCATACTTACCATTCGGATCAGCTTTGGTTAGCTTGCGGTAAGTATCTTCGAGGAGCTCTCGGGACTTCTGCTTGCCAAACCAAGCCACGGAGTTTGCATGGGCGGTGTCAATGAGATGCTTGTCCAGATCATTCATCTTTCTCAGAAGGACTTGTAGGTTCTCGCTGTCGTCAATTCCGCGGAATGATAGGTCCGCAGAATACGAAGCGGGCTCGTCCTCGGGCTTCTCGCGATATCCGGAAATGCCAAATGGCAGATGGAGAGCGGGAAATTGAACCGTCACTCTGGCTTTGGCGCCAGACTTATCGGTTAGAGGGATAAACTTGCCGCCCATCTTGTTCTTCTCGACGGGGCCGAAGAAGATGCCGGCGGGATCAAAGGTCTTTGCAGTCATGATAGGAACCATAGTGATTGAGTTGGTTGTTTGAGAGTTTGATAAGTTATTTATCAATCGGTTTATTTGTTTGTGTCTATATAAATGTTGGCGGTGAGGATTGATACTTTTACTATCAAGATGCCATATTTATGCTCATAGGTGACGATATGAGAGTGCCGGGGTCAAATGACATTTTGGTTGTGTCTCATCATAGAATAATATGGTTTTGCTGAAAAATACGGCCATGGTCGCGAGGGCAAAACGTCGATACGAGAAAAATATTGATATTTCCCAATCGAAAATATCAATATTTGCTTTGTTTTCCTAATTAAATAATGTTATATCGTCTCTTCAATTAGACTGTCTTATCCCAGGAGGGTTTGTGCCGCCATCTCCGCCACGTCGAACATCCGCCCCCCACATTGAGCCGAACAAAGCGGAGGGAAATTCCTCGGTCCGAATGAATGAATCTAGATCTCTGGGAAGATAACGATATTGCACTTCTCTTGGGCGATTGTATGTAAGCTCATTAGTAACTAACATGATTATTCCGGCGAACAATAAAAGCATAATGACGTTGCTCATTTATATGATCAATTATTATTTTATTGACAAAATAATAAGATTTATAGTAATGGATGCACCGACTCGCTGATCTTTCCGAAGATGTGATCAGAATTGTGTATAGAAAGTATGCGTCGGTTAGAAATAGTATAGAAATGGACATTGCGGCAAAAAAAGTTGCAATGATTGTGAGCGATTATCTTGTGCATGCCGTTTTGTCTACTGGTCAATATGCATATTACTCCCCGCAGATGTGTCATCTGCTTAATTTCTTTGGTAACGTTAAAATTTATGGTTGCGGACGATTGGTTTCATTGCGTTTTTGCGATCGCACGCTGACATTGATCTTGAAGATTAAACCTAAAGACGGAATTTATATAATTACCGATTATGATTATGACACAACTGATGTATTTGCTATTAGAATGATTTGTTTTCTCATAGAACATTTCAACACCCGTTTCTGTATTGTAAATAAAAGAAGACCTACCAAAAGTTGGATACAATTTCATTTGCGCGATAAAATAATAGAAGATTTGGCAGCGGAAACTAATATATCAGTATATCGGCTTGAACGAATTTTGGACAGTCTATAAAATATTATTTCATTATATAAATGAACAAACTTGATATTGAAAATATTCTCCGACCAATATATAAAAATTTAGGAATTGTAGGCGGTCGTGGTCCGGTGCCTTCGTGGATATTTACAGCCACAGCAATTACGGTGGTGCTATTGACGATGATAATGATTTTATTGATCAAAATTTATGAAATGATGGTCACTGGGAGATGTATGATGTGCGGTCAGTCTCATAAAAAACTATAAAATAATGATATCATATATACATGGCATTCCCATTAGGAACAATTATAGACGAACAAAAATTATTTCCCATTTTGCCAAATAATAATATTGCACCTATTAGACCGCAATCGATGGATCTGTGGGGGAAAGATGGAGATCCCATTTTTTATAACGGAATCGTCAAAATGGATTGCCCAACCGGACTCGTATGGAATTCTTCTAAAAAGACATGTGATTATCCCAAGCTTCCAACTCCGACTCCCAAGCCCCCGACTCCAACGCCAAAGCCCCCGACTCCCAAGCCTCCGACTCCAACGCCAAAGCCCCCAACTCCCAAGCCTCCGACTCCAGATTCTGGTCTTGGAGCTCCTCCTCCAGGGTCTATTATTGCCGAGACGCTGAAAGATTTTAATAAAGGAAAAAATGTTGATGATTCGCTTGTGTTTCCTCGAGGTGCAGCACCAGAAATTGTTAATATTACACAAATAGCTCCTAGACATTTTAAGTTTGTGCTTCGTCACCGCGGTAACCCATTTTCTCCATATAATCCCCGCGGAACAAAAGGAGCCTGGTATGATGGTGACAGGGATTTGGAATGGAACGAAGGAAAGCGTGATGGTAAATATCATGATAAATCTCGCGCGGAAGTATCTGGTCTTCCTGCTAAAATTTCCAACGGAGAAACTTGGGAGATCGCTACTACCGTGAAACTCGACAAAGACTTCGTACCATCGCGAAGTTATTGCAATATCATGCAACCTGTTTTTGATGGCTCTTTTCTGTCATTAACCGGTATAAAGGGCAATGTAGTTACAGGAAGTTTATTTGTATTTCCCGACGGTATTGGGAGTGGAATTAAAACCGCAAGAGACATCTCTATACCTAGAGAACAATGGGTATCTATAAGAATCCGTATAAAGTTTGCCAAGGATGGTTTTTATCAAATGTCAGTCAATGGTGACGCCTTCAAAGGTATAAATCTTGACACGACCAAGGCTAGATTTCCATATAGCGTTAAATTTGGACTCTATTGTACTGCTACAACAGACGTGAATGGAAAGCCGATGAACGATACTATTGTGGAGCACAAAAACATTTATGTAAAAAAAATATAAAACGTTTGATATTATAAATGAGCAAATGGTTGATTATAACTGTGTCGGCAGTATTGATAACGATAGGGATTATCACCGGCGCTATTATATTCTGGTTGAAGAAATCCGAGAAAGACGATGATGCGGCCGACGAAGTTTATCTTAAAACAAAATCCGCTTTATTGAATAATGCGGTTGACTCGCAACTTAAATCAGGGGCACTTGCTGTCGAGGGAAAACAGATTGCTATTGATTCCGCTGCGACTATAAATGCTGTTTCTCGCAATAATTCACTTTTATCCGCGGAAATAGCAAAAAAGAAAGCGTTTATCGATAATCTTCGCAAGAAATATATGCAAGAATTGCAGAAAATAAAATAATTTCTTAATATAAATGACAATTACGCGTTTTACATTATTTATGCTGCTCGTTTTATCTGCAATGTCTGCGCTTTCCAACGACTTTGCATCATCCGTAGGGAATTTAGCCGCCTCATATGCTATTCAATGCAATGATCCTAAATTTTTTATTCTGTCCGCATTATCAACCATCCCAAGAATGAGATTCCTTGGTCTGATCGGTTTCTTGATGATGTCGGTTGGGAAAACTGAAGCTGGTAAAATTTTCCTTGCATTGCACTATGGAACACTTGGAATAGACGACGCCAGCTTACCTGTTCTTGGACGTCTGTCCAGCGCGGCTGCGGGGCTCAGCTTGGCAATGTGAGATATTACTTAATGTGAATGTCGATATGCTTATAATCCATATCGACACTCATATAAACATAACAATTTTGTGTTACGGTATAACAATAATGAAGATCGAGACTGTGCGCGAAGATCTATTTATAAATAACAAGATGATATCATTGCATAAGCTAACCGGAGAATCTGCCGTGGAACTTGTCAGGAAAATGAAAGAACTTGCACTGGACGATCACCCATTTCCTCGTTTGCCTGGTCCTAATCCGGTGAGCATCGAAAGAAAAGATTTTGAAAAGCTAAGCACAAAAGAGTATGTTATTGCTGAGAAGACTGATGGAGTTCGATTTATAATGATATTCACAAAGATGTTTGAGCATAAGATTTGTGCTATCATTGATAGAGCTATGAATTCGTATCTCCTACCTCTTCGGTCAATTCCACGAGTTCTTTTCCAAGGAACAATATTTGATGGCGAGCTTACAATTGATAAATTTGGACGAACATGCTTCATTTTGTTTGATTCCGTAGTAATTAGCGGAGTTACTGTATCACAACTTCATTTAGAGTCAAGATTAATTGCTATGCGAAGAAGTCTGAAAGATTTCAAGATGTCCGCTTCAGATCCAATTGAGATTCGCTTCAAGTCATGGGCAAATTTGGCAGATCACAACATAAAAAAAATTACTGATGCCGAAAAAGTATATCATACAGATGGAGTTATTTTGATGCCAAAATATGATCCCGTTATTTATGGGAGGAATTTTGAGATGTTCAAAATGAAGCCTCGAGGAACTCATACTATAGACTTTGTAGTTATGGACCTCAAGGGAACAATAGGCGTATATGATCCAAGAAGCAAACGAGACATCTCCATTGGTAAGGTAAAGGGAAATTACCCCGTGGGAAATATTGTAGAATGTAATTTGACCGGAGGTATTTGGTCGGTTATTGGGATTAGAAAAGATAAGAAACAGGCAAATGATTTATTGACATATGAGCGAACACTCGTCAATATTCGCGAGGATATTCAGGTCAAAGAACTTTTTCTCTTATAAATAAGCAGCATGGCATCTTTTTGAATTATAGTGTTGAGATCAAAAATTCTAGTATATTTTGAATCGTCTAGAAGATACCATGCGCCTGCGTTTTCACACATTGTAACCCAATGAGAGCCCGAATGCAAAAGCACAGAAAACAGGTTATATTCTATAGAACAAACGTTAAACGTGATATCGTAATGAATAAACTGTTTGTCTGCATTTTTTTGAAATATGATCGGCAAAATTAATGGTAAGTGTGTGAACGTCCTTGTCACTCCGGTGTCTTTATCATCTAAAAATTCTTCTATTCCCGCTTGGACGGAATTTTTCATCAATGTAATACCAGAATAATGTTCATATGTCTCTTCTCCTTTACACATCCTCTTTGCTTGACCGGTCAAAAGATCGGACATGAACGATGACTTGGTCTTCTCAATATGTGCGTTCCATTCTTCTTCATTGCACGTATCTGCCAGATGTTGTGCACGTTTTGCCACCAAAGCACCGTCAATGGTTTCAACAATTGCAAGAAATGCCTCGGATGCATCGTACATTTTTCGCCCACCAAAATTTCTATTAATTTTTACAAAGATATCATATAATGCATCTATATTTCCTACTTTTTCATGTGAAAAGGTAGACCAATACTCTCGAGCAATTCTTGACAATTCTAGAACAAAATCCGATGAATTTTTGCGTTTCTTCACGATTATTTTATCCAGAATATCGTCCCTCAACAGGTTGGCTATCTGTGGGATGTGCAGCACTGCTTGGATTGCTGTTATGAACCAGCAGCGATTTGAAGTGTTTGCAAACGTAAGCATTATGATTAATTACATACTTTTATTAAGTTATTAAAAAACCAGGTTGTACTCTTTTTTCAAATCGCGAATTGCCATGTCAATGCTTTGCGAGCATATGCCAATAGTCGAGGAAACCAACTTTTTGTCAAATTTGATATTCAGCATAAACATGTTGATGATGATGATTGCCGATACAACTGTGCGAGGCTTTCTCCCGGTCTCGAAAGCTGCCGACATTGTGTCAATCATGTTCAGCACATTTTTGCGAAGAAGTTGCTTTTGCGATGCGTCGTCCACAACCATATTAATAAATCTTTCTGCAATGGTGTGATGTGTTGTTGTTTCACTAATTGCAGACATATAGTGGCTGTCCGTAATATTCTCTCGGATCGACTTGATGCCAAAATTGAGAGTTTTTACGTCGATGCAGCACACATTCGAAATAGTCCTTATTTCTCTTGTTGCTCCATGGATCTTGCACGAGAAATAAAAGGCCGCTGCAAACGATGCAATTTTTTTGCGTCCGTTCAATTTGATTTTTTCGCGGTGCAGGTCTGCGATATGGTTTGCGGTGCTTATAATAATATTGTCTTTTGCAATCTTGAAAGCGTTTCCAATGATGGAAATGACCTCTTGTTGTTCCTTAGAGATTCTTTCGTCATATGTCATCAGCGACGCTTGCAATCTTTTGGTTAGTTGCCGCCCGTCATCAATAAATGTTGTATAATTTTCCAATCCATGGAAACCAATATCTTCTCCTTGTTCTGTATAGTTATATTCTGCGACATTGTATAATACTTGTTCAACGACAACTCCGCATCTTTGGCATACATCACAGCCGGTCATGGTGTCATATATATGGTCTTCGGTGGTTCCGCAATAACAAGACCCAATCTCGAGCTCTCGGTGATTAAACATTTTGAAGAATGAATGAAGAACCATATATTTATATCCAAAGTGTCAATATGATATACCGGGATCAAATAACAACTTAATAAAATCTATACATACAATCGCATGGATCCTCCATCTTCGTTGTTGGAAGTGCTGAAAAAATGTTCCATTGCTAACATTCACGTGTCAAACGAATATGCGCGTTTGGGAAGAGAATACGAAACCAACGGAAATCGATATTTTACATATGTTTTGCAATTGAATAATAATAAAATTTATGTTGGTGACACGTCAAATATATATTCTCGCCTAATATCTCATTTTCAAATGTCGCCATCGTCTGCAAAATGGGTAAAAACACACGGGCCTGTCAAGCGAATTTTAGAAATAACATATGACGCAAAGGAAGGGGCCGAGCGAGAGCGATTTGCGGAATATGCGAGTATTTTTGGGTTTGAAAATGTACGCGGATCATGCTGGTGTCGTGATGTTATGTCGCCGCCGTATTGGCTTGCTGATTTTAAGAGGGGGCAAATGACTCATAAGTTCCTAAGCAGATCTGAAATTCATGAGGTCGAGAAAGATATCAGATCTATAGTGGCAGAAATGATTACTTAAACTAAAATAATGCTTATATATAATAAATGTCTTGCAATAGGCCCCAATATCATCAAAAGACATTTGTGGGCGGCGTGAGCGTATGGTGCACGTCTCCTCTTCGGGTCGCGGTTGTGTTTGTCGGACGAGCGACTTGTTATGAGGATAGTTATAAATGGTTTCAAGATCTGACCAAAATGTATCACGTGCATTTTTATTGCTCATTAAACTCGGATATTCAACCATATGAGGATTTTATTAAAATGTACAACATAAAAAAACACAATTTTGAAAAATATGAACAACAGGGAAATGTCCCAGATATTTTAAAAGTAGAATCCATGCACAAACTGTCTATGTTTTATAATTTGAAAAAAGGAGTTGATCTGATATCAGAAGATGAATACGATATTATACTATATGCACGAACAGACCTGGTATACCAAAATGAACTTGTATTAACTTTAGGCAGCGATAATGATATTTATGTTCCCGAAGGATCCGACTGGGGCGGTCTCAATGATCAGATGTCGTACGGATCTCCTCGGGCCATGAAACTGTATGCGTCATTGTATGACAACTTAGATATATATGCACCTTATATAGACCGGGGGCGCAACCCTGAATCATGGCTGAAACATCACATAGATACTATTGGATTGTCAGTAAACAGATTTGATTTAAAATATTCTCTCAACAATAGAAGATTTATGTAAAAAACTTTAAAGATAATATTTATTATAATAAATGGCAATTAAAGCAATTATATTCGACTTGGATGGTGTTTTATTTGACGGCGTAGATTTGCATCTTACAGCATTAAATAAAGCACTGAGATCTGCCGGCGACAAATACGTTATTTCTTCTCAGGACGAGAAACGATTCAACGGTCTTCCCACAAGAGTAAAATTACAACGGTTGACTGTTGAACGAGGCCTCCCTCAACACATGCATGAAACAATATGGAAGCAGAAACAGCAAATTGTGTTGAACATCATTCAAAATATGGAAAAGGATGAAGAAAAAATTAATGTGTTAAAAAGACTTAAAGCACAAGGATACAAAATAGCAGTGGCATCTAATTCCATAAAAGATACCGTCGAGACGGTTATCATTAAAAAAGGTCTCGTGGAATACGTCGATCTTTACTTGTCTAACGAAGATATCAATAAACCCAAACCAGACCCAGAGATTTATATAAAATGCTTACAGAAACTCGAAATAAATCCCACCGAATGTGTGATAATAGAGGACTCGTTCGTTGGCAAGACGGCTGCAAATGCCAGCGGGTGCCACGTCTTGCCTGTTCGTTGTCCAGAAGACGTCACCTTGGATAAAATCGAACAATATATTATATACATCAACAACGGCGGTGATACCAAAAAAATAAACATCGTGATCCCCATGGCAGGCCTTGGATCACGATTCGCAAATGTCGGATACAAGCTTCCAAAACCGTTGATTGACGTCAATGGAAAACATATGATCCAGGTCGTGGTTGAAAACTTGAATATCAATGCGAAATATATATTCATTGTCCTGAAAAAACATGCCGACGAATACAACTTTGATGAGATTCTCAAAGAGGTCACATGTAACAATTATGAAGTAAGAATTATTGATAAACTCACAGAAGGATCGGCATGCACTGTATTAACGGTTCGTGATTTGATCGATAACGATGCCCCACTTATCCTTGCCAATAGCGATCAATATCTCGATTGGAATCCGTACGAGTTCCTCGTGAAATCTCTTGGCGTCGATGGCGTAATATCATGCTTCAACGCCGATCATCAAAAATGGTCTTACGCCAAGGTGAACGACGATGGTCGTGTCACGGAAGTTGCTGAAAAACGCGTGATATCAAACCTGGCAACTACGGGGATATACTACTTTTCCAGTGGACGTGAATTTGTAAGAGGTGCGGATTCGATGATTTCTAAAAACATTCGCACAAATAATGAATTTTACAATGCCCCGATCTACAATGAACTCATCGAGGAAGGCGGTGATGTCCGAGTTCACATGTGTGAAAAGATGTTTGGAATCGGGACGCCAGAAGACCTAGAATATTATTTACAACATCACAAAAAATGATACATGTATGAAAAGATGTTTTGTCGATACGGAGAGGTCATCATATCGGCAAAACAAAGTATTTAATATAACAAACGCTCATAATTTTATAGAAATGGCGTAGAATACATCGGATTTGATCAGTGATCAAGCAAATTTGTTTTTATGTATCTGGACGTAATCGCTGCAAACACCGTGTATGAGATGTATGTTCTTCTCTAAATACTCAGGATCATTGGCATTTTCTGGCATGACGCATATAGCTCCTTCTACGAGAGTTGTCCCGGGATATGCCCAGACGACCCCTTTAGATGTCAAAGTATAATCATCTTTGTCGTGGAAGAACGTATTGAATTTGTTTTCCATAAGCCATTTCAAAGCATGAATGTTTTTGGCATGACACCAAATGTAATGTCTACGCATTTCCAAGAACTGATTGTCGATTTTGTATTGTGGCTCATCGTGACCTAAATATATTTCATATCCTTCAATCCATAAGTCAATTTCTACGTCGAATCCGGATGAAATGGCATGGTCTATGTGATCGGGGTGATTCTCGTTTAAACTCGGTCCAGTCAGATTTCCGCGATGAGCTATGTATCTGACCATATAATCAATTATTATTTAATAATATTAAGTTTATTTATAACCAATTATGTTAGAGGAGATTCAACGTTTTTCCAACAAATCCAAAACCTCCGCAGCCCACCGGCCCATGTGTTAGTGTTATTTACGTCCCAGTCATATCTGTGAAATTCGGCATTCAAGATCGAGTCTTTTATGAGTGTAAATTGAAATCCGTTTTTTTCTAATACTTTTTCGACATACGCCGGCGACGGGCGAATGCCAGTGCCATTGAATGCTTGATCGTATCCGTCTTCGTCAATAGTTATAAAAAATGTACTGTCATCGGAATCACAAACCTCCGTTTCTAAAAGCAGCACATCGCATTTTTGTGAAATTTTTTCTATATGATTTTCGATTTCATTCAGATGGTACAATAACCCCCAGTGCAGAATTACATCATATGCCTCTTGTATATCGTCTTTATCGGCGTCCAATATACACGTTTTTATATGAGGATATTTTTCATTTACCGTTTCTAGATATCCTTCTATTGCATCAGAACTCGTTACGATAGCCCCGAGATCGTGAAATTTGTTTCCTATGTCGGCGTGACCACAACCAAGCTCTAGCAG
>Ga0114975_10002696_pt1 | contig 12098 bp, 10 predicted proteins | sample S_130626_EF_Meta_FD_87031 | JGI IMG/M metagenome (GOLD analysis project Ga0114975, IMG submission 87031) | Freshwater microbial communities from Lake Simoncouche, Canada to study carbon cycling - S_130626_EF_MetaG | ecosystem: Environmental > Aquatic > Freshwater > Lake | place: Lake...
CATCAAAATATTTTCCAAATGTTTTAAATCCCATATCTCTTAGGGCTTTTAAATAACCAGGACCTGATATAACAATAAACGGATGTCTATATCTTAATGGTTTTGCAATTTTTTCTGAAATTTGAGTAACATTAAAAGTAGTTTCTGTTACAACTGATAAATATGTATCTGCATAATATGGTTCAAACGTTTCCGTAAATGGGTCTATATCATCATAGTTAAATCTTTTTGTTGTTGGAAAATCATCTAATTTAACTTCTCCCAATTTTTTTATTTTTTCTAAATATGGTAATAGATTATTATAATCTTCTAGTGTTGCAAACGTACCAAATCCGGTTATATTATCAGTTCTATATTGAAATTTTCTATCATATGGAAATATAATGGAATATAATGATTTTTCTAATAATCCCAATCTATCCATTGATGCAAGTACCCACATTCTATGGTCTTTAAATACTGAGCGATTAAGAATTAAATAATTAAAATTTCTTTTTTCTGTATGTGATATAATATTCCATGCTAAATTTTTAGAACCATAATTCATAGTTGCTAATCCAAATAACCAATTTGTAAATCTAACATTAATTTTTTCTTCTTCTTTTATTGTATGTTTAATACACCATCTATCGTGGTTTTCAACATTACTTGCATTTGCATTTATATACCAAACTTTTTTAGGGTCTAAGTTTGATAATTTTATTGAATTATATAATTTTTGATAAAATTCATCATACATAACACCACCTTCGTGAAATGTAATAATAACTAATTTTAAATTTGTATTTTTTAATTTTTCATATACAATAGGATTTAATGTTATTATTTCCGTAGAATTAAAACTTTCTTTTAAATTACAAACTTGTGGTCCTTCATTTGCAAACATAAATTGTTCTGAGCCAAATAGATTAATTACATAAAAATTATTTTCATCTTCGTTTAGATTATATAAACTTTTAAATTTTATATCAAATTTTTTATCTTTCCAATTGAATCTATATCTATCATCTGCAACTTTATCAAAATAATAAAATGCAGATTCATTTAATGTTCTAGTATAAAATATTTGAAACATTTTATCAGGATTATGTCCAGACCTATCCATTACATGATGATGTTCATGATACATTTTTTTAAAAAATTCAGGCCATGTACATCCCGTCATTTTTCTTTGTTCATCAAAATTATCCAATTGGTTTAGTCTAGTACCATTGGGTAAAAAATAACCATCTCTTTCTATATCAAATAAAAAATTAAATATATCTACCATTAGTTTTTTTTGTTATTTTGTATGTTTAAATAAAATTCAAATAATTCTTTATTTAAACTTAATATGGTTTCAAATGTAATATCTTTATGTGGTCTATTTTTTTCTAAATGTTTTATTATATCAACTCCCAACCATAAATCATTTTTATAAGTAATATCATTTTCAAAAAAATTCTCTTTAAATAAAAATTCTTTATATTTTCTAAATTTATTTATCATATAATTTTCATCTTTTAAATGTGAATTTAAAAAATTATTTATAATTGGTTCTATTAATGTTTTAGGAAATGCCTTTGGTGATAATAAATTAGTTGCATTTGTAGAATAGCATGTTTGAAAATCTGGTTCTATATCAAACTCTTTACATAATTCATATAAATTTTCAAAATCAAATATAGTAGCGGTAGTAACTGCTATGGATAATTTTATTTCCATATGTTTATTATTATTTCTAAATTCTACTAATTTTGAAAAGTTTTTTTTCCATTTATTATAATCTAAATTTGTTCGAACCCATTCACCTATATTTCCTGTACCATCTAAACTACAATAAAATTGAATACTTTTAAAATGTTTAAAGTAATCAGTTAATAGTTTTCCTTTATATTCAATTGTTGATAAATTACTATGATATCTTAATTTTACATTTTTTGCATATCCCTTTGCTATTAATCTATCTAATGTTTCCCAATGTGTTTTCCAATACATAGGCTCGCCACCTGCCCAATAAATTTCTAAAACATTTTTAAGAATTTCATCATTACTAAATTCTTTATCTATTATTGATAAACTATTTTCTCTTTCTTCTGAATTTAATATATTAAATTGTAAATCTATTCCATTATTTATTTTTTCACCTTGTATTTGTGACGAAAATTCTTCACTGCACATTTTACATTTAAAATTACATACGTTTGTTCTATAATCAAATGTTTTAGGTAATCCATTAAATGTTCCATCTTCATTTGTTTTTAAAAATATGTCATCTATTAGATGTGTATATTCATTATTAAAATAATCTCTATATGGATATGGATTAATTGATTTATCATTACATCTAGCACATGCTGATAATAATTCTCCCTTCATCATTTGGCTTCTAATTGATTTCATTTCATCATTATTCCAAATTTCTTCTAATGGTTTATTAATACCAAAATTATGTTCCGCTACACAACATATCTGACGTAATCCTTGTGGGGATATATAAGAATGTATCCAAGGTGCTGTACAAAACGATTTATTATTGTCTAAAATACTACCCATTTTCCTGTTCCGTAATGCGGCCATTGTTTTTCATATGAATACCAAATAACTTTTTCTGATGGAATTTCTCTTTTTTCTCCGTTCCAAGTTGCTTCAGTTGGTGTGTTTGTTGATACTCCATTATCTTCTACTATAAATATAATTGGTAAATCGTATCTAATTGCGTATTTGTGCATTTCATAAAACCCACCCGTCTCAAATGCCATATCACCTATAAAACAAAATACTTTATCATCTTTACCATCTCTTTTATTTGCCATTGCTACACCCGTTGCTATTGGTATGATTGCACCTACAATTGCCGATGCATAAAATTTTTGTTCTTCACTTATAATTGTAATACTTCTACCTGCTAATATTTCTTCTTCTAACCACTTAGGGTCAACACCTTTAATTAGTGCGTGATAGTGAGAACGCCAAGTTGAAAATACCCAATCTGTATCTTTAATTCTTTTACCAATTTCAATTAATTGTTCTTCGTTACCACCACTAAGATGTACAGGACCTTTAATTTTACCTGCTTCCCAATGGTCCGCAATCATTCTTTCGTACGCAATTAATTCATCCTTTGTAAATCTAGCATCAGATACTGTTGGGTGTTTGTCTAAATATGTCATTATCTATCTCTTTTTTGTAATATAGGGTTTTTTGTTGGCCATTCCATTTGATATTCCGGGTCATTCCATTTTACTACACCTTGCTCATCCGCATCAACATACCCTTCCTTATAGAATAAATTATAATGAAACATACAATCCGTTAATGCGTAATGTCCATTTGCAAATCCTGGTGGAACTAATACTTGATTTCTATCTTTCTCAGTTATCATAAAAGATTCCCACTCTCCAAAGGTAGGACTATTTTTTCGCATATCCAAAACAATTAGGTAAATATCTCCAACTGCTGCTTGAACTAATTTCCAAGTCTTATTATCGTAATGTAATCCTCTTAATACACCTTTGTATGATTTTGAAAATCTACCATGTATTTCATTTCCTTCACCAATTTGTGTCATAACAGGATGCTGTCCAGAATGAAACGTTGTAAATATCTCACCTCTATATTCTCTATAAATTGATGGCGTATATGTTGGTACTTCATAACCAAATTTTTTTGATGGAGTAATTTGAAACTCATCCCATTTGTTACTCATTATATTAATTTCTTTGGTTCTAAATATTCTAATATTTCGTTTTCTAATGCATTATTTACAACACTGTCTGCCATTGCTTTTTCCATATATTCTTTATTATAAACACCATTGTCTGCTGCTTGTTGTATTTCAATTATACCATTTACTTTAGTTGCATTAATTGATGTATACCAATCTGCTAATTCTGGAAATGTTTCTATAAAATTTTTACCTCTACGTTTATCGTATTGAGTATAGAATGATTTAAAATCTTTTTCTCTACTTTCTAAATCTGATGCAAATCTATGTCCATGTGTTACCTCTCTTAAATATTCACATAATCTATATACTTGATTTACCAATCCCCATAAAGATGCTTCTGTATGTAAATTTGTTTCTTTATTTTTTTTAATTAAATTTTCTGCCCAACTTTGTAAATGTTGTGCTTTTTCTAATTTAATGTGTTCAGGTAATGTAGTTGCTGATTGAAACGATGGAAATCTAAGAATATTTAATGTAACTAATACTTCTGTTTTATTCTCATATTTTTTTCTTAATTCATTTGTAAAATCTAAAAATTCTGTTATACTAAATAAACATAATGCATTAATTGTCATCATTACGTTAAATGTTTTTAGATTACCATCCACAATAATTCTTTCTGCATTTTCTTTCCAAACTTCCCATTTCAAACCATCTCTAATATATTCTGCGTGTACTCCTACTGATTCACAACTAGTATATAATGAAAAATGTTTAAAAGCATGCGTTGAATTAATTAATCTATCTACCAATAATTTACTTTGTCCTAAATTTGAATTAACTGCAAAATTTACATCACATTGTTTATTTTCTTTCCACCAATCCATCAACTTCCAAAATCCTTTACTCATTGTTGGTTCACCACCCGTTACTCTTAATTCTCTTAATGACTTTTGTAAATCACCTTCCCACCATTTCCAAAATGCTTCTAAATACGGATTATCTAATTGGTCTTTACCATATATCATAGCATCATCACCGGCGTGTTGAAATGCCCCGCCACCATCGGTTACTAAGTTTTGATAGGCACCATTTGTTTTAATATCGGATTGCCACGTTGTACTGAATGATGCGTTACAATATGAACATGCAAAGTTACAATTAGCATCAAAACTAATTTCCAATGTTTTTAAATCAACATCTTTGTTCCAACTATACTTATCCTTTGCATTAATTAATTCTTCATCTGAATATATAACTGATTTGTAAACTCTATCACTTACTTTATCCGAACCTAAGTCTTCTATCTTCCAACAATATTCACATTCTTTAGGTCTAATGCCTTCTAGCATTTCTTTACGAACTAATTTTTTATATTGTGTATTGTGTAATGCCTTTGGTGAACGTTCTAATTCTCTTAGTGGAATTTTATGAGGTTGTGGGTGGTGGCATGAGGTTGTTTGTCCCATATTTAGCCATATAGTTGCATTATACCATTTTGCACCACAAAAAGATGGAGATATTGAATTTATACTTCTATCTCTATATTCTTGATATGTTTCATCCCATTGTTTTCCAAATACAAAACCTGCCATATTAGAATGTTTGTGAGTAACCTAATGGAAATCCGTTTCTAAATTCAAATGAAAGTCTAGGAATTAATACCTGATAGGTTTTCATCAATTCTTTAATACCATCATCTAAACTATATTGTGGTTTCCAACCTGTTTTTTCTATTTTTTTATTTGATACAATATAATCTCTTTTATCTGGGTCTTCATAAAAATCAGAATAACTAATTGCAAAATCAGGAATATATTGTTGTATTTTTTCTAATAATTCTTGTTTATTTAAGTTTGCATCACTTAACCCTACATTATATACATTATGTTTCATTGTTTCATAGTTATTCAATGCCCATAAAAATACATTTGCGACATCTTCAATATGAATGAAATTTCGTTTAAAATGTTTTTCAAATACCGTAATGTATTTATCTGTCATTGCTTTATAAACAAATTCATTAACTAATAAATCGGTTCTCATTCTTGTTGATGTTCCAAAAACGGTTGCTAATCTAAATGTAATAGCCTGTGAACATTCTAATAATAGTTTTTCAGCTGCACATTTACTTTCGCCATAAACTGAAATTGGATTTATAGGAGATTCCTCAGTACACTCCGTTTGCCCTGCACCAATACCATATCCACTATTTGTATTAGGATATAATATTATATGTTCATCACCAATAGAATCTAATATAGTTTCTATTTGAGTAAAATTTACTTCCCAAGCTAATTTAGGGTCTGCTTTACAAGCAGGAAATCCTACTATTGCGGCTAATGGTATAATAACATCATGTATTCCAACTTGATGTTTTAAAAAATCAACATTCCTTACATCACCATAAATAAAATTATAATTTGGATTTGATGTAAATTGTAATGGTGATAATTGTTTAAATGCTAAATTATCAATTGCAGTAACAGTATGTCCTGCTTCTAACATTTTTTTTGTGATTACTGAACCTAAGTAACCTGCTCCACCCGTAATTAAAATTTTCATAACTATATTACTGTTTGCTTAATATTTGAAATCGTTGATGTTTTTAATTTATTTCCAGCCAATAATTCATTTAGTCTTTCTTGCACATTTATAAAATGCCATTCATCAATAAAACCAAAATTACCATTACCTGTTTTATCCCATACTTTAAAACGATTCCATTTTGTAAAATCTAATGAAGTAACACATTTATCTTTTAGTTCTGCTATATCTAAATATGTTTCTTTATTATCAATTATTAAATTACATTCATCTTCACTAAGTACATTATTAAATATAGAAAAATCATAAAAGTAACCTTCAAACATCCAATGAAACGACGGGTCATCATACCATGGACCACCTGCCCCCACCCAAAAGGGAACATTTGTATAATCACATACTTCACCTTGCCATTTCATTTCTTTCCATTCACCATCAAAACAAGTTTTTAATAATTTGTTAGTATGGTCTAATTGAAAAATTACAAAATGTTCATCAAACAATTCTTCTTCTTTTGGATAATATTCTATCATTTGAAAATGGTCTGAATAATTCCCACTATCAGGTTCAGCAGTAAATATTGTACAACGAAATTTCATATTACCATCTTGATTTTCAAAATAAGCTCCACTATGACATCCTTGTTTAGCAAAGATTGCAGTTCTTTCTTTTTTCATATCACTCATTTTAAAACGAGCATAAACCGTTAAATCATTTTGAAATAAATTCTTTAACAATCCTGGTTTTTTAGATGTGTTGTATTTAGTTTCTTCAAAAAAGTTTACTAAAAAATTATCTTTAAATTCTATTAATTCGTTTGTCATTATCTAATCTCTTTACATTTGTGATAAAAATCTGCTAATTCAGGATATGTTTTACAAAAATCAGTTCCTCTACGTTTATCGTGTTCACTAAAAAATTTATAAAAATCTTTTCTATGATGTTCTCTTGCAAACTCATCTACATCACCCATAAAGTAATCATAAATTCTTCTAATCTTAACTACTTCTACATCACTATATCCAAATGTATTTTGGTCAGTTCTAGTTAAATCATAAAAATCCATTAATTGTGCTTGTTCAAAAAATTCACTTTCCCATTCTTTTTGGTCTAATAAAGTAATTGATTGGTGATTAGGATATCTAAGATAAGATGCATCCAATAAAAGAGGTTGTTTATAATATCTAATTGCATTTGTATGTTTTGCTTTTAAATCATACACATCATTAATTAATTTTTTATATGAAGGTACTGAAAGAATATTATAAGTACTCATAATATCAACTGTCAATCTAGGTATGTAATATAATAAATCATCTATTCTATCCATAAGTTGATTATACCCCATACCATTTCTAATATATTCCGCTTGCTCACCATACCCATCACAACTTGTAAAAATAATTAATTCTTTTACCAATTCTCTTTCAGAAATAATTTTAAATTTTTCTCTGAACTTTTGGTACAAACTTTCCGGTACTCCTAAATTGGAATTAATACTTAAGCATAAATTTCTATTAGGACTTGGTGAATCAATGATATAATCTAATACTTTCATAGTATCTTTATGCATCATAGGTTCTCCACCCGTAATTCTAAAGGTATGTAAATCTTGATACAATTCCGGCCACCACTCCCAAAATGCTTCTACATATGGATTATGCTCATTTTGTGGAATTGGTATTCTACCACTATGTTTAAAATGGTCTAATCCATTAAATTTATCCGATGTTGGGTATGCACCATGTTGTTCAATTTCTTCCATCCATTTTGAACTAAAAGGTGGTGCACAATATGAACATTTGAAATTACAAGCATTACTAAATGATACCTCTACATATGATGGATTGATATTATCTCTCCAATGCATATCTTTAATTTTATCTAATTGTGGATATGCCCATGGTTCTGCACTTTTAAAATGTCTATCACTAAATTGATTTGAATTATCTTCAACCCCCCAACAATAATCACACTCACTTGGTTTCTTACCTTCTAACATTTCTCTTCTACGTTCTTTTTTGTAGCGTGTATTATGTAGAGCCGAAGGGTCTCTATCAATTTCCGTAGTTGATATTTTATGTGTTTGTGGGTGGTGACAACTATGGTTATGCCCAATGTGTAAATGAAGTGTTACTTGCATCCATTTTGCTAAACAAAATCCCGCACCTACATCATTTAATTGTCTTCTTACCTTTTCAAATTTTTCGTACTGTCCCATTATGCTTTACAATTTATTATTACAGAATTATTACCAATATCATCTACTGATATCAATTCATATTCCAAACTATTCATACCATCATTCTTCCAATTATATTTACCCTGCTGCATTTCTAAAATATATCTTCTTTCATTTCTTGCAGTTGTTTCACCCTTAGCCCATTTATCTACTCCACCAACACTAATCAATCCTTCCGTTTGATGTGGTAAACATTCAAACTTACCGTCCCTACGGAAAGGTAAGATAGTATTATGAACTTTCAAAATATCTTCTTCTTTTATTTCTACATTATATATTTGACCTACATTATCATTACCACTTAAATCTTCTAATATATTATCTGTTCTATGTTCAAAGTCATATTCCAATACAGCATCATTTGGAAACTCTAAAATTTCATCTTCATCTAAACATCTATCCCACATCATTACTTTTGCAATATCACCTTTAAACCACTTATTAACCTCATTGTCACCTACCGATGTCGTTGTACCTAAGTAGTACGCCTCAGTTCCATACCTCTTTAAAAACCCCTCGTATTCTAACGGAGAGGATAATCCTGTTCCAAATCTAGCATCACTTTTTTTTCCATTTATATAAAGTGATATTTGTTTGGTTTCATCATCAACGGTTAGGGTTACCCATGTCCATTGTTCTTCATATCGTTTAGCCCAAAGATATAAAAATTCTCTACTATTGTTCCATAACATTGTAGTAAATGCCCTACTATTATTATATGATATACCCCAGTCATGTCCAGGTCTTCTTAATATTGGATATTCGCAAAATCTTCTATCTTCATCACCGATTAAATAAATAGGAACTTTCTCTTCTTGTTGGTGTGCTCTAACTAACATTGAAACTGAATGAGAACGTGAACATAAGTTTCTAATACTACGAGATGGTTCAATCTTTACAAAACTATCTTTACCATTGAAATAACCATACTTTTGATTTTTGAATTGTTCTGATAAATAATGTTGCTCTGCATTTCCAGTCAGCACACATCTCCAAAATAAGTCATCATCTTCCATACCCCAATCCCAATAATCGTTTGAGTAACCATTTGTTGCTTCAACTTGTTCTTTTGTAAACAATACTGCGCCACCAAAGTATTCCTCATATTTAAGGTTATAATCCGTTTGAGATATTCTTACTGCTAAATGCTTAGGGTTCTCAGGATTGAACGTATAATCACAAGAACTATCTTCTGGTACCATATCTATATCATGCCATACAATATAATCACACCCATCATCAAATGCGTGTTTTGCTGCAATATTTTTCATCTTACCTCTGTTGAATAACTTATCATCACATTGGTGAGCAAAATATATTTTATGTTCAATACCTTGTTCTTCTAAGAATTTATGAACTCTCGGTGAAAACTCTTTTAAATGGGCTTCTCTATTTCTATATGGTACACATACTCCTAACTTATGCATTATAATTCTACTTTAATTAGTTTAGTTTTATCCGTAAGTATTTCTTCACCTATCAATTTATATCTACAACTATTCAACCCATCAATATTTAAATCTACAATGTTACCTTTCATTTCATTGTAAAATCTTTTTTGGTTTTTTCTAGTTTCATAATGTACCCAACTATTTCCAATTGTTGAATTAGATTTATGTTTAAGTGTTTTGAATTTTCCTTCTCTTCTAGTTGGAACTACAATTTCAGTTTCAAATTTATTAATTAAATAGCCATCTTCACATTCGTAAATAAAACCATTACTTTTATTACCACTTAAATCTTGTATTACATTATCTCTAAAGTTTTTAAAATCATAATAACATTTTAAATATTTAGATTTATTATATCTTCTATAATCATTTAGAATAGATTTGTAATAAGAATTTTCATATACCTCTTTAACATTATTTTCATCTAATCCAATATTCCAAATTGCAAACTCTGAAATTAATCCTTTAAAATAAAATTTATTTATTTCTTCATTTGGATTACCCACTCCAATATAAAAATAATCGGTAGTGTAATTATATATTTCTAATCCAATTTCTTTTTCATCAATTAATTCACCATTTAAATAAAAAGATAATTTATCATCAACTTTTACCATAACTAAATGTGACCAAACTTCACCTAAAATATCAGATTGAATAGAATTTGAATTACCATCCTTATCCCAAATTTCTGATTTGTATCGTTTGAATGATGTGTATGATAATCCTGTGTTTCTACCTGGTATTGATACTGCATAATATTCATCAAAATCTACATTCTGATTTATTTTACAATCTTCTGGTTTAACTTTCATTGAAATTGTAAAATCGCCACTAAACACCGAACTCATATTTTTATATGGTATTCTAATGTAAGAAGATGACCCATTGAATTTAAAATAATTAATTAAAAATTCTTTTTCAGGTAATCCTATCTTTTTTGTTTCTAATGATAATCCTTTACCAATACATCTATATAATAAATCATCATCTTCAAATCCCCATCCCCAATACTCATTCGAATATCCATTAATGATTTTAAAATCCTGCACATTAAATAAGGTAACTCCACCAAAATAATCTAAGAATGGAACATCACCATCTAATTCAGTAGATAAATGTGTAGGAACTTCTGAAAAAGAATAATCAACTCCTTTTTGTGGTAACATATCAACATCATGAAACGCAAAATAATCACAGCCTTCTTTCATTGCAATCTTTGCACCAATGTTAAGAAGTTTACCTCTATTAAAAGGTCTATCATCATTTTGTTCAATAATGTAAATAGAATAATCATAATCACTTAAATAAGTTTCCATATAATCTATGAAAATATCTAAATGTGATTTCCTATCTCTATAAGGAACTACAATTGCTAGTTTTTTATTTTTGCTCATCTACTTCTCTCTCATAACCCTTATCAGGTCTTGATATAGAACCACCTACTTGTTTAGTTTTCATAATCTGATAGAATTCATGTAAATACCACTCCAACTTTTCAGTCCAAGTTTTTCTATCAAATCCATGAAACCAATCCGATAAATCTTCTTGTGCTCCAGCCATTCTTTCGTATGCCTTTGCTTGTTTTTCTAAAGCGATAACCGTTCTTTCTTCTAAACTTAGGTTTTCAGTTTTTACTTCTTTTGCCATATATTTTGTTTTATAATATTACTTTAATCCAATTTGTTTTATCATTAAATTCTTCATTCTCAATTAATTTAAATTTAAGAGAGGTTAATCCAATTTTATCTATTGAATATTTTTTTGAGAATATATCTTCAAAAAAAATCTTTTTATTTTCTAATGTATCAGGATCAAATCCATTAAATTTATCTTTAATATCTAAATCGCCATCATGCTCTAATGATTGATACTCACCTGCAACTCTCTGTGGTATTGGTATTTCAGTTACTTTTTGTATTGTTGCTTCTGATACTAATTTTAAATAATCTGTTCCTGCTTTACCAAATACTTTAGCGTGATTATGTGTTTTACTTTTATCTATAAAATATTGTTTATAGAAATTATCAAACTCATATCTTAATACAGGTTCAAATTTTGTTTGTAAAAATTTATTAGAATATAATCCATTCAAATATAATTTTTCAATTTCACCTGGTGTTAATGTATAATCAAACATATATAGGTTACTTAATTCACCCGTATAAAATTCTTTATTTATAGAACCACATCCAATATAAATGTTAGA
>Ga0114975_10002705_pt1 | contig 12077 bp, 7 predicted proteins | sample S_130626_EF_Meta_FD_87031 | JGI IMG/M metagenome (GOLD analysis project Ga0114975, IMG submission 87031) | Freshwater microbial communities from Lake Simoncouche, Canada to study carbon cycling - S_130626_EF_MetaG | ecosystem: Environmental > Aquatic > Freshwater > Lake | place: Lake...
CAACATACACCTTTTGATTCGGTGTATAAAACATCAACAACTCTAAATCGTTTATCTTTAGAATACTCTGATAAATCATCAAACCCATCCTCAGGATGATATTGACGACAAATTCCGATTACTAAATTTTTTGGTTTTTTAGCATTCTCCAACATTGATTTGATTGTTGGGATAAGTTGGGGGTCACGATAGGACGCAATTTGGACAAATATTTTCATTTAATATCTTTTTATTAGAAAAATAATATTTTTTATAAAAAGATAAATAGAAATTATATACCACCATCGGTAATTGTCCAACCATATGTTCCTTGAAGGATTGCCTTACCGGCAGAACCTGCCGCAGTATATTTAATTGTGTTAAAGGTAATATTTCTACCTGATTGAACAGAAGGTAATGAGCTCCATCCATTGTATATTGCATCTAAATTTGTTGTTGAGTAATCACTAAATGTTTTATCCGCCATAAAATTGGTAAATGTGGTTACACCACTAACATTCCAACTACCAATATTTTGATTGAATGATGTAGCGGTATGGAACAAAGATTCCATATTAGTTACTTTAGAAACATTCCAACTTCCGATTGGTTGATTAAATGAAGTTGCAGCTCTAAACATCCAAAACATACTAACATTAGTTGTTGTGTTAATTGTCCAACCACTAATCGATGGTGAACCTCCATTATTAAAACTTGAAATTAAAAACATCCCTCCAAAATTGGTTACATTACTAACATCCCAATTACCAATATCTTGATTAAATAATGTACCATTAAACGTTCCAAACATAGTGACAACATTTGAAACATTCCACCCACTAATTGATGGAGAACCCCCATTGTTAAAGTTATGGTAACCTAAGATTGTTTGAAACATTAGGGTCATATACTGTACATTTGAAACATCCCAACTTCCAATATTTTGATTAAATAGATGAGCTCCTCTGAACATAGACGACATATTTGTTACACTACCAACATCCCAAGAATTTAGAGGTTGGTTAAATACTGATGCTTGATTAAACATACCCGACATATTTATAACACTACCAACATCCCAAGAATTTAGAGGTTGGTTAAAAGCGGTAGCACTATTAAACATACCACTCATATTTGTAACATTACCAACGTTCCAAGAATTTAATGGTTGGTCAAATACCGATGCTAGAGTAAACATATTAATCATAGTTGAAACATTACCAACGTTCCAAGAATTTAAAGGTTGGTTAAACGACGTTGCCACGTTAAACATACTACCCATATTTATAACATTACCAACGTTCCAAGAATTTAATGGTTGATTAAAAGAAGTTGCACCAAAAAACATAAAACTCATATCGGTAACATTACTAACAACCCAATTATCAATATTTTGATTAAATGGTGTATTAATAAACATACTACTCATATTAGTAACATTTGATGTTGTCCACCCACTAATAGATGGTGAACCGCCGTTATTAAATGAACTATTATCAAACATTTGATACATATTAGTCACATTTGAAACATCCCAATTTCCGATATCTTGATTAAAATTAGAAGAATAGAAAAACATCATATTCATATCAATCGCACTAGAAGTGTCCCAAACACCAATTGGTTGATTAAATGAACTTGCGTTATCAAATATTCCACCAAAATCAGTAACGTTACTAACATCCCAACCACTAATATCATCATTAAAATTAACACAAAGAAGAAAAGTATTAATCATATTAGTAATTGTCGATGTATCCCAAGAATTAATATTATTAATTGTGGTTAAGCCATAACAATCGGCAAACGTTGAAAATAAAGTGTTTGTTCCAGATAAATTCAATACGTCACTAACATTAGTTAATGTTAAGTATTGACATTGAGAGAAATTACTACCTGAATTACCTAATTGTAAACAACCCCATTGTAATACCTCGTAAAAATTAAGGGTACTAATAGGGTTAACACCAAATGACCATCCAATTAATACTCCGGTTATAGTTATGGTGTATGTTCCCAGAGTTGTATATGTGTGAGCTCTATTTGCGTAAGTGTTTGTTGATGTTGTTCCATCACCCCAATCTATAATTCCACTATACCAACCTCCTGATTCGTAAGGTAATATAATTGATTCTGATGGTGATGTTGTAACCCAAACAGATATAAATGATGGTGGTACCGGTGGAGTACAAGTGTTATATTTAATACATAATTTACAATCAATATATGTTGTTCCGTGGTTCCAATAATCTGTTACATATGTTTTTATTGGTGATTTTGAAACTATTTCATAACATTCACCAAAAGTATTTAAAATTGATGTACCAGGCAAAAAAGTAATTGGTAACATCATATATTTAACCTTCTTATCACAACAAGATACAATTTGGAATAAGGTATACTGAAATGATGGTGTTGGTGTATTAGTCGGTGTTTGAGTAGGTGTTTTAGTCATCGTAACCGTTGGTGTTGGTGTTACGGTAGATGTGACTGTGGGTGTCGGTGTTAAAGTTGGACAAGGATAAATAAAATTGGCTTTTTGACAATGGTAAACATTAGGTTGAGACCCCATTGCAATAAATGAAAAAATATTGATTGATGTTGTGCTGACAATATTTGTCGCACATCCGGCATACCCTGAACTCTCAATATAATAAACCCCTGACAAAGGACTAAACGAACCCGGAATATCGGATAATGTAAATTCATAAGATGGGTCGCAACTATCTTGAAAATAACCAACAATTGGTGGTAATGTTGGGGTTGGTGATGGAGTAGGCGTTGGGGTTGCGGTTGGTCCCGGACATTCATCATTAATACAAACATTAGACGAAATATTAATAATTAATCCACTATCACCATATGGTAATCTACCACAAACATATAATGTTGTTGCAGAATAAATGTCCCCATAAAAGAAAGACCCATCACATAGTGTGTAACCAAAATTTAAGGTAACACCGGAAGGGTTTTCAATTGAAATACAATTACAACTTGCGTTCGTCGGTGTAGGTGTTGGTGTTGGATTTGATGTGGGTGTTGGTGTTAAAGGTGTGGTACATACGTGGTATTGAATTTCTTGACATCCAATAGAATCTGTTACCACAACAATAACTTCTTCAGCACCCAATAACTCAGATGGTAAATTAATAGTTAAAGGTGCGGTTGTCGCACCGGTCACTCCGGAATAACAATATGTGTTTGTAATATCACAAATTGTGATATCATATGGAGAATGTCCCGTTAAACTATAGATTTGTATTACTTGCATTATTCAGGTAAAATTAAATCCTCAGGTGGGGTAGTTTCTTCTAATGTTATTCCATAAGTAAATAACTCCGTAATATATTCTTCTTTATCTGTTGTTGTAAATATATTTGTTTTTGGTGTTATCATATATTGGTCAGGATTAACCTCACCATAATGGGGGTTCGTATCATTCTCTTCGTAAGAAATGAAATAAGTTGTTACGGTTGGATATTTAATTTCGTTCATTATATATTAAATTATTTTTAATTTATTTTTCAACATACTCATTTCTTATATACCCATCATAAAACTCAATAGTAACAATTTCATTTCTTTGATTGTAATATGTAATCTTTTGTTTTGAAAGTTCACCGGCAGTTGGGTGAATTACAACATAATCTTCAATAATATAAGTTCCTTGTTCCATAATTAATATTCTAAATAAACGTTCATTTGTTGTCTTATTGTTGTTGGATTTGTTACCCAAGCTGGTGTTGTAAATCTAATTTCAATTTTATCACCCGCAGTTACCGATAATGGTGATGATAAAGTATAAAAAATATTAGCACTTGATGCCGTATAAACATATGATGAAGTTATAGTTGATTGGGTTGATTGTGTCACATTATTTATGGTAAAAGTAGTACTTTCAGAACTTCCTAATGTTCCACCTATATTTTGACAAATATCTACCGCAACAATATTACCGGTTTTTGGTATAATCACTCTTCTACCATCAGACCCTGTTATTGGTGCAGTTAAATTTATAGCATTACCGATAAAATATGTTTGAGTATCTCCGGGACTTAACGAATCGTGTCCAAAAAATAACGCAATGGTTTGTTTTGGATTTATTGTGATACCACTAACTACGACAGTATTAGCACTAAAGGTAGTCGCAGATAATCCTCCATTTACAGTTCCTCCACTTGTAGGTAAAAATGATGGTAAATTTTGATATGTTGTTGCTGATACTGATGTAGCACCAAAAGTACCGTTAACATCTAAATTATAATTTAATGTGTCAGAGGTGTTTTTGTTAACACCAACATTTCCGTTATTTAATTCTTGAAGAATTAAATTACCGGGAATACCACCCCCACTTGACCTACTATTAATTGCCTTTCCATTCGTGGAACCTGTGAAATCTGTAAAATATAATATATTCCCCGATGAACCCGGACTATAATTATTGGTTGTCATTATTAATGGGCTACTGTTACTTTTTATGATTACCTGACCTGTAACCGTTCCACCTGATAAAGGTAAGAAAGGTGTTGATGGCAAATTCTGATATGTGGTAGCCGAAATTGTTGTGGCGCTTAAACTTTGTACTGATGTACCACCCGTAACAGATAAATCACCATTTATAGTTCCACCACTTATTGGAAGGTATGTGTTCTTAAATAATGTGTTTTTAATTCTATATGTTGTACCTGATTGTTCAACAACAAATTCAGCATTAGATGTTATTGCGGTTAATTCGGGTAGTAAGGATATTGGTAAATTTGGCATATTTTTTTTTATTAATAAATAGTTTATGTTATTATAATTTTATATCCGTCCGCCTGTAAAATATAAAACCCATCTGCTTGTAATAAATAACTTGTTGTGTCAGTTGGTGTTGGTGTAGGAGTAAGAGTTTCTGTTGGTGTAGGAGTAAGAGTTTTTGTTGGTGTGTAAGTTGGCGTATTTGTTGGAGTTTCCGTTGGTGTATTAGTCGGTGTTTCTGTAGGTGTGTAAGTTGGCGTATTTGTTGGTGTAGGAGTAAGAGTTTCTGTTGGTGTAGGAGTAAGAGTTTTTGTTGGTGTGTAAGTTGGCGTATTTGTTGGAGTTTCCGTTGGTGTATTTGTCGGTGTTAAAGTGTTTGTTGGTGTATTAGTCGGTGTTAAAGTGTTTGTTGGAGTTATTGTTTGAGTATTAGTTGGTGTCAACGTTGGAGTTTGAGTTCTTGTTTGAGTTGGAGTTGCAGTTAATGTAGGTGTTGTTGTTGGTGTTGGTGAAACAAAACAAGGATTATATGTTGGAGTAGGTGTTGGTGTTACAGTTTTTGTAGGTGTAACACTTGGGGTAACCGTTGGGGTTGGTGTCATTGTTGGTGTTGGTAAAGGCACATTTAAAATAACAGAACAATCCGCACCATCAACCAATATGGTATAAACTCCATATACTGTACGAGGTGGTGTTAACAATGATGGGTCAAAAATGTAAGGTAATACTTGATAACCTAAATTAATTACCACATTAACATTAAGAGGTTTAAACAAAATATTTGCAACCTCACCATTATAATTTACACTTTGTATTGTTATTGTATTTGACATATTTTATTTTTTTTAAAAACTTTACGGTTGTGGACATACACCTATATTTAACACTAATCCATTAGCATCAATATATAATAATCCTACATTTCCATCCCATCTTTCATAATGTAGTTGGTTTTAATTTTGATTTTATTTAATTAGCAATTATCATTTAGTGTATAACAATAAAAAGTTTTTACTTCAGGAGCTTCTCTAAGAAAGTAAGGATAACTACAACCACCATCATTACTATAAGCAATAGTGTTGTTAAAAGTAATAGATGTTATCATATTCTGAACTTCTACATAGGTAAAATTTTGTTCAGGGTCAGTGTAAATATTAAACACTCCAAAATCCCAATTTGGTTTTTCAAAAACATATTCACTTATTGGAATATTACCTGATACATTAATATTTCCACTACCTCCCTCGCTATTTTCATAATAAATATCAAAATCATAGTTATAATTTAATGCATTAAGTCCTAATGATTCAAGCTCCTCAGGTCCGTTATTAAGTCCTTCTAAACGAAGTTTAATATAACTTCCATCAGGGATAACTTGAGGTTGAAAATAAATATCAGACAAGGAACAATATCCTCCTTGATTAGTTCCTGTAGCAGTTATTGCAATATCGTCTCCTGCTACCTGTGTAGTATAAATTATAAAACCAAATGAATCTCCTTGACCTGTAGTAAAAGTAACCATATCGTTTACAGCAAATGTTCCTGTCGGATACTCTATTGAAGTAAAACTACCATAGTTTCCAATACAATCATTTACATAATAATACTCTGAAGGAGGTGGCGTTTCCGTTGGTGTTAGTGTAGGCGTAGTGGTATTAGTTGGCGTCTGTGTTATCGTTTGAGTTGGAGTTGTAGTATTAGTTGGTGTCTGTGTTTGAGTAGCTGTTTGAGTAGGTGTTAAAGTATTTGTTGGAGTTGAAGTATTTGTTTGTGTAGGAGTTATTGTGTTTGTTGGTGTAACACTTGGTGTTATTGTGTTTGTTGGTGTTGGTGTTAAAGTATTTGTCGGAGTTTGAGTTGGTGTTGGTGTTGGTGTAGTTAAAACAAATTGTTTTAATCTAATTGAATATCCTTTACCTTTACTGTCCGGACCGTGATAAACATCGGTACGAATATTATTTAAATTCATAACCATTACTGAACCACCACCGATTTCTGTGGTTGTCCAAAAAGATGCACGTATGTTACGTAAAGCAGATGAACCACCATCTGACATATATCCACTAGGGATACCATAAAAACCACTATCATTTGTTGCACCAATATTAGGAGAATCCCACAATCCGGTATTATCATCTGTTGTCCCTGTTGTTTTCATTTTACCACCGGCAATTGCGTTACCACCTAAACAACTTTCAATAACATCCCAATCAGATTCGCTTGGGACTACGTAACCAACCGGACCAATACCTCTATTATCACTCACAACATACCAATTATATAATTTACCATATATAGGGCCGTTATTAGAATCAAAATTATAATAACACCAAGCAGGTGTTTCATTAGTAGTTGCGTCGGACCATTCGGTTAAGTTTGTTGCTTGAGGTATTATATTTCCATTTCTAAATGTTGTACCGCTAAAATTTTCAATCATCCAAGTATCAATACAAGCCGGTATTGGTGGTGTTGGTGTAGGGGTTTGAGTCATAGTTGGTGTAGGGGTTTGAGTCATAGTTGGTGTTGGTGTTGGTGTCGGTGGAATTAAAATTATCTCATACGTACTTCCGGCCGGAGTTCCTGATAATTGACTAAAAAATGATTGTCCATTATAGTTGTTATAATCTTCATTTATAGTAACGATAGTTTGTCCTGATAAATTTCCTAAACTAACTGTAACACCTGTAAATATCGTAATTGGGAGTCCACTAATATTTAGAATATTTTCAAAAGTAACATTTATTTCTTCACTATATGAACGGTTTAATAATAATGTATAAGACGCAATTATAGAGCCCGGTGTGTATTCCGCAAAAAGAATTAATTCTAATGGTTCCGATGTTGGTGTAGGAGTTGGGGTATATGTTGTTGTTGGTGTTGGAGTTGGTCCATTTATTGTAAATGTAAAATCATCTACCGGACAGAAATTTTCACCACAATCAGGACAATCCGGATTGAACATATTAAATGTGTCTTTTAATAAATGAAAGTTATGTTTAACCTCAGGTGCCGATAATGGTGAAACATACATTCTAAATTGAGAAATACCTCCTTCAAATGTTCCACCAAAATTTTGTTCTAATAATATGTTTGTCGTTAGACCACTATATGTTGTTCCAACTAAATCATTTGTTGGGAAACATTCCGGGTCTTGTTGATATTTGTAAAAATAATCATAGGTTGTTGCACTCTGTATCGGTGTTGCAGGTGCAGGTATCGGATTACTTGACGATATGGTAAATGAACAATTGTATTCAAATTGGTCAAAATATAAATTATAAGTTCCGTAGAAATAATTTGTAACATAATCATAAGGAACAACCTGAGACCCTATATTAATAGTTCCTCCGGTTTCCGGTAAAAATGTTATAGTAGCGGCTTGACCACTATAATTACTACTTCCTATTTTAACTGTCGCACTCATTAATTATTTTTATCGTTTTTATTTATGGTATTACAATTGACATTAATAAATTATTATACCCTGTCGTGTCTTCCCAAGTACCTATGTTTGCCATTCTAATTGAGTATTCAATTCTTGTATCTAAAATTTTATCCGGTAACCATAAGAACAAATCATAAGTTCCTGAAGTTGCCGTAACAGGTATTTCAAATATTAAGGTCGTTCTAATGTCTTCGGTTGCTAATATTGTTGTTTCAACTAACGTTGTAGTATTTCTTAACACTAAGTAAACATCTCTTTCATTATACAATCCGGCATAACCATCATTAGTTAATATCACATTTAAATTACCATTTAAATATGTTGAAGACACCAATCTAAATCTATGTCCTAATCTAATTGTTATTGACTCAATACAATTACCCCAACTTGCAAGAACATCAGGATTATATCCGTTATTCAAATAAGTATAATGGAAATACTCCATTTCGTTTGTTGCTGTTAAACATTCTGAACGAGGAGGGTCAACAGCGCAAGTTTCACCACCAATTGGAACAAACAATGTTTCTTGAGCCAAATAAGGGTATTGGACCGCTTTATCGGTATATGTTCCAAAATCAGTATCACTTGAAACAAAACAATCGTTATGATGACCTGTTCTTCCACGATATGTGGTTTCAAAATTAGGTAGAGGATTTAATCCATACATATTTGTTTTGATTAATGGTGTTCTAACTTGAACAAAACCACTATAAGCGTCTTCCAAATATTCTAACACTTCTTGTCTATCAATTAAATTTTGAGGTGTTAATGTTTCTGTCCCAAAATAATCTGAATAATACCACTCACCATAGGTTCCAATAAATCCTGCTTGCATACAGAATATAACATCACTATTTGTTTGAAGATAAGGTGATAATTGGTCAATATGTTCTTCAATCTGAGCTTTACTAGCGTCTCTATATCCGGGAGATGTATCTGTAGAATAAGCAAATCTTAAAACACATTTAACACCCGCATCTCTCATAGTATCAAAATCCATTTGAATATTATCTAAAATTTGTTGAGAAATTGGTGATGTTTTAAACGTATCCAAATAAATCATTCTATGGATTAATGTTAACCCATCATTCACTCGTTGATTTATTAAACTATTTAAGTTTAATAAATCAAAACTACTTGTTGTTGTTTCTTTTGGTTTATAAAATCCTCTTTCAGGATTTGCAAAATTAGTTGTAAGGTCAGCGGTATATAAAACACTTTGAGCACTAAACGTGGTGTTAGCGGAAACACTAAAATTGTCATTGGATTCAACACCATTAACTATAATATTCTCAAAAACACTTGTTTGAGTTAACAACACATAATCGTTATCAATAAACACAATCGTTTGACCTGTTGTAGAATTTGAGTTAATAGTCACCTCACTTGTGATAACTATATCATCCCCTGTAGACATACCTAAAGTATTTGTAAATCCAACAACAATCTCCTGATTAATAGGTGAACTAGATGTTAAGTTATACGTCACATAAATTGAACCAGGTAAAACAATTGATTGTAAGTTCAATCCAATAACCACACCATAAGTAACATCACAATTAGGTATTGGTTTAGGAACTAAATTCTCTCTTAAACCTTGTGTTCCACCACCCCAAGAAATGTTAAATGGAACCCCAACTTGTTTTTCTTTATCTGTATTTAAACCTCTTGGAATTATCTCCTCAAAATTTTCTATGGTGAAGAATCTTCTACCATTAACGTATATTTTTAATCTACCTTTTCTATATTCTTTATCTAATAACCATTTCTCATTTAAATTAACTAACTCAACTTCTCCCGGTGATGGATACCCTATTTGTGTGTATGGTGGTGCAATTAAAACCATTGTATTATTTGCTAACAATTCTAAATACTTTCTTTCGGTAATATCTCCCAAACCACCACGATACCATAAATCACAAGTGTCTAACCAAGTATATCTTTCCCAAACAGCATCTAATAAAAACCAGTGTTCTTCTTCCAAATATGCCGGATTAACATTATCACAATAATCATATATTCCCGTTGGAGAACAATACTCAGTAATAGTGTATCCCGTTTGATATGTAATACCACTAGTTTCACAAGACCCTGTCGTTACACAATCTCCGGTGAATCTCAATACCTTAACACCTATACTTGGGTTATTTGGACTACCACATAACTTAAATGAAATTGCGTTGGACATTGAATCAAATAGTGGGTCTGTTTCACAAGTTGATTGAACTGATGACTCGCAAGTGTGGTTTTTACATTCCCACCCACAAATACCATTTTCAAATGTTGGGCAACCACACGAAGTACAGACATAAGATGATGAATTACAACCACAGGTATTACAACCATAGTTTTTATGTGGGTCGTGTTCCCCATTAATACTTCTTGGAGGATAAACATAGATACAACGACTACTTGTAACACCTGTATTACAACAAGCACACGTCTCTAATCCAACTAAACCTGAAGTAACTCGAGTATATGCTGTTATACCTCCCATAAACCCATCTGCGTGATGATAGTATTTATTCTCAGCCCGAGTTCCCATATAAAAGAATATATTCTTATTCTCAGGGTAAATAACGTTTAACGTTGTTTCACCTGATAATGGTGCGTATTCGTTTATCAATCTTGGTTTTAATAACATTTCGACCGCCCATCCTTTATTCATTCTCTCAGGGAAAATTTCGTAATCATATCCGAATAGTTTGTAAAATCCTTGGTAGAATCCTCCATATAATTCGTGGTAGTAACCAACAGAATCATCTTTACTCACAACTTCATATAATATGGTCTTATCAAATCCCGAGAATCTAATGTTTGAACTAGTGTATCCGGTAACCTGAAACATTTTTAATCTTCGGTCAAATGATAATCTATCAAATTTAGTAAAGTTATTAATTCCATTTGTAAATGTTATGGTTTGTGCTGTCATTCCTGTCACCAATCCGTTATCAATACCTGTTAAACCTATATCACAAGATGTGTTGGCGGTTAGACAACTTAAATCAATGTTGTCCGGATTATAGTAATTTGTCGAAACAAAAATATTATTAAAATTATATTGTTTATAAGATAAACTTAAATGTTGCACTGAAAGTGTGTCGTTAGTATCAAAAGAAAAAGGTAATCTATTACCATAAGTTTGTGCAATAAGATATGGTGAGAAAACAACTTCTTCGTTAAAGTTTTTCTCATCACTAACTAAAGACATATCACTAGCATCTATCGCTAATTTTATACCCCAATTTGGTCTTGGATATTGATTTATATTCTGACTCACAATCTTTTTTATGATAAATAGTCAGAAGCGAAGTATTTATATATAAAAAGTTGATATGATTAATTTTAATACTGAATATTTTGGAAACAATTGTTACTTCTATATTAAAGATAGAGGTGATAAAATCTCCTTATATTATAATGTAGCTGAAACTTTAACCGAATCGAGAAAATCAGATGAGAAAATTGAATTTGATAAAAAAGATGAAAAAAAAGTTAAAGGTCTTGTTTCAAGTGCTATGAAAACAAAATCAAAAGTTTCTAAAAAAGTGTTAGATAAAAAACTGAAAGGGATTAAATCTAAAACAGAGATTGATGAATTAGTTGATGATGATGGAAGTTTATTAGGGTCAAGAATTCCTAATCTTAGTCAAGTATTAACCCCACATAAAACTACAGACCAAACTGTCGTTATGGCAAGAACTACAAACGACCCGGTTACAAGAGGTTATAGAGTTTATTATGGTGAGAGTACAGAAAGTGATGAGGTAATTAACGAGGTTGATTATTCAGAAGCATTTGGTTATGAGGAAACAAAAGATATGGATTATAATGACACTGTTAAAACTCTTGAAGAAATGGGTGTTGAAAATGCTGAAGAAAGAGCCGATGAATTTGGTAAAATACGAAAAGC
>Ga0114975_10002710_pt1 | contig 12073 bp, 6 predicted proteins | sample S_130626_EF_Meta_FD_87031 | JGI IMG/M metagenome (GOLD analysis project Ga0114975, IMG submission 87031) | Freshwater microbial communities from Lake Simoncouche, Canada to study carbon cycling - S_130626_EF_MetaG | ecosystem: Environmental > Aquatic > Freshwater > Lake | place: Lake...
AAGTAGTTCATAGGACGCACCACCACTTGGCCGTTTTCGACCATGGCGCGGTCTTTGGTGGCGTGCACACCCAAAATCGCAGACTGTGGTGGGTTGATGATCGGGGTCGACATCATCGAACCAAAAGTGCCACCGTTAGAGATAGAGAAAGTACCGCCGGTCATCTCTTCGATGCCGAGTTTGCCGTCGCGTGCTTTCACACCGAATTCAGCGATTTTTTTCTCAATATCCGCAAAACTCATTTGGTCGGCATTGCGCAGAATAGGCACCACCAAACCGCGGGGTGAGCCCACCGCAATACCGATGTCAAAGTAACCGTGGTAGACGATGTCGTTGCCGTCAACTGAGGCATTCAGAACGGGGTATTTCTTCAAGGCATGCACGGCTGCTTTGACGAAGAAACTCATAAAACCCAACTTGATGCCGTGTTCTTTTTCGAACTTTTCTTGGAAACGCTTGCGCATGTCCATGACAGGCGCCATGTTAATTTCGTTGAAGGTGGTGAGGATGGCGTTGGTGGATTGCGATTGCAACAAACGCTCGGCCACACGAGCGCGCAATCGTGTCATGGGCACGCGTTGTTCGGGGCGATCACCCAAGTTCACTGAAGGTGCAGCCACTTGTGGCAAAGACGTTGTAGGCACGCCAGTCGGAATAGCAACTTGCGCAGTTACCTTCGCACCACCAGCGACAGCAGACAACACGTCACCTTTGGTCACGCGGCCGTCTTTGCCAGAACCTGCCACTGAACCAGTGGCCAAGTTGTTATCAGCCATCAACTTGGCAGCGGCTGGCATGGCCACACCTGCCATGCTGCTGCCTTGTACTGTGAGGGGCGCAGCATGCGAACTGGCGACGGGGATTGGTGTTGCTGCGGCAGCCGGCCCAGCAGCGGCCACTTTGCCATCTGTGTCAATGCGAGCTATGAGTTGCTCTGCCATGACGGTGCCACCGTCAGCAACCAAGATCTCAGACAAAACGCCAGCAGAAGGTGCAGGCACTTCCAAAACCACCTTGTCGGTTTCAATTTCAATCAAGATTTCATCGGCGGCAACACTGTCGCCCACCTTCTTTTTCCATTGCAACATGGTGGCCTCTGCCACAGACTCAGACAGTTGAGGAACTTTAACTTCTACGATAGCCATTTCAATTCTTTCTAATGAGTGTCAATGTTTGTCTGTGATGGCCATTACTTGGACAACACAAAGCCTTTGATCTTGCCGAATGCGCCATCGACCAAGGCCTTTTGTTGCTCTTGGTGAAGGTGTGAATAACCCACGGCAGGGGAAGCAGAGGCCGCGCGGCCGGAATAGCCAAGACGCTGGCCTTCTGTCATGTTCTCGTGGATGTAATGCTGCACAAAGAACCAAGCGCCTTGGTTTTGTGGCTCGTCTTGCGTCCAAACCAATTCGGTGGCGTTAGGATACTTTTTCAATTCGCTTGCAAATGCTTTGTGTGGGAAAGGGTACAACTGCTCTGCACGCAATATGGCGGTGTCATCAGCGCCCAACTCTTCGCGCTTCTTAACCAAGTCGTAGTAAACCTTGCCCGAGCAAACCAATACACGTTTGACTTTGTCAGCCTTGAGTGCTTTGTTTTCCGGAATGACGGTTTGGAAGCCACCCTTGGTGAACTCTGACAACGGCGATGTGGCATCTTTGTTGCGCAGCAAAGACTTCGGTGTGAAGATGATCAAGGGCTTGCGCAAATTGCGAACCATTTGACGGCGCAACACGTGGAAGATTTGGCTGGCCGTGGTGGGCTGAACAATTTGCATGTTGGTGTCGGCTGCCAACTGCATGAAGCGCTCCAAACGGGCTGAGCTGTGCTCTGGGCCTTGTCCCTCATAGCCATGGGGCAACATGAGGGTCAGACCATTGACACGGCCCCACTTCACTTCGCCTGAGGCAATGAATTGGTCAATGACCACTTGGGCGCCATTGGCGAAATCGCCGAATTGCGCTTCCCAAATCACCAAAGTGTTGGGGTCGTTTGAAGCGTAACCATATTCAAAACCAAGGACAGCTTCTTCGGACAAGATCGAATCGATCACGACAAAAGGTGCTTGCTTGTCAGTCACATTTTGCAAAGGCACATAAGTACCGATGTCCCATTTTTCGCGGTTCTGGTCGTGAATCACAGCATGGCGGTGCGTGAAGGTGCCACGTCCACAGTCTTCCCCCGACAAACGCACGGGATAGCCACTGGCCACCAAAGATGCGAAGGCCATGTGCTCACCCATGCCCCAATCGACAGGGATTTCGCCTCTGCCCATGGCGGCGCGGTTGTCATATACGTTTTTCACCAACTGGTGAGGGGTCACATTGGCAGGCAGCGTGGTGATCTTTTCTGAGATGCGCTTCCACTCAGCCAATGGCAAGGCCGTGCTGCCGGCATCGGTCCACTTTTGGTTGAGGAAAGGTGCCCAGTCCACAGAGAACTGGGTTTTGAAATTGGTCAAGACAATGTCGTCAGTGTGCTTGCCAGCATCTAAAGCGGCTCGGCAAGCCTTGACCATGTCATCGCCCAATGTCGGGCCCAAACCTTGTGCAGACAAACGGTCTGCATACAAACGACGGGTGCCAGGGTGAGCCCCAATTTTTTTGTACATCAAGGGCTGCGTAAGGCTAGGCGTGTCTTGCTCGTTGTGGCCCAATTTGCGGAAGCAAATGATGTCAAGGACCACGTCCTTGTTGAAAGTCATGCGGTACTCAAGGGCAATTTGAGTGGCCAGCACCACCGTTTCTGGATCGTCCGCATTGACGTGCAAGACAGGGGCTTCCACCATCTTGACGATGTCGGTGCAATACACCGTAGAGCCCATGTCACGCGGGTCGGACGTCGTGAAACCAATTTGGTTGTTGATGATGATGTGCACCGTGCCGCCAGTGGAGTAGCCACGCGTTTGCGCCAATGCCAAAGTTTCTTGATTCACGCCTTGCCCTGCAAAGGCAGCGTCACCGTGTACCAGCACGGGCAAAACTTGTTTGCCCAAAGGATCGGCACGACGGTCCATCCGAGCACGGACAGAACCTTCCACCACTGGGTTCACAATTTCAAGGTGTGAGGGGTTGAATGCCAAAGACAAGTGAACAGGGCCACCACGAGTGCTGATGTCAGAGCTGAAACCTTGGTGGTACTTGACGTCACCGGCTGGCAGATCTTCGGGGGCTGTGTGATCAAATTCTGCGAACAAATCTTTAGGCAACTTGCCCATGGTGTTGACCAACACATTGAGTCGGCCGCGGTGCGCCATGCCAATCACAATTTCTTGCACGCCTTTTTCGCCAGCAGCCTGAATCAGTTCGTCCATGGCGGCAATGAAGGTTTCGCCGCCCTCCAGAGAGAAACGTTTTTGGCCTACATATTTGGTATGGAGAAAACGCTCTAAGCCTTCTGCCGCTGTAAGCCGTTCAAGGATGTGTTTCTTTTGATTGGCATTGAAATTTGGTTTGCTGCGAATGCTTTCTAGCTTTTCTTGCCACCAACGCTTTTCAGTTTGATCGGTGGTGTACATGAATTCTGCGCCTAAGGTGCCGCAGTAGGTTTCACGCAAAGCGTTGAGCAGTTCACGCAAGGGCATCGATTTTTTGCCAAAGAACGTGTTGCTGGTATCGAAAACAGTTTCTTGATCGGCATCGGTGAAACCGTAAAAAGAAGGATCGAGGTCAGGAATATTGGGGCGCTCGGTGCGCTTCAAGGGGTCGAGGTCGGCCCAACGCTGACCGACATTGCGATAAGCCGCAATGAGTTGTTGTGCTGCCGTGCGTTTGCGTCCCATTTCAGCATCTGCGCTGGCCATGACCACTCTGGTGCCGCCTTGTTTGGCGCGTTCGGCAAAAGCATTGATGACGGGCAAGTGTGGAACGTCTTTGGCTGAGGAGCCATCTGAGGCTGGTACATGCTGCAAGGCATCGAAGTATTCGCGCCAACTGTCGGGAACGCTGCCTGGATTGTTCAGGTAGTTCTCGTACATTTCCTCAACATAAGGCGCATTACCGCCGAAGAGATAGGTGTTGCCTTGGTAGGCGGTGTAGACGGATTTTGTCTCACTCATAATTCGCTGACCTTCGCTCCCCTTCAGGGAACATTAGTTGGTTGATTTACCTTCCGCGACACGGCTGAACCGATTGGCGGATGCGACTGTGGCATGGGGAAGGGCCTAAGTAACCACGGAATTATCACATTGATTTGTGTCAGACGGGCTTTTTTATTTGACCAAATTTGAAATTTGCAGCAAGGCCGCAGGATCGTCCATGGTCGTTAAGTCGCCAGGATCACGTCCTTCGCAAACAGCTTGTATGGCTCGGCGCAGTAATTTGCCGCTGCGAGTTTTAGGCAAAACGGAAACAAATCGGACCCTCGCAGGACGGGCTACAGCGCCCAATGAGGTGTCCACCACTTTCATGATTTCGCCCTCTAGTCTTAACAAAGTCGGCGCTTGATCCAACAAGGCGCCGTCCTTGAGAACAACAAAGGCCATGGCCACTTGGCCTTTCAGGTTGTCGGCCACTCCCACGACAGCCACTTCGGCCACCGCTGCGTGACCGGCAATACTTTCTTCAATTTCGCGCGTGCCTAAACGGTGTCCCGCCACATTGATCACATCATCGGTGCGTCCCAAGATGAAAAAGTAACCGTCTTCATCTTTGATGCCCCAATCGAAAGTGGAATAAACCATCTTGCCAGGCACCGTGGTCCAGTAAGTTTTGACAAAGCGATCGTCATCACCCCAAATGGTTTGCAGGCATCCAGGCGGTAATGGGCCCTCAATGGCCACCACCCCTTTTCGGTTGGGCTGAGTCAACTCCTCGCCCGTTTGATCATCCAATAGCTTGACGTTGTACCCGTAGACCGCTTTTCCGGGTGAACCAAACTTGCTGAGTGTTTTTTCAATGCCATTGCAAACCGTCAAGATAGGCCAGCCAGTTTCGGTTTGCCAGTAGTTGTCGATGATGGGTTTTCCCAGCCCTTCAGAAATCCACTTGGCTGTCGGTTCGTCCAAAGGCTCGCCTGCCAAGAACAAGGCTTTTAAGCTAGACAAATCGTATTTGCTGAGCAAGGCTGGGTCTTGCTTCTTCAAGACCCGAATGGCTGTGGGTGCGCTGAACATGACGGTCACTTTGTATTTCTCTACCAAGCTCCACCAAATACCGCCGTCGGGGCGAGTGGGCAAACCTTCGTACAAAATAGTGGCCATGCCACCAATCAGTGGGCCATAGATGATGTAACTGTGTCCCACCACCCAACCGATGTCGCTGGTACAGAAAAATGTTTCACCAGGCTTGCCACAAAAAATATGAGGGATGCTGGCAGCCAAAGCAACGGCATAACCGCCGGTATCTCGCTGAACGCCTTTGGGCTTGCCAGTGGTGCCCGAGGTGTACAGCGTATAGCTTGGATGAGTTGCATCTACCCACTCGCAAGGCACGACATCGTTGAGGTGAATTTGTCGCAAGTCAGACCAGCGAACATCACGTCCCTCTGCCATGTCCATTTTGGAAAGTCCTCGGTCTACCAAGATGACAGAATCCGGTTTGTGTGCAGACAAACGGATGGCTTCGTCTAACAATGGTTTGTATGCCACCACCTTGCCGCCTCGAGAGCCCGCATCTGCACTGACGATCACCTTGGGTGATGCGTCTTCAATGCGCGAAGCCAAGGACCCAGCAGCAAATCCACCAAACACCACAGAATGAATGGCGCCAATGCGCGCACAGGCCAACATGGCAAAAGAAGCCTCTGCAATCATGGGCATGTAAATCAGCACCCGATCGCCTTTTTTCACACCCAATGACAACAATGATGCGGCCATGCGTTGAACTTCGGCATGCAATCCTGTGTAGGTGTATGTGACCTCCTGGTCCGTCTCGGTGGAGATGAAAATCAGGGCGGTTTGATTGCCACGTTCTTTTAAATGGCGGTCAATGGCGTTGTGGCACAGGTTGGTTTCCCCGCCTTTGAACCATTTGGCAAAGGGCGGATTTGTAGAGTCGCAAATTTCTGCTGGCACCTTGTGCCATTCAATATGCTGGGCTTGCTCTGCCCAGAACGCATCACGATCCTGGATGGAGCGCTTGTAAAAATCTGCATATTGAACCATTGTGTCTCCTAAAGCCGCTGGATTGCCGCGTTTTGAATTCATAATTATTCATGAGGGACTTGCTGCAAACTGACTTTGACAAACTGAAAATGATGCTGATGCAAAGCAAACAAGACTTAAGTCAAGGCCTTCACCCAATCTTGAACCTGCTTGAAATCGGGATTTTCTGAAGTTCGAAGCCATTCAAATATGACCATTTCTGTGGTCAACAACTCTGCGCCGGCGCCGGCCAAGCGGTCAAAGGCTGCATCTCGGTCACGGTCTGACCGCGATGCACAGGCATCTGTGACCACCCAAACGTCGAATTCGTCTTCCAGCAGGTCTAAGGCTGTTTGCAATAAACAGACATGGGCCTCGCAACCAGCAATCACCACTGAGGGTCCGACTTCAGGCTCAGGGGGTTTTTGCAAGTGCCGAGGCAAACTTCTGGCATTGCCCTTTGGCACAACAGGTGAAGTTGGGCTGAGCCACTCGCCCAAGCCTTCTTCTACTGCACTGAAGGCCATTTTGGCAAGAACACGCTTGCAATGCTGCCTAATTTCGGGGCTTGTTTGCCCCAAACCAGAAGGATTCTGTTCGGTGGCCCAAACTGGAACTTGAAGCAAATGGGCCGTTTTGGCCAAAACTTCTGCCCTGCGCCATACGGATTGCCCATCCTTCATGGCGGGTAACAACTTTTGTTGGTAATCGACCAAAACCAATTGGGAGGTTTCAACTTCTAATAGCATTGTGGGACCTTTGAGTCAGAAAATTTAAGTTGAATGGCTGAGAGCACCCAGCTTGAGTCCCACCAACAAGGGAAAGCATTAAACTCGGGCACTATGCGCCTGATTCTATGTGGACTCTTCCTAATCACAACAGCTGTTTGGGCAGCGCCGGGTGAAGACGACCTTGAGCGCATGATCAAGGAACGGGGTTTGGTATCGCAAGTCAGCGATCAAATGACGCAGCAAATTGGCAGCACTTTCAGTGGGCCTCTTCAGTCAGCTCGCAACACTTTCGGCGTCAAAGCATCCGAGCTCGTGATTCAAGCCATGGGCTTGCTAGGCGTGCCCTACAAACGAGGTGGTACATCAGAAGAAAAGGGGTTTGATTGCAGTGGCTTTGTGCGGCACATGTTTGAAAAATCTGTGGGCTTGGTTCTGCCACGCAGAGCCGAGGAGCAAGCCAAAGTTACCGAAGAAATCAATCGAAGCGATCTCAAACCTGGCGACCTCGTGTTCTTCAACACTATGAAGCGTACCTTCAGCCACGTGGGCATTTATGTGGGTGATGGCAAATTCATACACGCCCCCAGGCCAGGTAAAGATGTTCGCATTGATGACATGCGTGAAGCCTATTGGCAAAAGCGATTCAATGGGGCCAGACGCGTTGAGCCCGAAAAGCTTTCGGCTGACCCAGTGAAGAACTAAAACAACGCAAACATTTTGAACCCAAAAAAACCGCCCGAGGGCGGTTTTCGAACCTCATTCTGAGAAGGCTTATTTCTTGGAAGGTGGCAAGTCTGTGCAACTGCCATGCGCCACTTCAGCGGCCATGCCGATGCTCTCACCCAGCGTGGGGTGTGGGTGAATGGTCTTGCCAATGTCGATGGCATCTGCACCCATCTCAATGGCCAAAGCCACTTCACCAATCATGTCGCCTGCATGCGTGCCCACCATGCCGCCGCCCAAAATCTTGCCATGACCATGCGCTTCGGGTGAATCATCAAACAACAACTTGGTCACACCTTCATCGCGGCCGTTGGCAATGGCACGACCAGAAGCCGTCCAAGGGAACAGGCCCTTCTTGACTTTGATGCCTTGTGCCTTGGCTTGATCTTCTGTCAGCCCCACCCAGGCCACCTCGGGATCGGTATAAGCCACGCTGGGAATCACCCGAGCATTGAATGCACTGGCGGCCAACTCTTTGTTGCCTTGAATTTCACCCGCAATGACTTCTGCCGCAACATGGGCTTCGTGCACCGCTTTGTGCGCCAACATGGGTTGTCCCACGATGTCGCCAATGGCAAAAATATGAGGCACGTTGGTACGCATTTGGATGTCGACAGGGATGAAACCGCGATCCGTGACATTCACACCGGCTTTTTCGGCCGCTATCTTTTTGCCATTGGGTGTGCGACCCACAGCCTGCAAGACCAAATCGTATACCTGCGGCGCGGGGGCGGTCACGCCCTCCTCAGCCGATTCAAACGTTACCTCGATACCAGCCTTGGTGGCTTTGGCACCCACTGTTTTGGTTTTGAGCATGATGTTGTCAAAACGATGAGCATTCATTTTCTGCCAGACTTTGACCAAGTCGCGATCAGCACCTTGCATCAAACCATCCATCATCTCCACCACGTCCAAGCGAGCACCCAGCGTGCTGTAAACGGTGCCCATTTCTAAACCGATGATGCCGCCGCCCAGTATCAGCATTCGCTTGGGTATTTCTTTCAATTCCAAAGCGCCGGTACTGTCCACCACCCGAGGATCTTGGGGCATGAAAGGCAAGCGCACAGCTTGGCTTCCGGCAGCAATGATGCAGTTCTTGAATGAAATAACTTTCTTCACCCCTGTTTTTTCTTGACCTGTGCCAGCAGTTTCTTCGACCACCACATGATTGGCGCTGATGAATTCACCGACCCCGCGAACGGTGGTCACTTTGCGCATCTTCGCCATGGCAGCTAAACCGCCAGTCAATTTTCCGATCACTTTTTCTTTGTGAGTGCGCAACTTTCCAATGTCTAACTTAGGGGCACCAAAGTCAACGCCCAAATCGGCCATGTGGCTGACTTCGTCCATGACCGCAGCCACGTGCAACAGAGCTTTTGAGGGAATGCAACCCACGTTCAAGCAAACACCCCCCAAGGTGGCATATCGCTCTACGATCACAACTTTGAGACCTAAATCAGCCGCTCGAAATGCAGCTGAATAACCGCCAGGACCCGCACCCAACACCATTAAATCGCATTCAATGTCGACAGCACCGGTGTAGGCAGAAGCATTTGCATGGGGTGCAATCACCGAAGCAACTGAGGGCGTTGCGACTGTTTTGGCAGCTGGAGCGATGGCTTGAGACGCAGTGGCAACAGCAGAAACGACAGCGTTGGGCAAAGCGTCTCCATCCAACACCAGTACCACGGAGCCTTGCTTGACCTTGTCACCCAATTTGACTTTCAGCTCTTTCACCACACCCGCTTGAGAACAAGGAATTTCCATGGAAGCCTTGTCCGACTCGACGGTGATCAAACTTTGTTCAGCCTTTACCACATCGCCCACTTTGACCAGCAACTCAATGACGGCCACTTCGTCAAAGTCGCCAATGTCCGGAACTTGGATATCAATCAATGCCATGGTTCAGCCTTTCAAAGCAACACACGGCGAAAGTCGCCAAGGATTTGACCCAAGAACGCATTGAAGCGAGCGGCTGCGGCACCATCGATCACGCGGTGATCCCAAGTCAGAGACAAGGGCAACATGAGGCGTGGCACAAACTGCTTGCCATCCCACACAGGTTCTTGTGTACTTTTGCAAACACCCAAAATGGCCACTTCCGGTGCGTTGATGATGGGCGTGAAATACTTGCCGCCAATCCCGCCTAAGCTGGAAATGGTGAAAGTTGCACCCGTCATTTCAGTCGGACTTAATTTGCCTTCACGTGCCTTTTTAGCCAACTCACCCATTTCCTGGCTGATTTGCAAGATGCCTTTCTTGTCGGCATCTTTGATGACAGGCACCATCAAACCGTTGGGCGTATCTGCTGCAAAGCCAATGTGCCAATAGTTTTTGTAGACGATGGCATCGCCATCCAAAGAGCTGTTGAACTCAGGGTATTTTTTCAGCGCAGCCACACACGCTTTGATCAAGAAGGCCAACATGGTGACCTTTACACCAGACTTTTCGTTTTCCTTGTTGGTTGACACGCGAAAGGCTTCTAAGTCAGTGATGTCGGCATCGTCGTGGTTGGTGACGGCCGGAATCATGATGGCATTGCGCAACAAGTTGGCGCCACTGATCTTTTTGATTCGACCCATTTCTTTGCGCTCAATGGGTCCGAATTTGGCGAAATCAATTTTGGGCCAAGGAATCAATCCCAAGGCAGCACCTTCACCACCAGCAGGTGCTTTTTCAGCTTGTGCTTTGGTTTGAGTGGCACCCGCCATCACGGCTTTTGTAAATGCTTGAACGTCGTCTTGCGAGATACGGCCTTTAGGGCCATTGCCTTTGACTTCGTCCAAAGGCACTCCCAACTCGCGAGCAAATTTGCGAACTGAGGGCGATGCATGTGGCAAGCCAATTGTTGGAGCCCCGGGGTTGTGGGCCGGCGCCGCAATGCTGACGGCAGTCGCTGACGAGGCGGTCGAGACAACCGCAGCGACGGGCGATGCCACCACCATGGGCACTGAGGCTGCTGGTGCCGCAGAAGCTTGAGCCGAGCCGGAAACCATCGGGGCCACTGTTTGAGCAGCATCTGCGCCGCTGGCTTCCAACACCAAAACCACTGACCCTTGCTTGACCATGTCACCCAGCTTGACACGCAACTCCTTCACGACGCCCGCTGTTGAGGATGGAATTTCCATCGATGCTTTGTCCGACTCAACCGTTATCAATGATTGCTCGGCCTTGATGGTGTCACCCACCTTGACCATCAATTCAATGACAGCGACTTCATCGAAATCACCGATGTCTGGAACTTTGACTTCTACCAATGCCATGTGTGTCTCCAATGATTTTGATCAAGCGTACAAAGGATTGACCTTGTCGGTCTTGATGCCGTATTGCTTCAAAGCTTCCGCCACTTTGGCAACGGGCACCGCACCCTCCTCGCTCAAGGCTTTGAGTGCAGCCACAACGATGTAATGGCGGTTGATTTCAAAGTGCTCACGCAATTTGCTGCGGAAATCGCTTCGACCAAAACCGTCCGTTCCCAACACTTTGAAAGTGCGACCCTTGGGGATGAAAGAGCGTATTTGTTCCGCGTAGTTTTTCATATAGTCGGTGGAGGCGATCACGGGGCCGTCGTATTTGGTCAATTGCTGCGCAACAAAGGGCACACGAGGTGTCTCCAATGGGTGAAGCATGTTGAAGCGCTCTGCATCTTGGCCATCGCGCGTCAACTCGTTGAAGCTTGGGCAGCTCCAAACATCGGCGGCAATGCCCCAGTCTTTGGCGAGCAACGCTTGTGCAGCCAATGACTCTCGCAAAATAGTGCCAGAGCCCATCAACTGAACCCGTACTTTGTTCTTGCCGCCGGCTTTGCACAAGTACATGCCCTTGATGATTTGCTCTTCTGTACCAGCGGTCAAACCGGGCATGGCATAGTTTTCGTTCAGCAAAGTGATGTAGTAATACACGTTCTCTTGCTTTTCGACCATGCGCTTCAAACCATGGTGAAGAATGACACCCACCTCATGCGCAAAGGTCGGGTCGTAGCTGATGCAGTTGGGAATGGTGCCTGCCAAAATATGGCTGTGGCCATCTTCGTGCTGCAAGCCTTCACCGTTCAAAGTGGTGCGACCCGAGGTGCCACCCAACAGGAAACCCCGAGCCTGCATGTCGCCAGCAGCCCAAGCCAAATCGCCAATGCGCTGAAATCCAAACATGGAGTAGTACACATAGAAAGGCACCATGATGCGGTTGCTGGTGGAGTAGCTGGTGGCCGCGGCAATCCAGCTGGACATGCCGCCCGCTTCGTTGATGCCCTCTTGCAAAATTTGACCCGCTTTGTCTTCTTTGTAATACATCACTTGGTCTTTGTCGACCGGTGTGTATTGCTGACCTGCTGGGTTGTAAATGCCGACTTGGCGGAACAGGCCTTCCATGCCGAATGTACGGGCCTCATCGACCAAGATGGGCACCACCCGAGGGCCCAAAGCTTGATCGCGAAGCAGTTGCGTCAAGAAGCGAACATAGGCTTGTGTGGTTGAAATTTCGCGGCCTTCGGCCGTCGGCTCCAACACCGCTTTGAACGTCTGCAATTCAGGCACCG
>Ga0114975_10002714_pt1 | contig 12064 bp, 15 predicted proteins | sample S_130626_EF_Meta_FD_87031 | JGI IMG/M metagenome (GOLD analysis project Ga0114975, IMG submission 87031) | Freshwater microbial communities from Lake Simoncouche, Canada to study carbon cycling - S_130626_EF_MetaG | ecosystem: Environmental > Aquatic > Freshwater > Lake | place: Lake...
AAGCAATCTAGCACAGGACATGCAACGAATATTATTGGTGGTTTAGCAATTGGTATGGAATCTACCTTCTACCCAATTTTAGTATTGGCTGCTGGTATTTATGGTTCTTATGCTTGTGCTGGTTTATATGGTGTAGCAATTGCTGCTGCTGGCATGATGGCTACAACAGCGATGCAACTAGCAATTGATGCATTTGGTCCTATCGCAGATAACGCAGGTGGTATTGCTGAGATGAGTGAATTACCAGCTGAAGTGCGTGAGAAAACAGATATTCTAGATGCGGTTGGAAACACAACTGCTGCTAGCGGGAAAGGTTTTGCGATTGCTTCTGCTGCATTGACTTCATTAGCATTGTTTGCTGCATTCGTTGGAGTTGCAATGCCAGACAATCAACATATTGATATTTATAAAGCGGATGTTTTAGCTGCTTTATTTGTAGGTGGAATGATCCCATTCATCTTCTCATCTTTAGCCATTCGTGCTGTTGGTGAAGCTGCAATGGCCATGGTAGAAGAAGTACGTCGACAATTCCGTACCATTCCAGGAATTATGGAAGGTACTGGTAAACCAGAATATGACAAGTGTGTGGCCATCTCTACAGAAGCTTCTTTAAAGAAGATGATGTTACCAGGTGCAATCACTATCATCTCTCCTATCTTAATTGGTTTCACAATGGGTCCTGAAGCTTTAGGTGGTTTCTTGGCTGGTGCAACAGTAAGTGGTGTATTGATGGGTATTTTCCAAAACAATGCAGGTGGTGCTTGGGATAATGCTAAAAAATCATTTGAAAAAGGTGTTGAGATCAATGGTGAGATGTTCTATAAAAAATCAGAACCACATAAAGCATCTGTAACAGGTGATACAGTGGGTGATCCATTTAAAGATACATCTGGTCCTTCAATGAATATCTTAATCAAGTTGATGTCAATTGTTTCTTTGGTAATTGCTCCAAGTTTGGCACAATTGCACCCAACTAAAGCAACTGAAGTTAAGTCTCAAACTATGGAGATTTCAGTCATCAATACGGATTCTACAATGACAGATTCTGCTACTACAGTAACAATTTCAGCGGATACAAAAACTTTAGTTCAAGCATTACAAGAAGATGGTTTAGCGCCAACAGATAATGTAAATATTCAAGTTAAGAATGGTAAAATTTCAGTGAATGGAACCGCATTGACTGATGCACAAAATGAAAAATACGCTGCTTACTTGAAAAAGAAGTAGTTCAATTTTAGTATAAGTTTAATTTAAGTTCAATCTTATTATATCAATCCCTCCAAATTATTTGGGGGGATTTTTTTTATGTATAATTTTAATACTTTAAAAATTATGCTATCTAAATTAGGATAGCATTGAAAGTACTTGCTTCCCTCCCATTGCAAATAGCGCATCTAAAACACAGGTATTTGGTATAAATCCAGTGGTACTTTCAAATACTTGTTGGTATTGGAATTGATTGCCAGCAGTTTGAAAATTATTGGGCTTAATTGAATCCTTCCATTTCGTTTCTAATTTGATAGTTGGTTTTTCTATGCTTGATTCTATCGACCATTTTGCTTTTAAATGTTGTTTTGTCCAATGCTGTGTGGCTAATAAAAAATCATTGAGGTATGTATAGTCTTCATCATATAATGCTTTTAGACTGTCTACATAATACTCAAAGTACGGTGCACGTTTATAATTAATACGAATCGCCTTAAAATGTTGTGATTTCCAAGGACTATCATAGGCAATTCTAATTTCATTCATTGGAGTTTTCTGATCCCTTCCGCCTTCAATTGGAATGCTTAAGTGTAATGGGCCTTGCGCAGTGGCAATGACCATCCTGTTTTTGAAGCTCATTTTACTAAAAGCGGCTGTACTATCAAATACAATCTGTTCATGTTTTGCCAACGTATGGTAATAAGACAAAGCACCAAAATAATATAAATCTGTATAAACCATGAATGCATTTTGTTTTGTAATTTTAATAAAATTTATCCATGAAGCAATTCAATTACGCGCTTTTATTTTTTATGCTTTTATTGTCTGCTTGTTCAGAACCGCAATCTTTTGAATTTAAAGGGCTACAAGATATTCAGTTGGAGAAATTAACCATGGGTAAAAATAAAATCAGAGCCAATGTGAAATACTACAATCCAAATCCTTTCTCATTGGTTTTAAAACAAATTGATTGTAAGGTTTTATTGAATAATGGAAATTTTACAGTTTTGAAATTAGACACCAATTTTATCATACCTGCAAACAAAGAATTTTTAATTCCAGCACAACTTGAATTTCAAATGTCAGATTTAGTAAAAAATAGTATGGAACTCTTGTTAAATAAACCTGTCAAACTAAATATCAAGGGGAATGCAACATTAAGTAAGGGCATCTTTACAAAGACTGTACCAATTGAATACGAAACAACACAAAAATTGAATTTGGGTGCTGCTTTGTCAGGAATGAAGTAAAGCATCAATCCTTATTGTTTCCAAGTAGATGGACTATCTCTCCACTCCATTAAAGTAGATTCTGTGTTCGCATCCACCAAGCCTTTTTCAACAGCTAATTCAATCAAACTTGCGTAGTTGGTTAATGAAACATAAGGAACGCCTGCTGCTTTAAATGCATCCTCAGCAATTTGGAATCCATAATTAAATATAGATACCATACCCACTACTTCAAGACCAGTATTTCTTAAAACATCTACTACTTGTAAGCTGCTCTTACCAGTAGAGATCAAATCCTCTATCACTAAAATTTTATTGGTTGTAGCATAAGCACCTTCTATTTGATTGCCTAAACCATGCTCTTTTGGTTTTGGACGCACATAGATATAAGGTAGTTTTAATTGATCCGCTGCCATGGCTCCCCAAGGAATACCTGCAGTGGCTACCCCTGCTAACATATCTGCTCCTTCAAATTTTTCGAATATCACATTGCACATTTCACTTTTGATAAAGTCACGAACATACGGGAAAGAGAGTACTTTACGATTGTCACAATAAATGGGGCTTTTCCATCCACTAGCCCATGTAAATGGATCATTTGGGTTTAACTTTATCGCACTTACTTGTAATAATTTCTCAGCGACTGCTTTTTCGTTCGTCATATCCTAAATTTGACACGAATTTACCGTCAAAAAGGCAATATTTTTGCAAGAGTTACTAAATACTATACACATTTTATGTTGACACCAATTATCGCAGCTGGAGGTATTGTAATGAATCCAAATCAGGAGATCTTATGGATATTTAGAAGAGGCTTTTGGGATTTGCCAAAAGGGAAACTAGATCCTAACGAAACGATAGAAGCTTGTGCCGTTAGAGAAGTGATGGAAGAAACTGGAATAAGCCATCTTGTTCTAGATGAACTAATCTTAAAAACGAGACATCAATATCATGATAAGTACTTAAATGAAGAAGTAGAAAAAACGACTTATTGGTATGCGATGACCACAGATACATTACAAGATGGTAAACCTCAAACCGAAGAAGATATAGAAGCGATTGCTTGGGTAAATCAAGCCGATCTTGCACCCTATTTGGCAAAAACTTATGATACCATCAAAGAAGTGATGGAAGTTTTTCTTACTTCAAAGCATTGATCACCACATCTGGTAAGAATGGAGAAGCGTCACCGCCATTGCGGATGATATCTCTTACTATAGTTGATGCTACTGAGGTGTACTTAGGCTCTCCAGTTAGAAAGATAGTTTCGATATGACGATCCATGGTTCTGTTGGCGTCAGCGATTGTTTTTTCGTATTCAAAATCACTCACGTATCTAATCCCTCTTAAAATAAATCGAGCACCAATAGATTGACAATATTTAATGGTTAAACCGTCGTAAGTAACAGCTTCAACTTTAGGTTCGTCTTTATAAATTTCCTCAAACCATTGTTTTCTTTGATCTGCACTAAACATAGGATCTTTTGCAGCATTGATACCAATACCTACAATCACTTTATCAAATAAAGGAAGTGAACGATTGATGATATCAATATGACCAAGTGTAACTGGATCAAAAGTACCAGGGAATAAACAAATTCTTTGCGTCTGCATAATTTAAGGGTTGGTGCGTCCTGTTAAAAGGTATAAACAAGCCATTCTCACAGCGACACCATTTTCTACTTGATCTAAAATAATAGATTGTTGACCATCTGCCACATCACTATCCATTTCTACACCTCTATTGATTGGCCCAGGATGCATGATAAGAATGTCTTTATTCAATTTCTGAAGCCTTGCTTTAGTAATTCCGTATGCTAAGTTGTATTCTCTTAAAGAAGAGAATAAAGGTTGATTTTGGCGCTCTAATTGAATTCTAAGGATATTGGCTACATCACACCAAGCCAATGCTTTATCAATATTGTATTCTACTTGAATATCCAGTGCTTCCTTTAAGTAGGTAGGAATTAAAGTAGGTGGTCCAGAAACCATCACTTCTGCACCCATTTTCTTAAGAAGATAGATATTACTTAATGCGACCCTGCTATGCATGATGTCTCCAATAATAGCCACTTTCAAGCCAGCGATTTTGCCCATTTTCTCTTGCATCGAAAATGCATCTAATAAAGCTTGTGTTGGATGTTCATTGATGCCATCTCCCGCATTGATAATGGGCGCGTCTATATGTTTTGACAAGTAATGTGGGGCCCCTGAAGCACTATGCCTCATCACCACCATATCCACTTTCATGCTTAGGATATTATTCACAGTATCCAACAAAGTTTCTCCTTTTGCAGCAGAAGAATTGGATACGGTAAAATTGACCACATCTGCAGATAATCTGCGCTCTGCTAATTCGAATGAGATTCTTGTTCTTGTTGAATTTTCGTAAAAAAGATTGACAATTGTGACGTCTCTTAAAGTCGGTACTTTTTTAACTGGTCTCTGAAGGACTTCTTTAAATTGCGTTGCAGTAGATAAAATAAGTTGGATATCCTCTGTTTGGAGGTCCTTGATACCAAGAAGATGTTTGGTAGATAGTGCCATTAAAAAGCAAAATTAATATAATTTATTGATCTAACAAGATTACTTCGTCAACTCCTTCATTTTCTTTCCATCTAACCTTCACCTTAAAAGGGGTCAAAGTATCCATTTCCTTACCTGAAAAGTCGGGATGAATAGGTAATTCTCTGCTAGGTTTACGGTCTACTAAGACACATAATTTAACTTTTGAAGGTCTTCCAAAAGCCAATAAAGCATCTAAAGCAGCCCTTATGGTTCTGCCTGTAAATAGCACATCGTCTATCAAAATCACGGTTTTACCTTCTATACTAAATGGTAGATCCGTCTGGGTGGCAACATGCAATTCCCTTCTGATATCATCCCTATAAAATGTAATATCTAATTTACCGTAAATCACCTGATCTGCAGGGAGTTCTTGGTGTAAAGCAGCTACGATACGGTCACTTAAAAATACGCCTCTTGGTTGTAGCCCAATAAGCACTGTGTTTTGTAGGCCTGGATGGGTCTCTAAAATTTGATGAGACAGCCTTTTGATGATGCTTGGAAGTTGTTGCTCACTGATTAGGATCATTCCTTAAAATTTGACTAAAAATACAGCTTTTTTGGATGTAAATTGCAGCCATGCTGTCTTTAAAAACACTATCCCTTATTCAATTTAGAAATTACATTCAAAAGCAATTTGAATTTGATGCTAGAATTGTAGGTATTGTTGGCGCAAATGGCACAGGGAAAACCAATATTTTAGACGCGATCTATTATCTATCATTTACCAAAAGCTATTTTAGCCGTCCGGATGCTCAAAATGTACATCATGCTTATCAAGGGATGCGTGTTGATGGTCAATTTGATATTGCAGGAAATACCACTCAAGTCACTTGTATTTTAAGAGAAACCGGGAAGAAAGAATTTTATTTTGACGAAGAACTATATCCAAAATTATCAGAACATATTGGTAAAATACCTGCTGTAATGATTGCCCCGGATGATGTTCAAATTATCACAGGGTCGAGTGAAGAGCGAAGAAAATTAATGGATAGTTTGTTATCACAAATTGATGCTAATTATTTACGCTTATTGATTCAATACAATAAAGTTTTACAACAAAGAAATAGCCTTTTAAAATGGGCAGCAGAACAAGGACATGTAGATGAAACATTATTGGTTACCTTGAATCAACAATTGGTTCAATATGGTGAACCCATTTTTGAACAAAGAATAAAATTATTATCTGAATGGCTGCCGATGGTACATCAACTGTATTTGTCTATTGCAGGAAATGCGGATGCCATTCAAATTGAATATCAATCAAGCCTCCAACATCATCCATTTGAAGTATTGTTAAATGAGGCTTTACCAAAAGATAAAGCCGTACAAAGAACAAGCGTCGGTATTCATAAAGATGATTTAATCATCACCATACAAGGCCAGTCTTTTAAACAAGAAGCATCTCAGGGACAAAGAAAAAGTTTATTGTTTGCTATTCGATTAGCAGAATGGGAATTATTAAAAAAAGCAAAAGGCTTCTCTCCTATTTTATTAATGGATGATATATTTGAAAAATTAGATGAACAAAGGATGGCGCATTTATTAGGTTGGGTCGCTACATCAACCGATGGCCCTGTTTTTATAACAGATACCCATAAAGCACGTGTGGCAGATCTTTTAGGTAGACACGTCGAAAATTACCAACTCATTGAAATTTAAATTAGTAATTTAGCACTATGGCGACATTTAAAATTGGAGATGCATTAAAACAAATGGTGCAAGAGAATACTAAATTAAAAAAAGGGATTCAAGCAGTTCAGATTGAAGCTGTATGGGAAGAAATTATGGGCGTGACTGTCGCCAAGTACACGGAAAAGATTTATATTTTTGATCAAAAATTATTCATTCATACCAATGTGGGCCCACTAAAAAACGAACTAGGTTTTCAAAAAGTGCAAATCATTGAAAGGGTCAATGAAAAAATGGGTGAAAAAATAATTACAGATGTTGTGATTAAATAAGTACACTACTTTTTCTTTTCTAAAACATCCCTCATTAAGTCATTCATCGTAATGACCCCTTTGAATTCGACACTGTCAAAAACAGGTAGGTACCTTGTTTTATATACATTCATTAAAATCATACAACGTTCTAATTCTTCTTGTAATCCAATCACAGGCAAATCAGCTGTCATAATTTCTTTTACAGTGGTTGAATCTGAATGTCTTCCTTTTAATTTGATCTTATGCGTGTAGTCTCTTTCCGACATGATACCAAGAAATAAATTATTATCCATCACTACTACATAACTTAAGTTTTCGGATTGCATGATGGTTAAAGCATCTAATACAGGAGTAGTTGGGGCAACAATATTAAAATGAGGCCCTTTTTTTTCTAATATTTCTTTGATTTTTGACATAATGCAGGATTTAGGTAAACATCTTTTCCTAAGTTACGATTTAAATCAATAGAAACGAAGACCTATTTTTTTAGGTAGTCCAAATAGCTTTGCTTTTCCATAATCGTTGAGCCATTCATGATTGCTACCGTAGGCCAAACCCTGGCAGCAGTCTTGATCATGGTCATATCCCCTATTAGAATTGGGATATCAAGTTTAAGTTGCAAGGCGTTTGCTTTATCTGCAGTGATTAAATACACCTGCGGATTTTTTTGTTGGATGGTTTTGATAAGCGTCTCCCAAGGAATACTTGAATCAATATTTCCTGAGAATATCAGCACATATGGCGTAGTAGCATTGAATAGTGCAGCCGTTGTATCCTCATTATTCAAAGTGAACAAACTAAAATCCACAATTTTAGCGACCATCCCGTTGCCTTTTTGAATCAATACTTCCTGACGATCTTGGTAGACATAAGTACTATCAAAATCTGTTGGAAATTGATTGATATCAAATTGAACGGTTTTGCCATTTTTTAAAAATGACATTTGAATGGATACACTATCTGGGATAGCGCCTTCAGGCACTTTCATTTGTTCCTTGATATCATTGCCTCTTTTATAAGGTAAGCAGTCAATGAAAGGAAGGTGTTGCAATACATGGTATTGTCCATATCCTACTGCACCTGTCGAAAGGATCAATAAAAAAATACCCAATGCTTTATGCAAATTGCTTTTTACTTTCTTATGGTTAATTAACAAGATAATAATTGCAAATAATAAGACTAAGTCTTTAATGAAAGAAACTTTTGGAGTCAGTGGAATACAATCCCCAAAACAACCACAGGTTTTGATTTTTCCAGAAAACAAAGCATAACCAGTAAGGAAAGTAAAAAATATAATCAAACCCAATAACAACCATAGGGTTTGTTTGTAGGGAAATTTAATTAACAATGCAACACCAGCAACAATTTCCAGGGTATTCATGACGACTGCAAACACAAGGGTATAATCATCTAAAAAAGCAATGCCCCATACTTCAAAAAATTCTTGCATCTTGTAACTCAAGCCCAATGGATCATTGGCTTTGATCAATCCTGAGAAAATAAATAAAAGACCAACCGTCCATCTAAGAATTTTCAAAAATGCTTGCATGGTATTAATGTTTACCTTCTGAAATTTGGATCAATGCAAAAGTGGCGTAGTTTAAAATATCTACGAAATTGGCATCTATTCCTTCGCTGATTAATGTTTTTCCGTCATTAGTCAAGATTTGACGAATACGCAATAGTTTCACTAAGATTAAGTCTGCATAGCTTTCTTGACTCATGTCACGCCAAGCTTCTCCATAATCATGGTTTTTATCCATCATGGTAGATTTAGCAAAATCTACATTGGCTTGATACAAGGATTGAACTTGTTCAACGGGCATATCTTCTACCTTTGGGTCATCTAATTTTAATTGAATTAAACCAATCACCGCATAATTGATGATGCCTTTAAATTCATCTTGAATCCCATCGTCCACTTTTTGAAAGCCTTTGTCTTGGATTGTTCTAATCCTTAAAGCTTTGATGAAAATTTGGTCTACCACAGAAATAATTCTTAGCACACGCCATGCGGTACCATAATCTTTTGTTTTCTTTATAAAAATATCGCTACAAGATGCGATGGCTTGATCATATTGTGCAGAAGTTTGACTCATGAAATAACAACAAATTACATGGTTAGTTAATATCTTTGAACAGTTGCAAGATAATCAATAAGGCCCTTAAATTAAAACTATGTTTAAAATCCATTTAAAGGATACTGTGCTCGACTTATCCACCCCCCTTGTGATGGGTATTTTGAATGCAACACCGGATTCGTTTTTTGAATGTAGCAGAATAGAGCTGATAGATGCAGGGGTTAAAAAAGCAATTGAAATGGCTCAATTTGGTGCAGGTATATTGGATATTGGAGGACAAAGTACAAGACCTGGCGCCGAAATGATTACTGAAGCAATGGAGATTGATCGAGTGGTACCTATGATCAAAGCCATACATGCAGCGTTACCCAATATGCCTATCTCTATTGATACCTATCATGCAAATGTTGCAAAAGCGGCAATTGAAGCTGGTGCTTCCTTAGTCAATGATATTAGTTGTGGCAATTTTGATCTAAAGATGATTTCAACAGTAGTGGACAATCGGGCTGGATTTATAGGAATGCATCAAACTGGTGGACCATCCACAATGCATGAAGTACAAGATAGAAAGGATATGATGAAAACCTTGATGGACTATTTTAAAGAAAAAAAGGAGCAATTTGCTGCTATGGGATTGACAGAATGGATCATTGATCCTGGATTTGGATTTAGTAAAACTAAGGCAGAAAATTTTGAACTAGTTAAATCATTAGCACAATTAAAAGCATTGGATTTACCTATTCTTTTAGGGGTATCCAGAAAATCTAGTATTTATAAAACATTAGGAGTCGATGCAGAAGGCGCTCTGAATGGCACCACAGTGCTCAATACCATTGGATTATTGGGAGGTGCTAATATACTTAGGGTGCATGATGTGAAAGAAGCGAAGGAAGCGATCATTCTAATCAATGCAATGAATGCATAAAAAAAGGCCAAATTAAATTTGGCCTTTTTTGTCGATGTGCATCAACTTAAATTTTTCAACTTATTTTTTTGTTACGTCTTGAATTTCAAGATCGAAAACTAAATTAGTATAAGGCTTGATTGCACCATTTGCTTGAGGGCCATAAGCCAACATAGCTGGAACAAATATGGTACCCTTTCCACCTTTACCAAAATACTTCAATCCAATCTCCCAACCTGGGATAACGCCACCTGTGCCAATATTTACATCCAATGGTTTAGCGGTAGGATCGTTAGGTTTGATATTGGTATCAAAGGTTTCGCCAGCAATGGTATAGCCTTTGTAATAAACGCTAGCAATTTTAGTGGTATCAATTTTATTTGCTGCATCTCCTGCTTCTTTCAATACAACGAATACACCTTCTGGAGATTCTACTGCAGTGATTTTGTTTTTAGCCAAATGTGCTTTGATCGCATCAATTTCTCTTTTCTTTTCTGTTTCAGTTTCTTTTTTGTAATCAGCGTCTACTTTTGCAACATCTGTAAATACGTCTAAGATTTCTGCTTTACCCAAAACGATATCTTTTGTTTTAAAGATTTCATTTAATTGTAATACACCCATTTTTGCAAGTGTATCTAAGCTTAAAGAGAATTCAATCTTATCACCTTTCTTACATAGCATTAAGATTTCAGTAAAAGTGTATTTACCTAAACTCGCAGTATCCACAGGGAAATATACAGGGATCAAACCATAAGTAGAACTTAAAGTGGTATCCTTACTTTTCAATTTGTATTCAATGTTGATCTTAACAAATTGTCCTTGTTCTAATTTCTTTTGATTGCCTTCACCATGTGTAATTTTGTACATCATACCTGAAGGTGCTTTTTCGTAACTGTTACAACTTGCAAACAATACAATTGCAGCTACTAATTTTAATGTTGATTTGATCATTTTAGTTTAATTGTGTTAATTGAGATTTATATGTTTCTAATATGTTTTTAAAATCTTGAAAAGTTTCATCTACAGATTTTTTCGAACTTCCGCCAGCAGCATTTGCATGGCCTCCACCCTCAAAATGTGTTCTTGCAAATATATTAACATCAAAGTTACCTTTGCTCCTAAAACTCCATTTTCTTTCTTCTTCCCTGTCAATTACAATAGCGGCAAATTTGATACCATGAATGGACAATAGATAATTAACTAATCCTTCTGTATCCCCTGTTTTTAGTTCGAATTTATAGATATCCGTTTTGGGAATGGCCATCACTGCAGTATTGTATTCAGGGAAAACATGCATTCTATTTAAAAAAGCATTGCCCATAAACTTCAATCTGCCTTCCGAAGACTGGTCGTAGATATTTTCGTGTATTTTGGAATGTTGAAGACCAACTTCTTTCAAATGTGCTACAATTTTATGCACCGAGGCTGTGGTGGATGGGAATCTAAATGATCCCGTATCAGTCATTAAACCTGTATATAAAGCAGTCGCAATATCCAGATTGATTAAATTACTATGACCCGATTGCACAATGATATCATAAATCATTTCACAGGTGGAGCTCATTTTAACATCACTAATACCAAACCCAAAACTTGGGGTATCGGGTTGTTGATGGTGATCCACCAATATTTTAATGGCTTTGGCATCTCTTATCACTGACTCCATATTTTTAGTACGGTGCAGGATATTAAAATCTAAACAAAATATATAATCTGCGGCTTGAACCAATTCAGTTGCTTTAGATCTATTCGCCTCATAATCAACCACTTTATCAATACCAGGCATCCAATCTAAAAAAGGTGCCCAGTTGGTCGGTGAGACCACTGTCACGTCGTGTCCGAGTTGGATTAAAAAGTGGTATAAAGCCAAACTAGACCCCATTGCATCGCCATCAGGTTTTTGATGTGCTGTAATAATAGCTTTGAAAGGCTTTTGAAAAAAAGGATAAAATTGTTCTATTGATTGCATAAGTCCACAAAATTAACATAAATCGGATGTTTTTCAGTAATTTTGCGCCCACAATTAGAAACAATATAAAAAATAGATATGAACAACAAAACATTTACAATGATTAAGCCAGATGCAACTTCTAAAGGGTATACTGGTGCTATATTAGATCAAATCATCAAAGC